>JAEEGL011970163.1_pt1 | contig 11625 bp, 8 predicted proteins | sample 9134231 | NCBI WGS metagenome assembly JAEEGL01 (sample SAMN16246548, study PRJNA631951) | gut metagenome | biome: gut microbiome; feature: rumen; material: fiber-attached | host: Bos | place: Iran: Karaj | collected 2018-10 | reverse complement strand
TTAATAATCTCTGTGATAATATCGAGGTTTTTAAGTCCCAAAAAGTCCATTTTAAGAAGGCCTTTGTCTTCTGCCTGCTTATAAACGCACTGTGTCGAGTAATTATCCTTAACAGAGTTATAGTAAAGAGGCAAAATGTCTCTTATCGGATCCTTTGATATGATAACTCCTGCTGCGTGCTGACCATATCCTGTAAAGATACCGTCTATGTCCTTTGCGAGAGTTAAAACTTCCATATAGTCGGCAAGGCTCTTCTGGGACAGTGCCGGATCGCTTTCATATTTATCTTTTAAGGCATTAAAGATTTCGTTTGCGGTTGCATCTCTTTCTTCACCGTCTTCTTCAATCTTTCTTTTGCCTATTGCCTGATAGTCTTTTGATATGTTATCAGCTATATTTAAGTATTTAGATATAATAAGTCTTTCTTCGTCTTTAGAAAGAGTTGATGTAAACTCAATTTCTTCATCTTCTGCCGTAATATTATAGTCTTTAACAGAACTTGCTTCGAAAACAGACTTACTTGCCAAATATCTTGCCGCCAAGCGGACATTACCGGCAGAAATTTTATTGTTTTCTTCGGACTCTTCTTCCTCTTCGTCTTTGGAAGCATTGTAGAGTTTTGTAATTACACGACAGGTGTTGTCAAATCCGTATTTATTTTGGCAATACTCTACCATTTTCTCACGAATATCGGTCTTAATATCCGAGTCAATATCGGGCATTGATACTCTTTCCACGTTAAGAAATCGTTCAAAAAGAAGTCCGTGCTTAATCGGATCTACATCTGTTATACCTAATGCATAACAACAAAGCGAACCGGCAGCAGAACCTCTGCCCGGGCCGATACCGATACCTATTCTTGAATAGCCTTTTTCGTCTATATAAGAATTTAATTCTTCGATACTTAAAGGAGCATTGGGAATATCGTCATTGGGCAAAAATCCCAATAATCTTCCGTATGCCAAATAATCCTGTACGATTAAGTGGTATCCGGCGTAGCCCATATTTTTAATGACTTCGAGTTCTCCTTCGAGTCTATCAGCATATTCTTTGGAATAACCATTAGGGAAACGGTTTTTCATACCGAGTCTTACAAGGCGCTCAAATTCGGCATTCTCATCCTCGCAAAACTTAGGATAATGGTTTTCTTTAACGAATTCCACATGGCAATTAGAAAGTAAGCCTTCAATATTCTTAATTGAAGATGTTATAATCTCGTCTGCGGTTAATGTGCCGTGATCGGTAATCGTCTTTTTAAGTTCCGATGCGAGTTCTTCATCGTTTTTAATGCAATATTCCCTGTCATCCGCTGTTTCGGGGTAATATTTCTTAAATCTCCTTTGCTTCTCGACATTTCTTTTAAGAAGTTCGGTCTCATATTCAGGGTGTCTTTTTGTAACACCGATATGAATATCATTAGATGCAATAAAATTGGGATTTCCTACCTCAATAGCAAAATCGATTATATTATTGTAAATAATCTTTTCTTGTGCTAAATCGTGGTTTTGAATCTCAAAGAAGAAGTTCTCCTTCCCGAAGATGTCCTCCAGATTCCTATAAAGAGCAACATTCTTATCGTGCTCTTTTACTTTATTTTCATCAGAAGTGTATTCTCTTAACTCTTTTTCGAGTAAAGAAATTTCTTCTTCCTTTTTTACACAGAGCTTGTATGCTCTTTCGAGGTCTTTTATGTCGTGAACCTCTTCGATTTTAGCCATCTCTGCCAAAGCATTGTCGTAATTTGCGGTCATTCGGTCAAACTCTTTAAGATAAGAGTCATCACCGGTCTTTTTAAAGATTTTATTTGCTTCGGCAAGTATCTTTTTTAAGGGTTTGGGTGTGGATTTATAGAAACGGTAGGTTTCAAAGATGTCTCTTTTTGTTAAGTCCTCTGCATTAAGGCCTCTTTTTACTTTTTCAAGTTTCTTTTTAAGATCATATTCGGTTAATCCTAAAGGTCTCGCAAAGGGGCCGGCAATACAAGCAGAAGTGCAATATACATGCCCTTTTGAGATATTTTTTCTGAGGATATCTAAATCCATAACGGGAATTTTCTTCTTAATATCATAATTAAAAGCAGAATCGGATATTGCTCGGGACAAAGAAACATAGCCCTCGTAATCTTTTGCAATCAAGATCATGTGGGCCCTGTCTTCGCCAAAGTATGCCTCAATTCCGGGGATAATCTCGAAATCAAGGGGTGCTTTTAATTCCTTTCCTGCTTCTTCAGCCTTTTTATTATATTTTTTAATATCATCTTCTTTATGTTTAACGATATATCTTAAATCTTCAAACTCTGTAAAGACACCATGACCTGTTGCAGCAACCTTTTTGCAGCCTTCGGCTATATATGAATCGATAGCTAATTCCATATTTGTTGTAGCATCATAGTTATCTTCAAAGTGTGAATGGATACTTCCGTACATACTCATAGAGCATTACTCCTTTAATTTTCATTATACTTATATATGTAAAATAAAACTGAAAAAGTATAAATGAAAAAGTGCCGAGATTCTTAAATTATGTTTATTTTAACATTTTATAGAGAATACGACACTTTAAAAAATCCTTATATTTTGTATTAAATCTAAATTTAACCTATTTATGTAGTGTTTTTAGAAAATCTTCACAGAATTTGGCGGTTTCAGATACATTCTTATATTGTTCTGAATTTTCGCCATATCTTTCCTTAATATCGTTAAGCCTTGCATCAAATCCAATATAGGATCCGTCTTTACCAATACTTAAATCAGCAGTCCAAAGTAAAATTAAAAGGTTCGAGGGCTTTTTTGTTTTACTGTATTCATAGACATTTTTGCCATGATTTCTGATAGCTTCAACAACCTCTTCTGATACTCCGAGGCTCTCAAGAAAATCTGCTCCCGATTTAGAATGACCGGATTTTCCATAAAGATAGCCAATATCGTGATTTAATCCTGTAAAATAAGCGATGTCAGGCTCCACACCGTAAATTGTAGCGCTGCTTAACATGAACTCGGCTACCTTTTGAGAATGAGCTATTTTGTTTTTGTCCAATGGTGTCAATAAAGTGTTATTCGTTTTCATAGTGATCTTCTATTTCTTCTTCGCTTGGAAGATACTCGTCAAGATTAACGGTCTGATTTCCGTTTGCAAGTAAAATAGACGCATATACGAACTGCTCATACTCGGTCTTGAAATCTTCACAATCCTTTGTGTAGAACGGATATGTTTCCATATTCTCAAAGAAAGGCACTTCTTCTCCGAGGTAATCGCCATAAGTATATCTTCCTACCACATTTTCAGAGATACTGTACTTTTGAACACATCTTTGAGACTTCTTATCAAGATAAAGGTAATCTACGGCTGTAGCTGTCTCTATCTTAACAATATCATATTTTTTACCCTCATATTCGATGGTTTTTAAAAATTCAACCGCATTAACGCCCTTTAATTTAACGATATTGCTTACTGTTACCGTATCTTTAAAGGATTGTGTGTCTCCGGTTAAGATATAACCCCCGAACATTTCACTATTATTAAGGCTAACAACGCCGTACATCTGCCCCTTCTTTATAAGAGTACCAAATTGGGAGTTTCCAAGTGTATAAAGAGCAGACTGGTTATCCTCGTCCTTATAAATATAGTGAACCGCTACCGCTTCAGGCGAGAAATGCTCTGTATCAATATTAAATCCGTCTTTTGTAATGGTATCCGGGCTTAAAATGGCCAGATCGGATTTATAATTTATTCCCCAGACTTCATAATTTTCCTTTGGGAAAATCTTATTTCTCTCAACACCTAATCCTGCTACGGAATATTTAACCCTTGAGGTATTATAAAGACCGATACCTATTAGCAAAATTATTACCGAAATCACAAAAATAGCCGGGGAGAACTGAATAATTAAGGGCAGTTCTTTCTTTTTATTTTCTTTTGTGACTAATCGCAGATTATTATTTTTCATTTATGCTTCCTGAAATAAGGGTATAAACGCTTTCGATTTTCCCCTCGTCAACTTTTCTTTTAAATTCCTCAAACGCAGGTTTTCTCATCGATTCGCTGATGCTTTTGATGACATATTTCTCTTTTGTCATCTCTGTAACGTAGATGAGCGTATCGTAAAGGATAAAGACAGCCCTTGTAGCGTCGTTTCCTTCTTTAAGCTTATTTGTATCAGCATTAATAATTGAGCCCCAGTCAGCGCTCGTCTTGTGCTTTTCAGATGCAGCACATTCTTCGATTGCTCTTGGGATAAGAAGACGACAATCTTCCATTCCGGCAATCAAAAGAGCGTCTTTTGAGTCCATAATGTATTTTAAGTTAAAAAGCTCGTGGGTATAGATGGTCTTATTGCCCATAAAACCTTTCCTGTACTCTTCATATTCGTCCAAGGACATATTAAGAGCCTTGTTAAAATCAAAAGTCTTTTCTGTCTCCAACATAAAATTCTCCTTTTCTTATTTTTACTTAATATATGTAAAATAATATTTTTAAAATTGGTTTTTGACAAATAATTACCAAAAATCCGGCATATTATCTTCTAAATCATACTCGGGTTCTGTATCTGCCAAGAAACTTATCTGTCCGTTCTTATTTATATCAAATTCCTGTAATTTCTCGTTCAAAGAGGTATATCTTTCAGACGAATTGTCATTAAACTGCATGTAATAAAAGGGTTTTTCTGACTCACCTGCGAGCAAAATACAACAATTCCTCGATCTTGTTACTGCAGTATAAAGAAGCGCTTTATTAAATAACATTGGTGCGCCACTTCTTAATACGGGCATAATTACAACGGGATACTCTGAACCCTGTGATTTATGAACGGTAATTGCGTAAGAGAGCGTTAACTGGTCTGCTATCTCCTCATACTCATATCTACTCTCTTTGCCGTCTATAAACTTAACATCGATATAAACAGTGCCTAACTGATTTATAGCCGTTATAACGCCTGTATCACCGTTAAAGACACCTAATCCCTTTTCTCCGTTTAATAACCACTCCTGATTGTAGTTATTTCTTATATTCATTACCCTGTCGCCGATACGAAATCTCATATTGCCGACAGTAATTTCGTGGGATTCGGGAGTTAAAGGGTTTAAAAAATCCTGCATTCTTTTATTTAGATTTAATGTTCCAAGTTCTCCGGTCTTTGTGGGACAAAGAATCTGGATATCATCGCTTGTTATCTTAAAATGCTCGGGTAGCTTTTGTTTGCATAGGAATTCTATTCGTTTAATGACGCTCTCTGCGTCTTCGTGCTTTAAGAGGAAGAAATCCTCGTACTTTTTATTAAAGTCAATAGGGAGCTTTTTATTGATTCTGTGGGCATAGGTAATAATATGGCTTTCTGCCGACTGTCTATGGATATTTTCAAGTTTTGTATAAGGAATTACTTCCGAATTAATTATATCCTTTAAAACATTACCTGCTCCAACGCTTGGCAACTGATCTATATCTCCTACCAAGATTAGATGAGAACCCTCTCTTATATTTTTTACAAGCGAATTAAAGAGGTAAATATCAACCATAGAGCTTTCGTCTACGATTATTACGTCTGCATCAATTTCAGCCTCATTAAAAGGGATTCCAACAAGTCGGTGAACTGTTTGTGCATCTTCGTTGGTAGATTCAGACATTCTTTTAGCGGCTCTTCCTGTGGGTGCTGCCATCTCAAAAGAGATATTATTTTCTTTAAGGTATTCGATAAATACTCGAAGTGTGGTTGTCTTTCCGGTACCCGGGCCACCTGTAATCACACAAACGCCCTCTCTTATTGCCGTACATACGGCATTTCTTTGGGTATCATCGAGCGAAATATTTAATTTTTTCTCAATTTTTCTTACTTCGCTTTCCAAATTAGAGCCAAAACTAAAAGGTTTAGCGTGGTCTTTTAAGAAAACGAGCTTTCTTGCGGAGCCTTGCTCTATATAATAATCCCTTGCCAAATAAATTCTGTTATTTTCGGGGATAATAACCTTTTGCTCGGCATATAATTTATCTACAGCAAGTTTAAGTTCGTCCCAAGTGACACCAAGCATTTCGCTGGCTTCGCCAAAGAACTGATCGTATGGGTAATAAATATGTCCGTCAGCCTGTGTTTTATTATTTAGGAAAAATTCAATTCCATGAGTTAATCTCATTAAGGAGTTATTGGGAATACCGATATTCTTTCCTATTTCGTCAGCTTTAAGGAATCCGACACCTTTTACCTTATCAATTAAGACATAAGGGTTTTCTATGATAGCATCATAAACCTCTTCTTTACCCATTCCGTCAAAGCTTTTGAAGATTTTAAGGGCAACGGTTGCAGAAATGCCGGCCTTTGTAAAGAACATATCAGACTCATATTCTCCTTCAATGACCTTTAACTGCTCACTGACGGAGTTTGCGGTCTTTGCGGAGAATCTCTTAATCTCCTTCGCAACCCTTTGAGGATCTGATTTAAGGATACTAATGCTGTCTTTTCCGTAGGCTTTGACTATTTTTTCTGCAAGAGTGGGCCCTACACCGGAAACCTTACTGCTTAAATAGTTCTTTATGGATTCTTCTGTTGTTGGAATGCCTCTCTTAATATTGTCACAGATAAGCTGTTCGCCCCATCTTTCGTTATTTTTAAGCATTCCAGAGCACGATAAAAAGTCGCCCTCGGCGATCATATCCAAAGCGCCGGTGCATTTTATATCCTTTCCGTCTTCAGAGGTTAAATGAAAGACAGAATAGCCGTTTTCTTCGTTTCTGTATGTAATTATTCTGACTGTTCCCGTTACTATCATTCTTCTTTGGACGAAAGTAGGCTCAGGCTCTTTTAATTTAAAAGGATCTTCTTTTATATAATCAAAACTCATTTACTTTATATTTCCTAAAATTAGTTCCCGAAGTATTGTGTTTCGGTGTAAATCGGCATCATTTGAAATTACCTTTTCAAGTACATCTTTTGATGAAACTATTAAGGTGCATTTCTCTTTACTTCTGCTTATTGCAGTATATAGCATCTTCTTTGATACGAAAGAAGAATATTCTGGGATTATAACGCAAACATGAGGATATTCGGATCCTTGCGATTTATGGATTGTAATAGCGTATCCTAAATCAAAGTCATCTACCTTATCCGTATGAATGGTTCTGTCATCAATCCTAATCTCATATTCTCCGGTTAGGGAATCATACGAAAGGATTGTCCCTGTCTCACCGTTAAAGTAACTGTTATCCTCGGTCTTATTCTTTGCGTATGAGGTTCTCGTGAATATGATTGAATCATTTACCCTGAACTTATATCCATTATTTATCGCAGGACATTCGTTTATTCTCTTGCTCTGAATGATATTGTTTATTACGCTTGTAGAGATTAAATGTCTTTCACTCTTATAGGGTGTAATAAAGCAATCTGCATCGATTGAAGAGATTTTACTTAAAATATCGGCTTCAGATGCCTCAATAATATCGAAAGTGTCGGATACTTCAAGGTCAGTTTCTCCGTCATTTACCTTGTCTGCATTATTTGCAATGGTTCCGACGAATCTAAAACTCTTTGTGAGCTTTTCGACATGTATATCAAGATCGATTAAGTCTCTTAACAAATCTCCGGCACCGACGCTTGGCAACTGGTTTGTATCACCAACCAATATAACCTTAATATTCATAATATCCAATGCATCGAGGATAAGTCTGAATATCGGTAAATCTGCCATTGAGCTTTCTTCTATAATTAAAAGCCTTATATTCTTTGTTCTGGTTAATGTATCATCGGAAACATCGGTTATATTGCCTTCTGCGTCAATATTTAGGAATTTATGCATTGTAGATGCATTTATGTCCATATCTCCCATTACTTCCTTAACACGTTTTGCAGCTTTTCCTGTGGGAGAAATAACCTGAACGGGATATGTAGGGTAATTTTCGAGAAACTGCTTTATAAGTTCTTTTAAAATACTTGTTTTTCCCGTGCCCGGGCCACCCGTTAAGATTGCAAATCGTCCGGGGGATACAATTAAATTCTTAATAGCCGTATTCTGCTCATCAGAAAGATTTTCGTTTTCTTCAAACTTAAAATCCTTATAAGGCGAAGGCAGAGCATTATATTTTTTGACGGTATTATAGATAAACTTCTCCGTTCTATAAAGATCGGGAGTTGTAATTAGGGAGTTTTCATTAAAATCCTTAGGAGAAAAGTAAAAATACTTCTTCCAGTAATTCAGATAATGGATAACTTCTCCTCTATCCAAGGCGTGCTTATTTCTTGCCAAAAGATTTATTACTCTTTTACTTAACTGCTTATAAGGCAACCAAGTATTACCGTGTTCAGCAGATGAATTAAGCACATAATTTATTGCTTCCCTTACTTCATAAGTCCTTTGTTCAAAAGTCTTAATGGTAATATTTTTATCTATATCGTTAAATGTTAATCTTTTTCCGGGGAGTTCAGCTTCAAGCAAGAAAAACGGATTTTCTTTAAACTTTGTTGCCGAGTTATAAGGAAATTGGTTGATTATTCTTACATACTGCTCAAATGTTAAGATATTCTTTGTTAAGTGGTAAAATTCATTACTCTCCATTAAGAAGTCCTTTTTATACTTCTTTCCGTAGTAGTCTATTACCCTTAAATCACCATTTTTATCATAATCAAGCACCGTTCCTTCAGGAAGGGGCGGTATATCTGAAACAATGAGCCGTGTATTATATTTAGGATAAATGATAGATTTCTTTTTTGATTTGTCGTATCGGATTTTATCGACAATAATCATACAATCGTTCCTCTGTTAAACATATATACTTATATATGTAAACAAAAAATATAAAAAATATAAAAATGCAAAAAGAACCATCCTTTAAAGACAGTTCTTTTATTATAAGACTCTTATTTTTATTCGCTGATTTTGACAATGGGAATATAATCTTCTTTATTAAAATCGATTACTACCTGAAGGAACTTTAAGAATCTACCGTATTCCGAAGAACATGAGTCCTTTCCAATCTCTTCGGGCAAAACCGCATCATAAATATAGCCTTCGCTTCCTGAATAAAGCGCCATAAACATTGGGATTTCAAGAGCTTCGAATCTCTTTGTAAGAGCATTCATCGCTATCTTGGCATCGTGGACATTTGTGATGCTGTCGAAATTGTACTTTGTAATGTTGGCCTTTGCCTTTTCGGGTGTGTTATTCTCGTCGAGAATATCTTTTGTTTGATTTGTTACGCTCTTCATATCATATATGTCTCCTTTACATCATACTCATACTAATCATAGCATCAAGACAAGCATCATATTCATCTTCTTCTTCATCTTCGCCTGTACTTTCAAAGCTCGAAAGAATTGGTGTTTCCTCAATCGGAAGCTCTTCAACCTCTTGGGGAACAGATTCATCTTTGATTTCGGCTTTTACTGCCGGGCTTTCTTCAAACGGTAAATCTGCTTTTATCTGCTCGTTTTCTTCATTTATTTCAACTGTTTTTGCGATTGCCGGCAATATTTCTTTGGTAGGAGCAGCGGTTGTTGTAACGACCTTTTGAACCAGATTTATTTTAGCGCTTTTTAAAATTGGGATAAATTCTTTATCGAGAAGAATTATATTCTTTCTTTTCTTAAAACATATCGGAATTAGTTCGGAGGCAATTCTTTGCCTGATTAGCGTTTTTGTAAGAGAACTCAGGGTTATATTTTCCCTTAATTCTTTTTTTATTTGCAATACACCCTCTTTTTTCCATTCTTCATAAAATGTAAGACGAACTTTTACTGATTCGTTTTGAGCTTTATGAGGATTGGTCTCGCACAGGCAAGACTTGATCTTTTTTTCATCGTAAAAAGTGGGCTCTATCAGGGATAAAAGGCATATTTTGGCAATTTCCTTAAATGCCTTATCCCCGATTCTTTTATAAACTTCAATTAAATCCGTATCCTTTGTTTTGGAAAGTTGAATAATTACTTCAATTTGACTCTTTTTGTTCATAATATACCCTTAAAGTATTATTCGGCAGATTTTTTTTGTTCTCTCTGCTCCCTTAATTTCTGTGCACGGCAGAGCTTGTAATAGCCAAGAACATTAGAGTAGCTGAAAGCTAAATCAGACTCGGTAATGTTTCCGGGAATAACATTCAATCCGGCAAAACCTTTTAACATGTCTTTTATCTGTTCAAAACGGCTTTCTCCGGTACCGCCCGTAACAATGAGTAGCTGATAATCTTTAAGATGATCGTACTCGTTTACAAGTCTCTTAATGGACTTTTCGCAAAGCTCTTTGTTAACTTCTTCGAGGATGTCACCAAATTCGATAAAGGTACTTTCAAACTTATCCGGATCGAAACTGGGTACCTTACCTTCTTCAAGATACTTCTGTAATTCGAAAATCTTAATTTCGATATTATCGTCCTTTTCCTGAAGTTTCTTGATTGTACCCTCCAAAACAGAGCGCATTGCTGTATCAGAATAGGTATTGTGGTTTGCCTTATATCCAGCCTTTGTAGCAAAGATATCTTCTGTATAGAAACCAATATCGAGAACGATGGTTGATGCTTTTGACTTGGGACTAAATACTCTCTTGCCGATTTCGGAAATATTGTTATCGTGATCGTATGAAACATTCATAAGAGTACCATAAGGCTGCTCCATAACGCCGATTGAATCCTTATCGAGTGTAAATGTAAATGTTTCCCAGTTGTTGTTACCGACCTTAATGGAAATGTCGTAATTTCCGCTTAAAGCCTTAACGAGATTTCCTTCATCTCGTTCCTTATAGGTTGCAGGAAGACCGGTCTGTAAAAATACTTTATTGTTAGGGTTTGTTCCCCAAAGGCCAAGAGCCATACCTGTAAGCATAATTACCTTAAAAGTCTCGGAATTATAACGATATCTTGTATAAAGGGAAGCATCCGTAGTGGAATCAATATCTGCCTGATCCATCAAAGTTTCTGCTGCCTGACCTACAAGCCAGATTTCGCCTGTCTCGTTATTTCTAAACTGAATGTCGGTATCTCTAACCTTTCCGATTGTCTCAAGGCCTGAAGGCTTTTTCTTCGCATAAGAAGGAATTGTAAAAATTCTCTTCGGGCTGACACCCTTTACTGCAGAATAACCACCGTCAAGTGCGATAACAGTTGTGGATTTATACTGGTTATTCCCTAAAATTTCGATTGCGGGCATATCTCTTTCAATAATCTCTGATTTTGTCTTATAAGCTTTTGTATCCATCTTATTCTCCTTTGTAATTTATTTTTGCTTATACTTATATTTGTAAAATAAAAAAATAAAAATATGAATTTTCGATATTATTTATAAAAGACGGATGTAAAATCAAAACCATCTTTTAAGAAAGTTATAAATTCTTCTTTGGATAAAAGATTGTGACCAATAAATACAATAAAGATTGTTTCGGCAATTATCAGCAATAAACAAAGAACTGCTGTCGGGATATCTTCTTTTCTTGCAATTATTTTTCTCATATTATCGCCCCAATTATGCTAACTTATCCTTTAATGTTTCCAATTCTTCGTAGGCACTTTCGAATAATTTTTCTATATAGTCGTCTATATACGAAAAATCACCTATACTTGCCTTATAAAATTCTTCCGGCTCTGTCGGTATATAAAGTTCGGTAAATCTCTTATTATTTACCGAAACATCATAGACAGTATCATTTTGAAAGCCTC
>JAEEGL011491598.1_pt1 | contig 11625 bp, 3 predicted proteins | sample 9134231 | NCBI WGS metagenome assembly JAEEGL01 (sample SAMN16246548, study PRJNA631951) | gut metagenome | biome: gut microbiome; feature: rumen; material: fiber-attached | host: Bos | place: Iran: Karaj | collected 2018-10 | reverse complement strand
AGATGATCAAATTAAATATGAAAAAAGTCAGAAAGAATAAATAAAACAAAAATATGAATCATTAAAAAATAAAATGGAGAATTCAAATATGGATGTATTGAATATTAATAATGAGTGTGTAAATAATACAATTCATAAAGAGATTAAATGTAATATGTGTTCAAAAAATATCTTAACTGAAAATAAATATAAATGTTCTGAATGCCCTGATTTTAATTTATGTGAAAAATGTTATGTAAATAACGAAAAGAAAAATATACATAAACATAAGTTTATTATAAAGAAAGAAGATGAAAAAATTTCAAATAACAAAGAAACAACAAGAGGAGATGAATTTCCAAGTTTTTTAAATGATTCTAATATTACTGAACCAAATTATTTATATGGAACAAAAAATGATGATTATTATAATGAAATAACAAAAAAAATAAATTTTGATAATGATGAATTAGAAATTGATATTCAAAATGATTCAATTATTTATAATCATGCAGAAGATTCCAAATATGAATATCAAGTAGATCAAAAAGAATATATAAAAATTTTTAAACAAGGAACAACAACAAAAATAACTATAGGTATTTATATTAAAAATATAGGTATAAATCAATGGAGTGATGATACAAAATTATGTTGTGACAAACAATCAGATTTAAGGTGTCCTGAAATTAAAATAAAATCTTTAAAACAAAATGTATCTGATTATGTTTCTTGTGTGTTTGAAGGATTAGAACAAATTGGATTTGGAAAATATATAGTACTTTTAAATTTTATTGTTGATGAACTAATTTATGGAGGCCCTATAAAAATCACTTTAATATGTGAAGAAGATAAAGAACTTACTAAAGTAAATGAATTTAGAAAAGAATTTGGATTAACAAAAAAAGAACATGATGACCAAAAATTAAAACAAATATTAAAAAAAAATAATTGGAATTTTGAACAAGCATTTGATAAATTGTTTGATTAAATTATTAAAAAAAATATTTTATAATTTAATATAAACTTTTATTTCTAATATTTGGGAAATCTATTTTTAAAAAACTTAAATATAATTTAAATATAATTTAAATATAATAAATAAAAAAAAATAAATAAATAAAAACTTACTTAAAAGAAGTTCTCAATTCCTTTTGAACTTTATGTTGTAATTCTTTTTCAATTAATTTATCTTCAGCTTTTTTAAATAATTCTTCACTATTAACATCAGCAAAATCTAATTGAGGAATATCTTCATCATTTAAACTAAAAGAAGAAACAGTTTTAGGAGAAGAACTTTCAATATTTTGTCTTAAATCAGAAAGTAAATCTAATTGATTTTTATATAATTCTTCAGTTTGTTTTGAAATTTTTTTTGCTTCTTCTATTGCTTCATTTAAATAATTTGTTCCATTATTATTTATTTTTTTTAATACTACTCCAAATATATTTTTATTTGTTAAATCAAAATTTTTCTTTTTTATTAAATTATCATTATTCTCATTTTTTCTCATTGTTTCTATTTTTTTTGTTAATTCTATAATTTTTTCTGATAATATAAAATTTTGTTGCTTTAATTCTGTTGTTAAATTATTTTTTTCTTTTAATTTATTTATTATAATATTATTTTCTTTTGTTAAATTTTCTTCTTTTTTATTTATTAAATTTTTTCTTTCTTCAATTTTTTTTTTCTCAGTCTCTGTTAATTCATTTAATTCTATTATTTTTTCATTTTGATTTTTAAATTTATTATCTAAATTTTTTAGTTGTTCTGTTAATTTTATTATTTGATTTTCTTTATTTTTCAAATTTTCTTTGTTTTCATTTATTATTTTTTCATATTTTTCTTTTATTTTATTTTTTTCATTTTCTGAATTTTTTTTTCTTCTATTTCATTTTTTAATTTTTCATTTTCTAATTTTATTTCTTTATTTATATTTAAATAAGATTCTAATATTTGAGAATTTATTTTTTCTTTTTCATTTAATAATTCTTTTTCACTTATGTTTTGTTTTAATAATTCATTAAATTTTTCTATATTATCTTTTATTATCGTTAATTCATTTTTATAATTTTTTTCCTTTGTTTCATAAATACTTTCTATTGATTTTTTCTTATTTTCTGATTCTTTTAATTTATCTTCTATTTCAGTTAATTTCATTTTATTTTTTGTTATTTCTGAATTAATTTTTTCTAAATTTTTTTGATATTTTTTTAATTCATTTTCTAATTCTTTTCTATTTTCAATTATTTTATTATTCAAATCATCATTTTCAATTTCAAAAACAGAAATTTGAGATTTCATATAACTCATTTTTTCTAATTTTTCATCAATATTTTTTTTCATAACATTAATTTGTATTTCTAACTCTTTTTTTTCTTTAAAAATATTTTGAAATTGAGAAATTTGATTAATATATTCTTCAATTTTATTTTTTAATTCCCTTTCTTCATTATCTTTTGAATCAACTTTAATAAACAAATCATCAATAATTTTTTGTAATTTTTCCCTTTCTAAATTCATTTTCTCTTTTAATTCCTCAATAATTTTTTTTCTTTCCTCATCACTTAAATTTCCATTTTCACTAAAATCAATTTCTTCTTTAATTTCATAATTATCATTATCATTATCTTTATTATTATTTTCTTTATTATCCATTTCCTTATCAACACTTCCAACTTCTTTATCAAATTCTTCATTCCCAACAAAACCCAAAATCTTTTTATCTTCAACTAATTTCCACTTAATACCAACTTTCTTTAATTGTCCTCTTAAAACTAATAATTCTTTCTTTAATCCATTAGCAATAAATTGTAATTCTCCAGCATTTAAAATAACATTTTTCTTTGTAGAATTTTTAATAGTTTTTGCTCTACTAGCAAAATATAAAGTTTGAATACTTTCTTCAGAATGTCTCTTTAATCTACTAGCAGTACATAACAAAGTAGTTTTAGAGCTTCCACCTAAACTATCTCTTAAAATCAGAGTTAACTTACTATTTCTAAAAGGAATATGTTTTGTACCTTGAGTAGTCAAAGCCATAATAACCATTCCTAAAGTAGTAAGTGACTGATTAATTTTCTGAGCTTCTTTTAATCTTTGCCCTTCTGCTCCTGTTTTTGCAATTCTTTCACTACCTGCTAAATCTACTAAAGAAAGACGAGATTTCCTCACTAAACCATCTATTGAATTATATATTAACTCTAATTGCATTATAGCATGTGAACGAGATGATCTCTCATTTTGATTTGTAGCTCCCACTGCTCGATTCTTTGATGCTATATCTATTCCTTCAAAAATATCTTCAGGCTTTTTACAATCTTTCATGTCCTTTTCTGGAATCACAAACCCTTCATGTGGATCTTCTCTTATTTTCAATCCTTCTTTCCCACTTAAAAGACATTTTATTTTCTCATTATATAATTCAATATAAGATAAACATAATTTCCAATTTGTACCATTACGAGAAAATTCATTTAAAATTGAAAAGATTTGATAAATTGCTCTTGGAGTGATTCCATATAATTCATTTTCTGATGAAGTTCCTAAATCATTGAAGACAGAATCAGGACCAAGCATAGAATATGTTTTACCTGAACCACTTTGGCCATAAGCGAATATTGTTCCATGATATCCTTCCGTAAAATCTAATATTGTCTTCTTTGCTACTTTCGAATACATTGATTCTTGTGTCGTTTCAGGAGGAAGAATATAATCATATGTCCATTTCTTCTCTTTTAAAGTTATTGTTGCTGTTTCTTCTTCAAAATTCCATTCATCATAATCTGAATCTAAGTGATCAAATTCTTTACGGAAACGACAACACACTTTTATACTCTCTGATGACATTTTATTTTTTTTTTTTAAATATTTTTTTCAAATAAATATGAGAATTTTAGTTACTAAAAATGGAGAAGAATTTGTAGAACAATTGAGTTTAATGAGAGATAATTCTGTTCAACCTTTGAGAAGAGTTAAATGTAAAAGTAGAATTGGATTTTATAATAAAAATAAAAGAAAGAATAAATCTAATCCTAGACCAATGATAGCAATATCAAGAAATATAGAAAATAATAATTTAATGAATTCAATGTCATCTTTTAAAGATTCATTTTCAAATCAAAAAAAAGGAAATTCAATAAATGAATCAGAAGAATCATCATTAACTCCAATAAATGTCCATCGAAAAGTATCAGTCAAAAAATTTTTTATTCCAAAATATTTTATGGATAAATATGAAACAAATTCAAATTCTACAAAAAATATAATAACAAGAAGTTCTCTTTTTCTTCCAAATGTAAAAAAAAATCAAACAATAATTTCAAAAGAAGAAGAATTAAATGATATTAAAAAAAATAATTTTTTTGATAATGAGAATCACACAATAATAGTAAATAATAATTATAATAATAATAAAGAGAAAAAATATTTTTCTTTCAAGCAAATTATTCCTTCTAAAACATTAATAAATATAAAAAAAAAAATAATAAAAGAAAAAACAGAAAAAGAAAAAGAATTTAAATTAAATGAAACAAACTTTAGAACAATATATAAAGCAAATCCTTTAAAAGAATTTAATGATATTATAAATCAACCATGTTTAGAATATGGAAATGTTCAATTAATAAAATTTTTTAATGAAAAGAAAGATACTTCACCTTTAAGAATAAAAGAAATAGTTTCCTCAAGTCAATTTAAATTAGAAAAAATAAATAAAATATGTCAAACAATAAATGAAAATAATAATAAAGAAAAATTATTACAAAATGAAATTTCTAGAAAAATTTTAGAAAAAAAAAATAGCGAAAAAATTAAATGTTATAATATTATTAAAAGTGTTGAAAAAAATGTTGATAAATTTAAAGGTAAATTAAAAAAATACAAACACAAAGTTGATGATAAAGAAAGATATAAAGATATTTTAAAAGAAATATCTCTTAAATATTGGAATAAATTTAATTTTGATAAATTTAATAAGAAAAGTACACCTAAAAGTGAATCTAAATATTTAGCAATTCAAAAACCTGATGAAACAGAAAATATTATACCTAAAGAAAAAATAAAATTTGGTTTTTGAAATATTTATTTTTTATATAAACATTTCCATTATTTTAACATTTATTCAATATAAATTTAATTTTATACATTATGTTGTAATTCATAAAAAAAAAAAAATGATAAAATCCAATCCAGACTCAAGCGACAGTTTCATAAGTAACAGTGCACAAAACAAAAGTATAACAGAAGAACAAAAATCCCAAAATCAAAAAAAGGAGAATGAAGAAGTTCAAAAAAAGAGAAAATATCAAAATGATGATTCTTTCCATTCTTATCAATTACTTCAACCAAAAGATTCAAAGAAACTAGATCAATGTTTTATGTGTAAAACAAATTTATTTAAAAAAGGATTAGAAAAATTTTATAAATGTATTCAATGTCCAGAAATGGGAAATAAAATATGTGAAGGATGTTTTCACATATGTCATAAAGGACATCAAAAAATTGAAGAAGCAGAATCATCATTATTAACTGTTTATGATCATGTTTGTACTTGTGCTGAATTTGATCATAAAGTTAATCATGTAAATGTTAGTGGAGTTAATGTTAAATTAAATGAAACTTGTTGTTTTGAATTTATTTCTAAAAAATTAGGATTTAATGGTTATATGCAAGAAATTAATTCTAATAAAAATTATTGCTATGGTTGTTATAAAATGTTCATTCATAGTGAAAAAAATGATCGATGTATTTATGATAAAAGTCCAAAAGAATTTAAATTCATTTATGGCAATTTAGACAAATGTGAATGTACTAAATGTGTTTCTAAACAAAGTAATAGTAAAAAATTATCTGTTGAAATGTTATTATATATTATCACTGATCCTAATGAAAAACATTTTAATATTAGAAGTATTTTCTATACTGTTATTAAAGATAAAGATTTAAGAAGAGAATTTATTTATCCTATTAATTCATTATATGATGGATTCAGAGAAAGATCTTCTTCTCAAATTTCTTATGATGAAAATTTCAATCGAGCTGAAAAAAATTTATTATTAATTAAAGAAGTTATTAAATTATATAAAAGAATTGATTATAATTTTTTAATTGGATTTAAAGAATTAATTGGAGATGGATTTTATGATTTTTTTGATAAACAATTTTTTAGATCTTTTGTTTCTATTAACTCAGAAAGAATCAATGGATATAAATATTATGCATTATATTTTGTAAGAAAATTTATTATTTATCCTTCTACTGAAATTAAAAAGAAATTTGATGTTGCAAATACTTTACAAAATTTAACACCTTTTCATAGATTATTTTATCGAATGAAAAAAAGTGTTTTTTTTGAAAAAATTGAACCTTTTGGAATCACACAAACTTTTTTTAATAAATTATTTGATAGAGTTATTCCTAAAACAATTACTTTCTTTGAAGGAGAATATTCTTTTAAGTTAATTTTAGAAATTATTAAATGGTTTACTATTTTAATGTATTTAGATTATGATGATATGGAAGAAAGAGAAAAATATATTGAAAAAATTTTATCTAAAATTGCTATGATTATTAAAATTATTAGAGTTAAAAAATTATTTTTAGAAAAAAATGAACTTACTATTAAAATTAGTTCTAATATTCAAAAATTATTTTTAACTTGTTTTTTATATTATAATGATAGAACTTTTGATAATTTAATAATAAAAGGAGAAGGAAATTTTGAAGAAAAAATAGAGAAAATTAAAGAAGATGGAAGACAATTATTTTCTTTTTCTCAAGAAGGAATAAATGCTGAAAAAAATTTAGAATTATTTAAAATAATATTTATAGATAGAAAAACAAATATAGAAGTAGATCCAATAATATATGATTTAATGATCAATCCAGTAGATAATTATATAAATAGTTTAACAAACTTTCTAAATTCAAAACAAAAATTTACAAAAATATTTTTTGATATATTTAACGTAGAAGAAAAATTTCAAAAGGAAATTTCTCAATTTAAAGATTTAATAAAAGTATCAAATCAAATGAAGCAATTTTACTTTAATAAATCAATAAGTATATCAGATTTTACAAAAGAATCAATAAAAATATTAAATGAATCAAGAAGACAAGCTGAAACTTTAAGAATGAAACCTGAAGACAGAATTAGATTTAAACAAATTGCAATTTTACAAGTTTGTGTTGTTAAATATGGTTTTATTAGAAATTTATTATCTTTTTATGAAATATTTAATAATGATTATTATTTCAATTATCATTTTAATGGAAGTGAAAATGAAGTTAAAGAAAATAGAAGATTATTAGAAGCTAAAAATAAAATTTTAAATATTTTTAATATTTTCGGAGATAATTCTTTTATTGCTCCTTTGTTTTTTTCTAAAAATGTTTTAAAAACTTTAATTGCAAAAAATGATGATGGAAGTAACTATTTACCTAAAGAAGTATTAAATTTTTTATTTAGTTTTTTAACTAAAATTAGATTTTTAAAAGCTAAATTTGATTATTCTGGTTTATTAGAGTTAATTATTGATCATAAATTATATGAAAATGATATTTCAAATGAAGAAGATTATTCTTTTATTGAAGATGATATTTTATTTTTAAGATTATTAAAATTAATATTGAAAATAAATAATAAAGAAACAATTAAAAAAGTAAATGAATTAGTATATAAATTTATTTCAAATCAAGATTATAAAAATTTTCTAACTTGTGATTCTTTTTTTAGATTTTCTCTTCCAAAAAAACTAATGGTAGTTAATTTTGTAAAATTATTAAATTCTCTTCATGATTATTATTTTTTACTTTTTCAGAAAAATTATCCAATAAAAGAAATAAAATTAATTTTAGAAAAATTACAACAACTTTTTGCAGAAAAAATAAATAATGATATAATTAGTGTAGGAAAAATGCATAGAGTATTTACATATGCATATGCAAAATATTATTTTATAACTCCTTTTGTTATTTATTCTGATGATTGTAAAGATCTTGAAAGTGAATATTATAGAAAACATGGTTTTAAATATATTAATTTTGAAAATGAAGGAATTCATAATTTAGTAAAAAAAACTGTTGTTGAAAATAATAATAAAAATAATGGAGAATATATTAATACTGAAACTAATAATGGAGATAGAAATAATGATGAAATTATTAATTTTTGGAAATTAAAACCTTTTGTTGAAAATAGAATAAATAATCAAATTAATAGAATTTTACTTAAACAAAGATTTGATGAGAATTTACTTAGTGATAGTAAAAAGAAATTAAGAAATGTATCTTTTCTAACATTAAAATCTATTTTAGAACCAATGGTAAATAATTTAATAAAAGGATGGGATCATTTAATAAAATTAGAAAAAGATGATAAAAGTATTTTTCGTCATTTTGAAAAAGTAATTTTACTTCCTTCAATATTTATTTTATATTCAATATTATATTATCCAAAAGGAATAAATGCAGGACATAAATATTTAGTATATGTTATAGTAACATTATTTTTAAATTGTTATAGAGTTTTCCTAAGAATAATTATAGATAAAATTATGCATATTGCAAAAAAAAATAATGAACCAGATAAAAAGAAAAAATTTTTTAAAAGAACAACAACTTCAATGCTTAATTTAATGAGAAGTCAAGAAAATAAAAATAATTTAGAAAATTTAATAAGAGGATGTTTTAAATTAGAAAGAGATGAAATAGATATAAAAGTATGGTTACAAAGTATAAGAGATTGTATTGCTTTAGATTTAGAATCAATAGAAAAATCACCTTTAAATATTCAAATGATATTAAAAAAATTTATTAAACAAACAAGTTTATTAAAAAAAACTCAATTTTTACCAGATTTAGAAGATAAAGAAACAGTTTTTTTCTCTTTTGAAAATTTAGAAAAAGAAAAAGAAGTAGTTGATGAAAAAGGAAAAGATGAAAAAGATATAGATGAATTTGAAGATAATATAAATCAATTTATAGAATTATATTCACAAGAAAAAGAAGAAAATAATGCTTTAGTAGAATATTTAGAAGGAGAACATCATGAGCAAAATGATTATATTTCTTCTATTTTAAATGATATTGTTAATAAATGTATTTATAATAAAAGTGAATTTCCCTTTTCTGATTATTATAATTTTTTCAAAGCTTTTGATTTAATGATTATTGCTAATCCTGATATTTTTCAAAATTATATTCTTGAAAAAGACAAAATTAAAATTAAAGAAGATAAAAGAAAAAAAGATGAATTTAAAAAAAAAAGAAAAGAAATTGAATCTAAAAATTCTATTAGAATGTTAACTGAAATTAAAGAACAAGATAATATTGATAATTCATTAATTAGTGAAACAATTATTAGATCAGTCATTAAAAAATTGAAAATATTATATCAAATTATATTCATTGATTTTCATAAATTAGATGCAAGAAAAAATAAAAATCCAAAATTATTTCCTTCAATAGCAATGTTTAATGATTTATTAGAATTTATAAGATTATTGTGTGAAAATCATAATCAAAAATTTCAATTATTATTATCAAGATTTCCTTTAGAAGATAATTTTACACTTCTTCATTTTTTAATTCAAATACCTTCTTTAATTCAAGAAAATTATGAAATTTATGAAAGTAGATTTAGCACAGTAAGATTCTTTAAACAATCTAAATATGAATATTTTGAACCTTTATTATTTAAAATCACAGATTTTTTAGTAGAATTAATTCAAGGTTCAAAAAGTTCATTATTATTTAAAATAAATAATCCATATTGTTTAATATATTTTAATTATGCTTTAATATGTCTTGATAACTTTAATTTATTACCAAATACAATTTTCTTAATGGAATTCCTTAAATTTATAGTAAATTTCTTTGAAGAAAATGCTGCAGATATAAATACTAAATTTGATATTGTTGAATATTTCAATCCAAGCAAAATTATATCTTTTTTTGTTTATTGTACTAGAGAATTATATAATAGTTTAGATATCATGAAAGAAAAAGAAGCAGAATTAAATTTAGAAAAAGGTGAAAAACCAGAATATCATAAATTATTATTAAATGAATATTTAGAACATCATGAAAATTTCGAAGAAAATAATTATTTCAATATAGCATGTTATGCATGTAAATATTTACATTTATGTGGAATCATAGGAAGTGATAAAATAAAAAGATTAGCAAATGAATTTAAAGAAATTCCATTAGAAAATACAGGTTTAGATGAAGAAACAATTTGGAAAAGAGAAACATTTTTATTCTTTGAAATAATAATGAAAGAAGTTCAAGTCGGTCAAAGATTTACATATATAAAACCAAAATCAGAAGAAGATAATTACATTGATAATAGATTTAACAATATAATAGAAATAAAAGAAGATTTAGAAGGAGATGATGATGATGATGAAAAAGAAATAAATTTAAATGATTTGGAGGATATTTTATTAGATTCAAGAAAAGAAACTGAGAATTCAATGACTGTAAGTAAAAGAGAAATAACAAATGAAAATAATAATTATGATGAAAGTAATGATGATGAAGAAAAAGAAGAAGAATATATTAATGAAGATAAAACCCCAATAACTGTATTTTTAGTTCATTCTGATGTTTTAAGATTACAACCAAAAGATTTTTCTCATTTTGCTTCTACTGCTCCTTATGAAGAACCAATTGAAAAATTAAAACATTTATTAAAATATATTCCAAAATTAGAACAAATGATACAATTTAAAAAAGAAATATCTACTAAAAAAAGTGATTTATATGAAGCTTTATCAACATTAAATTATAATTTTATTTTAGAATTATCTGCAATTTTCTCTTTAATTGTAAATACAGTAATGTTATTTTCATGTTATTATAATAGAACAATGTTATCAACTTCAGTAACTTTAGTTCCATATGAAAGATATTCAAATATAGTGTTTTATTTAAATTTATTACATTTAATTTTCTTATTTGCTGTTTTTGCAAATTGGTTTCATTTTAGAATTTTTACTTTATTATATGCTAAAAAAGTAGATAAAATAGATAAAATGTTAATTATTGAAAGATTCTTATTACATGATTTTTCAGTATCATTATTATCATGGAATTTCTTTTGGGGAATAATAGCACTTTTATTACCATCATTTCATTTTGCATATTCATTACAATTATTTTCTATTTTTGGTCTTTTTGAAACAATGAAAACAGTATTAACATCAGTTCAAGTCAGAGGAACTCAATTTTTTTCAGCAACATTATTAATATTAATATTATCAATGTTTTTCACAGCAATTAAATTTTATTGGTTTTGTGATCCAACAACTGAAGAATGTCAAAGATTTTTATATTGTTATTTAACAATGATTACTGGAGGAATAAGAGCTGGAAGTGGATTAAATTTATCTATGAAATCTATTAATGATAAAGGTTATTTTAATGAATTTACTATTGAATGGATTTTTTACTTTACTATTATTTTAGTCATGTTAAATATTATTAATGGTATTATTGTAGATACTTTCCAAGAACAAAGAGAACAACAAAATGAAAGAAATGATGCTCAGTTAAATAAATGTTATATTTGTAATGTTGAAAGACAAACTGTTGAAAAAGAAGGAGATAATTTTACTTATCATAATGAAGTTAAACATTCT
>JAEEGL010736821.1_pt1 | contig 11625 bp, 5 predicted proteins | sample 9134231 | NCBI WGS metagenome assembly JAEEGL01 (sample SAMN16246548, study PRJNA631951) | gut metagenome | biome: gut microbiome; feature: rumen; material: fiber-attached | host: Bos | place: Iran: Karaj | collected 2018-10 | reverse complement strand
GACCTATTTAATATTTTCTTCTTTTCATAATCTTTTTCTTTAGCTAATTCTTCTTGTTCTTTTTTATATTTTTCTTCCCAATATTTTTCAATTTTTTCTTTAGTTTTTTGAGATTTTTTTTCTTTCCATTTTTTTTCATAATTTTTTACAATATAAGCACTATATTCAAAAAGATTTCCTTCAGGTAAACCATTTTTACATAATTGAGTTATTAAATATTTATAACAATCTAACATTCCATTTTCTTCTAAAATCATTTGTGCTTTTTTTTCACTAATTTTTATTGTAGTTGTCATTTCATTATTATTATTATCTTTATTTTTATCATCTTTATTATTAGCATTTCTTGCTTTTTTTATTGTTGTTGGTCGAAAATTATTATTTTTTGCTTCTTGAAAAATTTTTTCAAAAACTTTTTTATCTTCTTTAGCCATTTCTCTCTCTTTTTTAAGACGAATTTTTCTTTTTTCTTCTAATTCCTTCAATTGCGCTTCAGTCATTTTTTTTTCTTCTTTTGGAATAGTTGTAATATTATTATTATTGTTATTATTTTTATTATTATTTGCATTAGATTTACCTTCTTTACCTAAACTTGAAATACTTGATTTTTTTTTAGAATTATTTGGACTTTTGCTTGTTGATTTTCTTTTACTTTCAGTTTTCATTTTATTTTATAAAAGATTAATTAAATTTTATAAATTTTTTATTATTATTATTTATTAAAAATAATTAATTAAATTAACTTTATTTTTATTTAAAAAAAAATTATGGAGAAAGAAGATACTATTGGAGGAGATGATGAATTTACTATAGAATATTTACCAGAAGATTATGCTCAATATGATTTAAGCTTTAAAATAATAGTAATAGGTGATAGTGGAGTAGGAAAAAGTTGTTTAACTACAAAAGCAGTTAAAAATAGTTTCGAAGAATATTATCAAGCAACAGTCGGATTTGAATTTTTAACATTTAATCTTAAATTAAATGATTGTATTATTAAATTGCAAATATGGGACACATGCGGTCAAGAAATTTATAGAAGTTTAATAAGTAATTTTTATAGAAATTCGTCTTTAGCTATTATGTTATATGCAATTGATAATTTAGAAAGTTTTGAACATACAAATTCGTGGTTAACTGAATTAAAAAATCAAGCAAATCCTGAAGTTAGAATATTTTTAGTAGGAAATAAAGCCGATTTAGAAGATAATAGAAAAGTTTCTAAAGAAGCTGCAGAAAAATATAAAATTGATAATAATTTAGATTTGTTTTGTGAAACTTCCGCTAAAACTGGATATAATGCAAAAAGTGTCATTGTTGAAGCAGCAAAATATTTATATAGAGATTATTTAAATGCTAAAATAAATGGAAAAGAAGATAATAAAAATAATAATGAAAAAACAGGACAAAAATTAAATAGTAATAATTCTAATGAAGTTAAAAATATTGATAAAAAGAAAAAATGTTGTGTATAAATAATAGAAAATATATTTTAATATTATCTATAATTATTTAAATAATTATAATAAAATATATATTATATTATTATTTATATTTAATTTAATTTATATATATTATTTAAATTATAAATATATTATTAAATAATAATATTTTTCAATTTTTATTTTTAAAATGGAAGAAATAAAAAGAATAAATATAAATGGAGTATCAAATCGAATAGTATTAACTCGTTCAATTTATTTACGCTTTTTATCTTTAATATATTTAATAGCTTTTGTAGGAATATATGGTCAAATTCAAGGTTTGTGGGGGGAAGAAGGTTTATTACCATTAAATTTATTTTTAAATAAATTAAAAGAAACATATAAAAATAAAGCAAATTTTTTAAATTTTCCAATATTAGCATGGTTTTTTGATAATAATTTTATAAATTTAAATATTTTTGAAAAATTTGGAATATATTTAAATTCAAATTTAGAAATTTATATGTATGTTTTATGTTTAATTGGAATTTTTATAAGTTTTTCGATATTATGTAATTTTAAATATTTTTTTAATAATATTGGCTTTGCTTTAATGTGGTATTGTTACTATAATTTTTTTGTAATAGGTCAACAATTTATAAAATATGAATGGGATATGTTATTATTAGAAACAGGATTTATAACAATTTTTTTTGCTCCAAATTTATATAAAAATATTAATTTAATTACATTTAATAATAATATAAGTTTTTATCTTTTAAGATTTATTTTATTTAAAATTTTATATTGTACAGGAATTAATTTAATTACTAGTGAATGTCCTTATTGGTTAAGTTTTAATGGATTAAATTTTTTCTTTCAAAATCAACATTTATTATCTGGATTTTCATATGTTGGTTATTTATTAGATGAACGTTTTAAAAAAGCAATTACAGCTTTTATATATTTTTTCTTATTTTATATTCCATTTGGGTATTTTTTAATATGGAGAAGATTTAATATTTTTTGTGGTCAAATTACAATAATATTTAATTTAATGATAATGTTTGTTGGTAATTATTCATTTTTAAATCCTTTAATTTTAACTTTAAATATTCTAAATTTTGATGATTATTTTATAAGAGGAATTTTTAGTCAAAATTTTTTGGACTTTTTCAATGTAGATACTTTAATACCTATTATTTATAAATATGTAGAAGAAAAAAGAGAAAAAGAAAAAAAAGATCAAGAAGAACAAGAAAAATTAGAAAAATTAAAGAAAGAAATTGAGGAAAAAATGAAAAAAAATGAAACAGAAGAAGATAAAAAAAGAATAAGAGAAATTTATGATGAAATTAGACAAAAAAGTTATAATTGGTATGATTATAGTGATTATGCTAGAATTGAAGAAACTGTAATTCCAACAACAAGTTTAACAACTGAATTAATAATATTTATTAATGTTTTTTGTGCTATGAATTTATTTATATTTTTATACTTTTTCCCATTAAAAAAATTATTATCAGGAAACACAGTAATAAAATCTTTTTCTCTTAATAATGTTAAATCTTTCAATGATATTTATATGATTTATATTTATATTTATTTGTTATTTATTATATTTTATAATATTGCCATTTTTATTAAAAATAGTTTTATGAACGATTTTAATCCTTTTGAAGATAATGAAATAAATAATATTTTAAAATTAAAAGAAGAAAAAAAAGAAGAAGAAAAAAAAGAAGAAGAAAAAAAAATAAATGAAAATGATCCAAAAAAAGAAGAAAAAAAAGATGAAAATAATAAAATTCCAAAAATAAGTGAAAAAAAAATAAAAAAATTAAAAACTGGAATATTTAAAAAAATATTAAAAGGATTTTTTTATTCAACTAATTTTTGTAAATATCTATTAATTATAATTTTATTTTCATTATATTTTTTAGGAAGTATAAAAACAATGTACACATCATTAAATGTAGAATTAATAGAAAAAGAAGAAAACATTGAAAAAAATAATAATGAACCTAAAGGAAAAAATTATGATTTAGAAGAACCATCTTCAGGTTTAATATCAATGGGAGTTGTATTAAGTGATTTAATATTTCAAAGATTTTTACCTTTTGGTTTATATGGAAATATTCAAAAAGAAATAATAGGTATTACAGGAAGACAAGAATTAGAAATTGAATTTATTGAAAAATCTGGACAAAAAAATTGGGAATTAATTAATTTTATGTATAAAATTAATCATAAAAATTTCCCTAAATTTTTGTTTTTTTATTTACCAAGAATTGATTGGGAAATGTCTAATGCAGCTGTTGCTCCTGATATTAATAGTGAAAGTTGGTTAATTGTTTTAATTGGAAGAATTTTTGAAAAAAATCCTGTTATTTTAGATTTATTAGGTTATAAAATTGATGAAAAAAATTTTTATTATAAATTATCCTTTTTTGAAAAAATTAAATGTTATTATTTAAATTTTTATAAAGAAGAATTTGATTATAATCCAAAAAAAATTAAAATAGATGTTTTTAAATATAATTATTTAAGAAAACCAACAAAATTGTCTTTGTTTAAAAGAAAAAGACATCAAGAATTTTTAGGAAGTGTTGAAAAAAGTGGATTAAATAGAGTTTTTGAAAAATTTAATCTACCTAGAATAGATGAAAATAGAAAAAAACATATTAATAGTTTTCAATTAATTCCTGTAATTGATATCTTAGTAATATTATTGTTGGTAAAAAATTTATTTTTTTAAACATATCATTAAATTATTAAATTATGATATAATATATTTTATAATTATATTTAATTAATTTAATAAAAATATTTAAAAGAAAAAAAATAATTTTTTACTAATTGTTTATAAAAAATAATAATATAAAACACTTTTTTTATTTTTTTTATTATTAATTTTAATTAAATATATATTAATATTATTTATAAAATTTATATAATTTTACTTATAATTTACATAAAATGATAAAAATATTATAAATTATTTATTTTTAAAATATTATCCAATTCATAATCGAATTCATTTAATTCTATTTTTAATGTATTATGTTTTTCATCTTTTTTTTGATGAATTCGAAATGATTCATAATTATTAAAAACAAAATTATTATTACAAATTGGGCAAGTCAAATTTGTTTTATAAAAATTAATTTTATCATCAAAATTTAATTTTTTATATTTATTATATTCTTTATCTGTTAATAAATCTAAAGGAATTTTATTACTAAAAGGAAATTTTAAATATAAATGATTATTTTTAATTAAAAATTTTTTTTCATAAACATCAATAAACCCAATAATATTAATACATTTTTTACACTTAAAATATTTAAAAATATATTTTTCAATATTTTCACTCAATCTTCCAATTTTAATATCTGCTGTTTTATTAATTGTATCATAAATTGAATCAACTTCAAAAATACTATCAATAGAATATAAATTAATTTCATATTTATTTTTTATTTCTTTTAAATTAAAATATTCTAAAATATAATTATCACATGAATTACAATATAATGCTCCATTATCACAATTTTCAATAAATCTAATTTTATTTATTTTTTCAGATATGCTATTCTTAATTTTTTTAAAATATTTTAATTCATTTTGTAACTCTTTTTCTCCTTCTATTGAACGTAATCTTAATGATTCATTAAAATTTAAACATTTAATTGGATATAAATAATCATTTTCATTATGTTCAAAATTGTTTATAAATTCAATTAAATTTATTTCTATATCTACTTTATTATTATCTATATTATTATCTGTGCCATATATATCAAATTTATTTTTTATAAATTCATTATTTGTCAACAAATTTATAAAATATTCATTTGTTATTAATAAAACTCTTTTTTTATTTAATATATTATTAAAATCATTTATTAATTTATTTGATTTTTCAATATCGTAATAATTTAAATCTGATTTCATATTATAATTTATATTTTGACGAATCTCATTAATTAATCTTAAATCTCTATTAGTTAAAAAATAATCTAATTTATAATAATTTATTGAATTAATTTTTTTTTCTTTAAAAGATATATAATGATTAAATTTTATATCACTATTTTCAAAAAATATTTTAGGTGAGAAAATTAAAATTAATAAAATATCACTAAAATTATTATTTAAAAATTTAGTTAAATATTCACATTTATAGCCTTTATCTAAATAAATATATTTATTTGTTACAAATTTTTCCAATTTAATATTATATTTATCAGTTGAAATTATATTATAATTTATTGAATCATCTTTAATAAACATTTTTTTTTTGCTATTTTTTAAATATAAAAATGTATTATATTCATAAAAAGTATTTGCTTTTGAAATTTTAAAATTTATATTATTTATTTCAATAATAATTTCATCATTATTATTATCAAAGTTTTGTTCTTTTTTTAATATAAATAAAAATTTTTTTATTATTTCATAATTACTAAATTGAACAATAATTTCAGATTCTAAAAATTGGATTGAACAATTAGTATCAAAACTTTTAAAGAATTTATGTAATAATTTTAATTTATCTGTTGGAACATTAAAAAATTTAATTATTTTTGATTCTTTTTTAAATGTTTCTTCATTAATTTCAGTATTTTTTAAATTATCATAATCAACATTTAAAATATTTTCATAAAAACATCCGGCATAAACCCATTTTAATAAATTTACATTTTCAATTGTTATATCTTCTATTTTAATTTTATATATATTACTTTCTTCATAAAAATTATGCTTATTTAATCTATATTTTAAATTAATTTGTGTTTTTAAAATTTCAATTAATACTTGTTTATCTAAATTATATTTTTTTAAAAATAAATCTTCATTTTCAAATTTAAATAAATTTTTAAACATTTCCATAAAAAATCGATTTTGATTTATTAATATTTCATTTTGTTCATTAAAATCTATTTTAATTTTGGCATCATTTAATATTTTTCGTATATAATTTTTTCCATATAAATATAACCAATAACTAAATGCAATATAAGAAATTAAAACATCATCATCATAACATAAATTAATATTTAAATCATTATTAAAATTAAATTTATTAAAATAATTTAAACAATCAAATAAATCTGTTCTTTGAATTCCATTTGTTTTAAATAATTTCTTATTTTGATATAAAATAGAAACAATTGTAATTGCATAATCTATTTTATTAAAAGCATAAAATATTAAAATTAATTTTGTATAATTCAAACATATTGGTAAATCCGCATAAATTCTACCAATATTTGTAATTTTTTTTTCTTTATCTAATGCACATAATAAAAATAAATTATTAAAAGCAAATTCTATTTTATTTTTATCTGGACAATCAATACAACTTTTTAATACATCTTCTATATCTTTACAATTAAATATAGCTAAATCAAGAATTACTTTTTGTAAATTTGATCTAATTAATTCAGATGAATTATAATTCTCTAATTTTTTATAAAAATTAAAACTTATTAATCTAAAAACAAAACCATTTCTTATTCTTCCACATCTCCCTTGTCTTTGTAAACAATTTGATTTCGAACTCCACTTTAATTCAAGTTTTTCCATATCTGTTTCTTCTTCATAATATTGTTGTTTAATAAGACAAAAATCTATAATATAATCTAAATTTGGAAAAGTTAAAGAACTTTCTGCTATATTTGTTGCTAATATAATTTTTCTTTTTTTTGTTTTTTTAAAAACATATTTTTGTTCTTCTGTACTTAATTGAGAATGTAATATATAAATTTCAATATTTTTTGATAATTCTTTTTCAATTTCATCTCTATCATCTGGATTTTTATTATTTGTATCTATTTTATTATTATTTGATTCTAAAATAATTTTTTCAGAACCATCATATTCTAATCTAAATTTTGTTTCTATATATTTTTTTAATAAAAGAATTTCATTTAATCCTGGACAAAATATTAATATATCAGATAAAGTTTGTCTAGAAGAATTATATATAATTCTAATTAATTTTCTAACAATGAGAAATAAATCTTCATTATAAACAGGTTTATCAATATAACATTCTTGAATATGTTTTTTTAAATTTAAATTGTCCATTATTTCATTTAAAAAAAAAGTTCTTATATTTAAATTATGTGATATATAAATTATAGCATTATTATTTAAATTAAAATAATTTTTAAACTTTTCACTATTTATTGTTGCACTCATCAATATTATTTTAGATTTCAAAAAATTTAAATTAATTAATCTTTTTATTAAAGCAATACATAAATCAATATTAATATCTCTTTCATGAATTTCATCTATAATAATATATTTATATTTTTTTTCAATATTTGAATTATCAATATGAATTAATTCTTCTAAAAACACTCCTGTAGTTTTAACTAATATTTTATTTTTCGATGTATAATTTTTTTCCATTTTAATTTGATAACCAGCAATATTTTCTTGAATATTATAATTTATTAATTTATTTGAATATAAATTTTTATATTCTTCATTTATTCTATTTGCAATATTAATACATGCAATTCTTCTTGGTTGTGTTATTAATATAGAATGATTATAATTATCATTATTATAATTTAATCCTAATAAAATTTTTGGAATTTGAGTTGTTTTTCCACAACCTGTGTTTCCGCATATTATTGTTATTTTATTATTTTCAATAGTTTCTAAAATTCTTTCATAATAATTATAAATTTGTAAAGAAGATGAAATAAAATTTTTTGGATTAATTTCATTATAATTTCGATTTCGTTTTTTATCTAAAAAATTATTATTCATTAGAAAATAATTTTAAATAATCAAGTAAAATATTAAAAATATTTATATATTTATTATAATAATATAAATTATGATTATTTATTAGATAAAAAATAAAAAATATTTAAAATTTTAATGGAAAATAATCAAAATGAAAATAATTTGAATTTAAAAAATTTTTATAATTCAAGTGTTTTAAAAAATAATTCAATTTCAGATTTATGTAATAATTTAACATCAACTGAAACTTTAGATATAAACGTAGAAAAATTTTTAACAGAAATGGGAGATAATTTTATTGAAACTATTTTAGATGATGCATGTGTTATAGCAAAACATAAAAATAATGATAATATTGATATTGAAGATTTAGCAACTAGTATAGAAAAAAATTTTGATATATTTGAACCTAATAAATATACACCACAATTAAATTTATTAAAAAGTAATTTTATTAATATAAATCCTACTTATGATCATAAAAAAAGAGTTGAATTAACAAAAGAAGAAACAAAAAATGTAAATTTATAAAAATAATTAATTAATTTAAATTTAAATAATTATAAAATATTAAAATAATCATATATAAATGTATATAAAAAAATGAAAATTAATAATAAAAATAAATTGGCCAATAATATTTATTTTTAATATATAAATAAAATAAATATTATATTTAAATTTTTATATTTTTTAACATTATAATTTAAAAATCTTATTTAAGCTTCATTTTAAAAAAAAAATTAATAAATTTATTAATGTGTGAAAAAGAAAACTGTGGATTCAGTTTAGAAAAAATTCTTCATAAAACTCATGGATTAATAGACATTAAAATCAAAACATCAATTAGGGACGCAGAATGTCTATCTATGGTATATACTCCAGGGGTAGCTACCCCTTGTTTAGAAATTCAAAAAGATATAACTAAAGCATATGAATTAACAAACAAAGCTAACTCAATTTTAATCGTTACAGATTCATCAGCAGTTCCATCAGATAAAAAATGGAATAACAATGCAGCAATGCCTTATTTAGAAGCATTTTCACTTATATATAAACATTTAGTTAATGTTGATGCCTATCCTATTATTTTAGACACTAAATTAATACCAGACGCTGAAACTTTAGTTGATACTGTTAACGCTATTTCACCTTCTTATACTGGAGTTGAATTATTTTGTATAAGTGCTGAAAAAATGGGTAAATTTGAAGAACTTTTTTCTAAATCTGAATTCAAAAATAAATATGCTTATTTAGATGCCTCAAATAAAAGAGAAATAGATGCAATGTTAAAAACTAAAAATACAGGATTATCTTCAAATGCTATTTTCGCTTTAATTTGGAGAGCTGTTTTAGATACAAGATCTTATGGTAGACAAAATCAAATTCTTGATTATATTGTAAATGAAATTAAAACAGATAAAATTGATTTAACTAAACATAACGATTTTTATGTTGACTATCATATTGTTTTTTCAAAAATCGTTGATTATATTTTCGATAATAAATTATTCTCAAACGAATATGATAAATATGATTGGAAAGATAAACCACTTTCAAAAGAATATGTACATGAAAAATTAACAGCTTTCCAATTCTATGGAACAAAAGCTTGGGTAGAAGAAATGCCTCGAGGATATTATATGAATCAACATACAAATCCTGAAAACGCATTATTATTACATCATAGAAACAGAGGAGTAATTGAAATCGAACCAAAATTAGCCTTATCAAGTCCAAGAAAACTAAAAACTCTTTTATGTTTTTCAGCATTAGATGAAATTTCAGCTAAAATCGCAGAAGATCCAGCACTTGGATTTGATTTAACATGCAAAAATAATTATGGATCAATTATTACAAATGGAACTGCTGTTTTAGGTTTAGGTAATATAGGTGCATTAGCTGGAATGCCAGTTATGGAAGGTAAAAGTGTATTATTTAAATATTTCGGAGGAACTAACATATGTCCTATATGTATTCAAGAATTAGATAATGATAAATTAATCGCATATGTTCAAAGAATAGCTCCATCATTTAGTATTATTAATTTAGAAGATATCAAAGGACCTGATTGTTTTTATATAGAAAATAAATTAATCGAAACTGTTGAATGTCCAATTTTCCATGATGATCAACATGGAACAGCATGTGTTGTTTTAGCAGGTTTAATAAATGCAATGAAATTAAAGAAAAAAAAACCTGATGAAGTTAAAATCGTTATGAATGGAGCAGGAGCAGCAGGAATCGCAGTATGTAGCTTATTAATGCATTATGGATTTAAAAACTTTATTGTATGTGACACTCAAGGAGCTATTTATAAAGGAAGACCAAAAAATATGAATCCATTTAAAGAAAAAATAGCTGAATTAACAAATCCTGATCGAATTCAAGGAAAATTATCTGATGTTATAAAAGGTGCTGATGTTGTTATTGGTTTAAGTGGACCTAATACAATAACTGAAGAAAATGTTAAATCTATGAACCCAGACCCAGTTGTTTTTGCATTAGCAAATCCTATTCCTGAAATTTACCCAGATGCAGCTAAAAAAGCTGGTGCATTTATTGTTGCAACAGGAAGAAGTGATTTCCCAAATCAAATTAATAATTCTCTTGTTTTCCCTGGAATTTTTAGAGGAACTATTGATACAAGAGCACCTAAAATTACAATTGATATGAAAGTCGCTGCTTCTACTGCAGTTGCTAATATGATTAAAGATAGTGATTTAAGACCTGATTATATTATGCCTTCTGCTCTTGATGTTGGTATTACTATTACTGTTGCTACTGAAGTTGCTAAAGTTGTTTTAGATAAAAAATTAACTAGTAAAACTAATGTTGATATTGATAAACTTAGAGAAAATATTCATTCGTATTTTATCGATGAAACTTTAACTGATGTTGATAAAGCTGAAAATAAATAAATTATTTTAAATGGGAATATTAATGATATTATTAAATTAATTTATAAGCAGAATTTTTAATAATAAATTAAGGGTTATTTAAATTATTTTTTTTTAAATTATTATTTAAATTATAAATTAATGATATGTTTTGAAATAAAAATAGAAATTTAGAATATTAAATTAATAAAAAAAAAATAAAAAATAAAATTAAGAAATTTTTATTTATTAGTGATTCGTATTTTGGATTGAAAATTTTATCTATTAAATATTGAATTTATAAAATAAAAAAAAATTTTTTTTACTTTAGAGTAATATTTTAGAAAAAATATTTAGAAGTTCAATTATTTAAATACAAAGTTTTGTTTTATTATTATCTATATATTTTAAAATATATATTTAAAATATATTTTCTGAATTTTCAAATTTTTAAAATTTTAAATTTTTATTTCGATATTATAAATGTAAACATTAAATAAATATTAATATATTATATATATTAGAATATATATTTATATTTAAATTAAAAT
>JAEEGL016087595.1_pt1 | contig 11626 bp, 12 predicted proteins | sample 9134231 | NCBI WGS metagenome assembly JAEEGL01 (sample SAMN16246548, study PRJNA631951) | gut metagenome | biome: gut microbiome; feature: rumen; material: fiber-attached | host: Bos | place: Iran: Karaj | collected 2018-10 | reverse complement strand
GGGGGGGCTTGTGCGGCGTCCTCCGCTTTTGCGCGCCGCCGGAAGGAACACGGCGAGACTCATTCGCGCATCAGCGCTTCCAGCTCGGCGTCGGATTTGCCGGAGAGCTCTCCATCGTTATAGAAGCGGGTCAGCAGGGTGGCGATCGCTTTTCCTTCGTAGGTGAAAACGAAATCGTAATAGCCGGGTTCGCATTCTTCCGGAGACAGATAAAAGCTGCCCCAGCACCACTCGTCCGGGTTTTCCTCATCCTCGGGATAATGCAGATCGCAGTAACTTGCAAAGTTCGGCATCAGATCGGAGAACTTGCAGGTATTGTAGTACTCCTGATCGTCGCGGTGCTTGAGGACCCATACGCGAAGAGCGTACTCCTTGTCGGTATCCGGATAGAATTCGACCCATTCGTACAGGTGGAAAATGCAGCGGACGTCGGTCAGGGAAGACTCTCTGCTGTTGAATTCCGCCGTGCCGACCTGGTTCCCTTTGATGATCACGCCGCGCAGAACGGACGGATCCCTGTCGTCGAGTTCGATGAGATTGAGGTTGCCGGTGAGTTTGGCTGCCTCGGCGGTCTGACCGCCGCCTTGCGAAGCGCCGCCGTTCCCGGTCCTGCCGCCGGAGGGCTGGCTTTCGCCGGTGCCGCCGCAGGCAGCCAGGCCTGCGAGCGTTAAAAGTGCAAGGATGAGCGCGAGCATCTTTTTCATAAGTGGCCTCCTGTTTGCCGTTCTTTTATTTCATACCGCAAAACGTGCTTCTGCGATATAACATTTTATTCGGGAGCGTTCTTGTCAGTGGCCCCCCTGACGACCGGCTTCGGCGCGATCTCAAAGGATCGATCGACCAAACACGGGACCGTTTTCGCTGCGTCCGGGGACGACTTCCCCGGCGAGGCTGTTGTGGCCGGCGGCAAGCGGTCCGTTCCATTATTTCTTCGATTTCAGGACCCTCCGGGACCGGCAAACCGCCGGCGGGGAAGAATGGAGCGATCCCGCAACCGTATTATAGCACCCGCGGTGCGCCATTACAAGTCATAAAAGTGAAATTATTGCGAAATATAGAGAAAAAAAACAGAAGCCCCGCGCGGGCCCGCGCGGGGCAAAGGAGGAGCAGCGGGGTACGATCGAAGGTCCCCCGACCGCCGAGACGACCGGGGGACCGGAGCCGTACGGAGCTTGCTCCGACGCCCATGCGGGTAACAGGACTTGAACCTGCACGCTTGCGCAATGGATCCTAAATCCATCGTGTCTGCCATTCCACCATACCCGCGGGAACGGGCGGGGGAGAAGCCCCGCCGCTTCGCCCTCATTATAGTATAAACCCCGGGGGATGTCAAGGTTTGCCCCGTCGGAGGACCGGCCGGCGCGCCGGGAAAACGGGGCGGTGAAGGATCTTTGCCTGGCCCGTTGCATTTCGCCGCGCGGCGTGGTATAATCAAAGCGGAACGTTAGCCTTTGCTAACGGCGCGGTCCCGGCCGGCGCGGCGCGCGGAACGGCCGCGGGCCGAATCGGTTTCTCCGAAGGGAGGGCGCGGACATGGGAAGAGAAGTGGCGGAAGGGGTGCTGATCCCCTTTATCGGGACGACGCTGGGCGCGGCCTGTGTCTTTTTCCTGAAAAAGGGCATGAGCGAGCGGCTGAGAAAGGCCCTGACCGGGTTTGCCTCCGGCGTCATGGCGGCGGCCTCGTTCTTCAGCCTGCTGCTGCCGGCGCTTGAGCTTTCCGAGGGGATGGGCCGGCTGGCCTTCGTGCCCGCCGTGGCCGGGTTCCTGATCGGGATGCTGTTTTTGCTGGCGCTGGATCTGCTGATCCCGCACATGCACCGGGACCGCAGCGAGGAGGGCCCGCGAAGCGGACTGAAGCGGACGACCAAACTGGTTCTGGCGGTGACGCTGCACAATCTGCCGGAGGGCATGGCGGTGGGCGTCGTCTATGCGGGCTGGCTGTACGGGAACGCCGGGATCTCGCTGACCGGCGCGCTGGCGCTTTCGCTGGGGATCGCCCTGCAGAACTTCCCCGAGGGAGCCATCGTGTCCATGCCGCTGCGGGCCGAGGGGATGGCCAAGGGCAAGACCTTTCTGTACGGCACGCTGTCCGGCGTCGTAGAACCCATCGGCGCGCTGCTGACGATCTTCGCGGCGGGGGTCTTTCTGCCCGTCCTGCCGTATCTGCTGGCCTTTGCGGCCGGAGCCATGTTCTACGTCATCGTCGAAGAGCTGGTGCCGGACATGGCCCAGGGGAACCACAGCAATCTGGGAACGGTCTGCTTCGCCGCGGGCTTTGCGCTGATGATGGCGCTGGACGTGGGACTGGGCTGAACGCGCGGGGGAGAGCGCGGGAAAGTTTTTTTCCAAAACCTCTTGACAGGCCCGGCGGGCCGTGATATACTATCCCCGTCGGTTAGCCAATGCTAACTCAAGAGACGGAGGTCGTCTTTCCCCGCAAAGCGGCGGGTCGCCCGGCCTGACGGTTAGCTTGCGCTAACTATTGCCGGCGGACGCCGCGGGAGAAAGAGCGGAGAAGGGGGGAGAAGGGCCATGCCGGAGGAGCTGCTGGTGCGGCACGGATCCCCCACGCTGGCGGGGCTCAAGACCGGGAACCTCTTTGCCTGTGCCTTTGCCGACCGGCGGGAGCTGGGCGGCGAGCTGCGCCGGATCAACCGGCGGCTGTCCGCCAAGGGGGTCCGTCTGCTGCCGCTTCGCTGCCGGGAGGGCCGGGCGCTGTTGTATTTGTACCGGCCGGACCGGCTGTCCCGGGATCTGGCGCGGGATACGGCGCGTCAGCTGCTGGCCGAGCGGGGCTATCCCGTGGAGGCGCCGTCGCGCTGCCTGACGTGGCTGATGCGGCGGCTGGCCCAGCGGGATGAGTTCCCCCACGAGATCGGGCTCTTTTTGGGGTATCCCCCGGAGGACGTGCGCGGGTTCATCGAGTGCGGGGCGCAGGATTGCAAATGCGCCGGGTGCTGGAAGGTGTACGGCGACGCGGAAGCGGCGCGCCGGACCTTCGCGCGGTTCCGGAAGTGCACCGAGGTCTACTGCAGCCGCTATGCGGCGGGAACGCCTTTGGAACGGCTGACCGTGGCCGTCTGAAAAGATCGAAAGACGAGAAAGGAACGACGAAGCATATGAAGATCGCAGTGGTTTACTGGAGCGGAACGGGCAATACGGAGGCCATGGCGAAGGCCGTGGCGGAGGGCGCCGGCGAGGGCGCGGAGCTTTGTCCGGCCGCCGGGTTCAGCGCCGGAGCAATGGACGGGTACGACGCCGTCGCCTTCGGCTGTCCCGCCATGGGGGCCGAGGAGCTGGAGGACAGCGAGTTCGAGCCCATGTTCCGCGCCTGCCGGCCCAAGCTGAACGGCAAGAGGATCGCCCTGTTCGGTTCTTACGGCTGGGGCGACGGCGAGTGGATGCGCAGCTGGAGCGACGCCTGCGCGGCCGACGGGGCCGTTTTGGCGAGCGACTTCGTCATCTGCTGCGAGGCGCCGGACGAAGAGGCGCTGGCCGCCTGCCGCGCGCTGGGCGCCGCGCTGGCGAGCGCGTAAACGAACGACAGTTTCTCCCATAAGGTTTTTTCTTCCCTGAATGGAACGGCCTCACTCCGTGGTGAGGCCGTTCCGTTTTCAGATGGGAAAGGTCATTCCGTCAGGTCGTTCCACGCGGCGAAGACCTCGTCCACGTTTTCCGGGTTTGCGCCGGGGCCGAATTCACACTGGGCGATGCAGCCGCCGTTGCACCACAGGGCGTCGTAGACCGAGCGGACCGCCCGGCGGATGTCCGCCCGGGTGCCGTGGGGCAGCAGGTGCTGGCGGTCGATCTCGCCCCAGAACGTGATCTTCCCGCGGAAGGGGGCCAGGTTTTCCGGGCCCATGCAGAAGATCTGAGAGTTCACCGCGTCCACCCCCAACTCGACCAGGTCGGGGATGATGTCCAGGATATAGCCGTCGGAATGCATGAAGATCTTCTTGCCGTGAGAGTGGGCGATCTCGACGTAGTCCCGGTACAGGGGCTTGAACACCTCCCGCCAGAGCTTGGGGTCGATGAGCAGGGCCCTTTGGGAGCCCCAGTCGTCCATGAAGTTCAGCGCGTCCACGTCGGTTTCGGCCCAGGCGGTCAGCAGGCGGCAGTAAAAGTCCTGCATTTTGTCGAGAAAGGCCCGGAAGCCGGCGGGCTGCAGCAGCAGGTCCATATAGAGGTTCGCTGTGCCGCGGATGAACTGAAGCTGCTCGAAGGGGCGCGGGCAGGCGCCGCAGGTGACGAACTGGTCGCATCCGGCGGTGAAGCGGGCGACCGCGTCCCGGTCGAAGGAGAGCCAGTTTTCCGGGACCGTCACGCGGTCCGCGTCGGACCAGTCGTCGTCGGTGACCTGCGGTTCCTTCACCTGACCGATGACGCCCCGGTTGATGTTCAGAAAACGGCAGCCCCAGGCGTCTACGTACTCGCCCGGCATCCAGTCGCAGCCGCGCTCGACGGGAGACGGCTCGCGGAAGACCACCGGGGGCCCGGTGAGGTCCCAAACGTACCGGGCGCGGATGTCGTCCAGTGCGGCCTTTTCGTGGAGCTCCGCCCAGGGCAGAGTCCAGAGGTCCCGCGGCGCGCGGCCGCTTTCGTTCCGGAATTCCAGCGTTGCCAGGACCAGTTCCTTCGAAGTCATGACGATCGTCTCCCTGTCAGAAAAAGTCGGTGAGGTGCAGGGCGCTCAGAGACAGGCGTACAGCACGTTGCGGAGCCGCGGCTGGTAATAGCTCTCCTGCGGGTTCAGCATATGGTGAGCGTAGAACACGCCCAGCCGCAGAGACGGGTCCGCCAGCACCGTGGCGCCGGCGGCGCCGCCCCAGCCGAACTCGCCGAGGTTCCCCACCGAGCCGGAAAGGGCCTTGTCCGTCAGCGTGCGGATACCGAGTCCGTAGCCATAGCCCGAAAGCTGAGGCCAGTTGAAGTCCCGCCGCTGGGCGGGGGCCAGCTGGTCGGTGCGCAACAGCTCCACCGTGCCCGGGGCCAGGATCCGTTCGCCGGTCTCGCCGAGACCGCCGCAGGCCAGTGCGCTGCTCAATTTGGCGTAGTCCGAGACGGTGGTGATGACGCCGGAGCCGCCGCTGTCATAGGCGGGACCGTAGATGTCCGGGTTGTGTTTCCCGACGTTCCGCAAAACGCCGTCGGCCTTGTTCAGCGAGGCGTCGGCCCGCTGAAGGTCCGCCAGATGGGTCTCGCCGGAGTTTTTGAAGTGGTAGAGCGGGGCGATGCGGTCCTCGTGCCCCTCGGGGTGGTAAAACGAGTCGGTCATGCCCAGAGGCTCGAAAACGTGCGTCCGGACGTAGTTGGAAAAACGCATGCCGGAGACCGTTTCGACCACCGCGCCCAGCACGTCGTGACACAGGCTGTACTGCCAGCGGGTGCCCGGCTCGAAGGACAGCGGGTCCGCGGCCAGATTGCGGATCACGGCCAGAGTGTCCATGCGGCCGTCGGTCTCTTGGCGGGAGCGGGCAAAGGCCTCGGTGCCCGTGTCGTAGGTCAGACCGGCCGTCATGGTGAACAGGTGGCGCAGGGTGATGGGCCGCCGGGCGGGGGTCCGCCGCCCGTCCGCGCGGAGGACCGTCACGTCCCGGAACGCGGGGATGATGTCGTAGAGCGGGTCGTCCAGCAGGAACAGCCCGCGCTCATAGAGCTGGAGCGCGGCGGTCACCGTGGCGACCTTGGAGCAGGAGAAGATGAAGAACAGCGGGTCGGGTGTCTCGTCCATGGGAACGCGGGCCTCGACGTCGGCCCACCCGGAGCGGTAGGAAAAGACCTCTTTCCCGTCCAGATGGACGGAGACGCTGTTCCCCGGGATGCGCCAGGCTGTCAGCCGGTCCATAAAATCCTTCAAAGCAGAAAAATCCATCGAAGTCATCTCCATCTGTCGAAAAAAGGCGCCGCGCGGCCGCAGCCGCCCCGCTTACTATTGTAATACGGGCCCGAAAAAAAAGCAAGAAAAAAACCGCTGCGGAAAAAACGGAGCGGGCGCGAAAAACCCCTTGACTTTACTCTGATAAAGTGTTAATATAGTAAACAGTTACGTTGCCGCACGGGCAGAACGGAGGACACGATGGACTTCGACAACCGGATCACGGACGAGACAGAGGCTGTTGCCGCGGCCCTGCGCGCGCTGTACGACCGCTTCGGCTATTCCCGCTATCGCATGGGAAAGTTCGAAGAGTACGACCTTTACAGCCGCAACAAGGACTTTTTGGTCTCGGAGGGCGTGATCACCTTCACCGACACCAACGGGCGTCTCATGGCGCTGAAGCCGGACGTCACCCTTTCCATCATCCGGAACGACCGGGACGGGGACGGGGACGTTCGCAAGCTGTACTATAATGAGAACGTCTACCGCGTGTCCGCCAGGACCGGGGTCTTCCGGGAGATCCCTCAGACCGGACTGGAGTGTCTCGGCGCGGTAGACGGCTACTGCGTGGGTGAGGTGCTGTGGCTGGCGGCCAAGAGCCTCGAGGCGGCCGAGCGGGATTTCGTGCTTTCGGTGTCGCATCTGGGGGTCCTGTCGGCGCTGGCGGACGCGGTCTCGCCCCGGGAAGAGGTCCGCGCGGCGCTGATCCGCTGTGTGGGTGAGAAGAACCTGCACGGCGTCGCGGCGGTCTGCGCGGAGGCGGGGCTGGCGCCGGAGGCCGCCGCGCCGCTGGAAAAGCTGATCTCGGTCTACGGCGATCCGGACTCGGCGCTCGGCGCGCTGTCCGGCGAGGATCTGCCCGCCGGGGCGCGCGCGGGACTGGACGAGTTGAGGACCGCGCTGAGCGTCTTCGAGGGCACGCCGCTGAAGGAGAAGGTCCGCGTGGATTTTTCCGCGGTGGGCGACCGGAATTATTACAACGGCGTGGTGTTCCGGGGGTTCGTCGAGGGCCTGCCGGAGAGCGTGCTGTCCGGCGGACAATACGACGGGCTCATGCGGAAGATGGGGAAAAAGTCGCGGGCCATCGGCTTTGCCGTGTACATGGACCTGCTGGAGCGGCTGGACGGGAAGCTTCCCGCCTTTGACGCGGACGTGATGCTGGTCTACGGCGGGGCGGGGAGCGACCCGGGACTGCACCGGGCGGTCCGGGCCCTGACCGACGGGGGACGGACGGTCTTCGTGACCGCAAAGCCCAACGAAAAGGTGCGGTGCAGAACGCTGTGCCGATACGAAAACGGCGAGGTGAGAACCGTTGAAGAAAACGCTTAACGTGGCGCTGCCCAAGGGGCGGCTGGGCGAAAAGGCCTATGCCATCCTGGAGCGGGCGGGCTTCGGCTGTCCGTCGATCCTGGAGAACAGCCGGAAGCTGATCTTTGAAAACCCGGAGACGGGCGTCCGCGCCTTTTGGGTCAAGCCGTCGGACGTGGCCATCTACGTGGAGCGCGGCGCGGCCGACGTGGGCGTCGTGGGCAAGGACATCCTGCTGGAGTACGAGCCGGAGGTCTACGAGCTGGCGGATCTGGGCATCGGAAAGTGCCGCATGGCCGTGGCCGCGCCGAAGGACTTTCGGGACGACACGCGCCGCACCCTGCGGGTGGCGACGAAGTTCGCCAACATCGCCCGGCGGCACTATGCCGCCGTGGGGCGGGACATCGACGTCATCCATCTGAACGGGTCCATCGAGCTGGCGCCGATCCTGGGGCTGTCCGACGTGATCGTGGACATCGTGGAGACGGGCACCACCCTGCGGGAGAACGACCTTGAGGTGGTCGAGACGGTGCTTCCCATCTCGGCGCGGCTCATCGCCAACAAGGCGAGCTTTCAATTCAAGACCGCCGCGATCGGGGCGCTGGTCCGCGGCGTGGCGGAGACGAGGGAGGAGATCCTGTGATCCGGATCCTGCGCTGCGGCGAGGTGCCGCGAAAAGAGATCTTTGCGAGGACGCTTCCGACGGCCGACGTGACCGACGCGGTGGCGGCCATCGTGGCGGACGTCCGCGCCCGGGGCGACGAGGCCCTGCGCGACTATACCGAGCGGTTCGACGGGCCGCGCCTTGAGGCCCTTGCGGTGACGGAGGAGGAGTTCGCCGCGGCCATGGCCGAGGTGGGCGAGGAGTTCCTGGGCATCCTGCGCCGCGCCGCGGCCAACATCCGCCGGTTCCACGAGAACCAGAAGCGGTCCGGCTTCCTGGTCGGCGGCGGGGCGGAGGGCGTCGTCGTCGGCCAGAAGGTGACCCCGCTGGACCGGGTGGGTCTGTATGTGCCGGGAGGCACGGCAGCCTATCCGTCCACGGTGCTGATGGACGCCATCCCGGCCAAGATCGCCGGGTGCCCCGAGGTGGTCATGGTGACCCCGCCGGGACGGGACGGCCGGATCGCCCCGGTGATCCTGGCCGCGGCGCGGACGGCGGGTGTCGACCGGGTGTTCAAGGTCGGCGGCGCCCAGGCCGTGGCGGCGCTGGCCTACGGCACGGAGAGCGTTCCCCGGGCGGACAAGATTGTGGGCCCGGGCAACGCCTATGTGGCCGAGGCCAAGCGCCAGGTCTTCGGACAGGTGGCCATCGACATGATCGCCGGCCCCAGCGAGATCCTCATCGTGGCGGACGGGAAGACCGATCCGCGCCACGCCGCGGCGGATCTTCTGTCTCAGGCCGAGCACGACAGGATGGCCAGCGCCGTGCTGGTGACGGACTCCGAGGCGTTGGCCCGGGCCGTGGCCGGCGAGCTGGAGCGGCAGATCCCCCTGCTGGAGCGGGCGGAGATCGCCCGGGCCTCCATCGACGGGAACGGCAAGATCATCGTGGCCGACGATCTGTCCGAGGCGGTGGACATCGCCAACGAGATCGCGCCCGAGCATCTGGAGCTCTGTGTGGACGACCCCTTCGCCCTGCTGGACCGGATCCGCCACGCGGGCTCGGTCTTCCTGGGCCGGAATTGCCCCGAGGCCATGGGCGACTATTTCGCCGGGCCGAACCACACGCTGCCCACCGGGGGGACCGCGCGGTTCTCCAGCCCCCTGTCCGTGGACGACTTCGTGAAGAAGACCCAGTTCACCTATTACACCCGCGAGGCGCTGGCGGCCGCCGCGGGCGACGTTGCCGCCTTTGCGCGGCGCGAGGGCCTCACCGCCCACGCGCGCAGCGCCCTGATCCGGACGGAGGACGGGATATGAGCCGATTTTTGAGCAAAAAACACGCCGGACTGGCCCCGTACGTGCCGGGCGAACAGCCGCAGAGCGGCCGGTATATCAAGCTGAACACCAACGAGTCGCCCTTCGACGTGCCCCCCGCGGTGGTCGAGGCCGCCCGCGGGGCCGCGGAGAAGCTGCGGCTCTATCCCGACCCGGACTGCCGCGAGCTGACGGCCGCGCTGGCCGAAAGCATGGGCGTGGGGCCGGACCAGATCGTTCCGGCCAACGGCTCGGACGAGGTGCTGGATTTCGCGTTCCTGGCCTTTTGCGACGGCGGGCGGCCCGCGCTGTTCCCGGACGTCACCTACGGCTTTTACCGCGTCTTTGCCGCGGTGAACGGCGTGCCGTACCGCGAGATTCCGCTGCGGCCGGACTTTTCCGTGGCGGTGGAGGACTATGCCGGTCTGGCCGGGACGGTGTTCCTGGCCAATCCCAACGCGCCCACGGGGCTGGCCCTGCCGGCCGAGCGGATCCGGGCCCTGCTGGACCAGGACCGGGACCGGGTCGTGGTGGTGGACGAGGCCTACGTGGACTTCGGTGGGGAGAGCGCCGCGGCGCTGATCCCGGAATACGACAACCTGCTGGTGACGCGGACCTTTTCCAAGTCGCGGTCCATGGCCGGGGCGCGGCTGGGGTACGCCGCGGGCAGCGCGGCGCTGATCGCGGATCTGAACGCGATCCGGTTCTCCGTCAACCCCTATAATCTGGACCGGATGACGCTGGCCGCGGGAGCGGCCATGCTGAAATGCGAGGAGACCGTTCGGGCCAACTGCCGCGCCGTGGCGGCCCAGCGGGAGAAGACGGCGGCCGAGCTGGCCGCGATGGGCTTTGAGCTGACGGATTCCCGGGCGAACTTCCTGTTCGCCCGGTACCCCGGCGCGGACGGCGAGACGCTGTACCGCGCGCTGAAGGATCGGGGGATCCTGGTCCGGCACTTTTCCGCCCCGAGGACGAAGGACTTCGTCCGCATCACGGTGGGTTCGCCGGAGGATATGCGGGCGCTGACGGGCGCCCTTGCGGAGATCTTGGAGGGATGCGCATGCGTACCGCAGAAGTGAAACGAAAGACCGCGGAGACCGATATCTCGCTGACCCTGACGCTGGACGGCGGCGGGAACGCCGCCGTGGACAGCGGCGTCGGGTTCCTGGACCACATGCTGACGCTGTTCGCCCGGCACGGGCGCTTTGACCTGACCCTGACCTGCCGGGGCGACACCTGGGTGGACGACCACCACACGGTGGAGGACGTCGGCATCGCCTTGGGCACGGCGCTGGGCCGCGCGCTGGGGGACAAGGCGGGGCTCTGCCGGTACGGCAGCATCGCGCTGCCCATGGACGAGGCGCTGGTCCTGTGCGCCGTGGACCTGTCCGGCCGGGCCTATCTGGGGTTTGACCTGCCCGTTCCGACCCAGAAGGTGGGCTCCTTCGACACCGAGCTGGTGCAGGAGTTCTTCTGGGGGCTGGTGCGCAGCGCCGGCGTCACCCTGCACCTGAAAAAGCTGGCGGGGGACAACTCGCACCACATCATCGAGGGGGCCTTCAAGGCCTTTGCCCGTGCGCTGGCGGCCGCGGCGGCGGTGGACTCGGCGCTGGACGGGGCGATCCCGTCCACGAAGGGAGTCCTCTGATGACGGTGATCGTGGACTACGGCGTCGGGAATCTGTTCTCGCTCCGCTGTTCCTTCGCGGCCGTGGGGGAAGAGGTGCTGGTGACCTCGGACCCGGAGACGGTGCGGCGGGCCGGGCGGCTGGTGCTGCCGGGCGTCGGCGCCTTCGGGGACGCGGCGGACAAGCTGTTCGCCTCGGGTCTGGCCGAGGCCGTGACCGGGGCCGCGGCCCGGGGCGTTCCGCTGCTGGGCATCTGTCTCGGGATGCAGCTGCTGTTCGACAGGAGCCTGGAGTACGGCGAGCACCGGGGGCTCGGGCTGATCCCGGGGACGGTGCGGCCCATCGCCGAGACCATCCCCGCCGGGCTGAAGATTCCCCACATCGGCTGGAACGCGCTGATCGTCAAGCGGCCGTCGCCGCTGTTCCGCGAACTGCGGGAGGGGGACTGCGTCTATTTCGTCCACTCGTATCACGCGGCGGACTGTGCCGAAAGCGTGACGGCGACGGCGGAGTACGGCGCGGAGCTGACCGCCGCGGTGGAGCGGGACAACGTGTTCGGCTGTCAGTTCCACCCGGAAAAGAGCGGGACCGTGGGGCTTGGGATCCTGCGGGCCTTCTGCGGAACGGAGGGGTGAGACGTGATCCTGCTTCCTGCCATCGATCTCTACGAAGGGAAAGCGGTCCGGCTTTACAAGGGAAATTACGACGAGATGACGGTGTACAGCGACGACCCGGCCGCCGTTGCGGCGGATTTCGCCGCCTGCGGCGCGGAGTGGGCCCATCTGGTGGATCTGGAGGGGGCCCGCACGGGCCGGACGCCGAACTTTGAAACGGTCTGCCGCATCCGGCGGGAGAGCGGCCTGAAGTGCGAGGTGGGCGGCGGGATCCGGTCCATG
>JAEEGL015985489.1_pt1 | contig 11626 bp, 6 predicted proteins | sample 9134231 | NCBI WGS metagenome assembly JAEEGL01 (sample SAMN16246548, study PRJNA631951) | gut metagenome | biome: gut microbiome; feature: rumen; material: fiber-attached | host: Bos | place: Iran: Karaj | collected 2018-10 | reverse complement strand
TCGGCCTGCTCGCCTTCCTCCGCCCCGGCCCGTGGTGCCACGGGGAGGCGCGCCACGGCGGGTTCCCGGATTGGCTGCTGCAAACGGGCTTCCGGCTGCGGTCGGACGACCCCGGTTATCTGGCTGCCGTGGAACGCTTCTGGTCGTCGCTGTTCGGGCAGGTGGGAAGCGACCTTCTGAAAAACGGCGGCCCCGTGATCGGCATTCAGATCGAAAACGAATACAGCGGCGGCGGCGAGGGGCGCGGCGACGGGCACATCCGTACCCTGACCCGGCTGGCCCGTAAGATCGGGTTCGACGTTCCTTATTGGACCGCCACCGGCTGGAGCAGCTGGGTGGGCGACCTGCTGCCCGTGAGCGGCGGCTACGTGGAGGCGCCGTGGGACGCCTCCACCGAAGAGCTGCCCGCAAACGACTGTTTTATTTTTGCGGATAAGGAACACCTGCCGAACATCGGCACATACCGGTTCAATCCCTCCCGCTTTCCGTTTTTAACGGCGGAGCTGGGCGGCGGGCTGCAGGTCACCTACAACCGCCGTCCCCGTGTCAGCGGAACGGATACCGGCGCGAATTCGCTGGTAAAGCTGGGCAGCGGCGCCAACCTGCTGGGGTACTACGTGTATCACGGCGGCACCAACCCGGTGGGGGAACGCACCACGCTGCAGGAGAGCCGCAGCGTGGGCAACGCCTGCGACCTGCCGGCGCTCTCCTACGATTTTCAGGCGCCGCTGCGGGAATACGGCAGCGTGGCCGAAAGCTACAGGGAGATCCGCATGCTGGCCATGTTCCTGAAGGATTTCGGCGAGACGCTGGCGCCTATGGACGCGGTGATCCCGGCGGACAGCCCCCGCGACCCGGAGAACACGACGACGCTGCGCACGGCTGTGCGGACCGACGGAAGGTCGGGGTTCCTCTTTATCAACAACTACCAGCGCCGCAGGACGATGCCGCTGCACGACAACGTCTGTCTGCATGCCGTAGACGTGGAATTCCCGGCAATCTCCGTAGCACCCGGCGAATATTTCTTTCTGCCGTTCCATATGAAGTTGGGAAACGCGGTGCTGCTCAGCGCCGCGGCCACGCCCCTTTGCCGGCTGCGGGACGGCTTCGTCTTTTATGCGGACCGGGATCCGCAGTACCGCTGGAACGGACCGGAGGCAAAGGTGCTGACGCTCTCCCGTGAGGACGCCAAAAATGCCGTCAGAGTCCGCTTTGACGACGATTATCTGCTGATCTGCGAACAGCCCGTGATCGAAACGGAACAGGGCGTGTTCTGCCTCGCCCGGAAGGGTATCGAACTGAAGAGCTTCCCCGCCCTGCCGGGCGCCGAAGGAACGCCGGACGGGGCGCTCGCCCGGTATACGCTGCCGATCCCGCCTTCGAAGGTGCGGCTGCAGGTACGCCCGCGGATGCGGATGAGCGATCTCTACGCCGAATATGACCTGATCCTCGAAGGCGCGGTCACAGGGAACGACGTGTTCCTGCGGGTGGATTATGAGGGCGATCAGGCGGAGCTGCTGTTGGACGGCCGCAAGGTCGCCGACGATTATTACAGGGGCGAACCCTGGGAGATCGGCCTGAAACGCTGGGGTTTTCCCGAAACCATGCTGCTGCGGATCTTCGCCATGCAAAAAGGCGCGCCGGTGTTCACCGATGAACCGCTCGCCTACGAAAACGGCAGGGCGCTGCGGCTGAACGGCGTAACGGCGCAGGAGGAATTCCGGGTCAGGATCTCACCCGAAACCCTTTCCGCAGGATATGAAAACAGGTGAAAACGCAGCACGGCGCCGCACCGCGATCGGCATTCAGCCTCATGGGGCAAAGGCTCCCCGAACACAATTTTAAAATAATGAAGCAACAAATGTTCACTTTTCAAGCATAGTATTCAGTTCTCATCCTATTACCCTTGAGCCATTTCAAAAAAAGGCAAAAAAAAGGATTGCTATCTTGTTAAAACAGCAATCCTATGATGGCAGAGGAATAGGGATTCGAACCCCAACAGGCAGAGTCAGAGTCTGCAGTGCTAACCGTTACACTATTCCTCTTTATTCGGGACGATGAAGATTATAATATACATATCCCGATTTGTCAAGCAATAATTTTATTTTTCGGAAACTTTTTTTCTGCCGCGCGGCTTCGAGAATCTCACGGTAAATTCGGTGCCGTGCTCTGCGTCGCTGGTAACGGAAATATCGGCGTTCTGCTGCTCCGCCAGCGATTTGCAGATGGCAAGGCCCAAGCCGTATCCGGAGCCGGAGGTGCGCGCCTTATCGGACCGGTAGAACCGCTCGAAAATGTGCGGCAGGTCTTCCGCGGGGATCGGGGCGCCGCTGTTGTGCGTGCTGAGAAACACGTGCGTCTTCGTCTTTTTCAGGTTCACCTGCACGTTTCCGCCGATACCGGCGTACTTAACGGCGTTATCCACGAGGATATGGATGATCTGGTTCACAGCGGTGCCGTCTGCGCGGATCTCAACGTCAGGCTCGATCTGCGAAGCGATCTCCACGCCCGCCTCATACGCCACGGGCTCGAACTGCAGCATCACCTTGGTAACGAGATCGGAAAGGTTGAATACATCGTAGATCTGCTGCGGCCGCATCGCCTCGTTTTTGGCGAGGAACAGCATCTTATTGACCAGCTCTTTCATATGGGAGGCTTCCTCGTTGGTGCTCTCCACCCATTTGATCTGCTCATCCACCGTTTCCGTGGGGTGAGACAGAAGGAGATCGCAGTTGGCCAATATCACAGTGAGCGGCGTTTTCAGCTCGTGCGACGCGTCCGCAATGAAGTTCTGCTGCTGCGTCCATGCCTTTTCCACGGGTTTTACAAAGATCTTCGCCATCTGACGGTAAATGATATACAGCACCAGAAGCGTTCCGAGGAACAGAATACCGGAGGCAAAAAGCATATCTTTCAGATTCACAAAATACCGCGTGGAATCTGCAAATGCGATCCGGTAGCCGGGGCCGATACGGTTTTTATAATACAGAAGCCGGTATTTCGGAACGATGCCGAACTCGGAACCGCTCTGCATCGTATAATCCAAGCTGTACTCCAGCACGTCCGCATCCATCACGCCGCCGCCGCTGTCGAGCATGGTGATCTCGTTAAACTCGTTCACCCCGACCACACAGATGGTAGCGGGGTCGATGGCATAGCTTGTGGCGTCGTCTACGGTTTTGCCGAGCACAAAAAAACGGTTGAAAAGATTATCGGAAGAATAATATTTCAGCGTCTCCTGCACGCCGGTGTTGATCTCGTTATACACAATGCCCGTCATCATCAAAAAAAACAGAATGAGCACAATGGAGATCAGCGCCATAGACAGGCGAACGAAACGGTTCCGCAGTTTTTTAATCATACAACATTGTTACAGCGCAGTTTACGGCGGGCCTGCAAGGGCCGCTGCGCCTGAATTATCCTTCCTTTTTTTGATCCGGCTTCGTTTCGAGCCGGTAGCCGACCTTGCGCAGAGAAACGATCTCCACGTCGGCTTTGATAAACTCGAGTTTCTTGCGCAGGAAAGAGATATAAACCTCCACGTTGTTGTCCACCGCGTTGGAGTCGTATCCCCACACCTTAACGATCAGGTCGTCCTTCGGCGTTACGGTCTGCGGGTTCTGCAGCAATATCTTCATGATCTCGAACTCTTTATAGTTGAGGTGTACGCTCTTGCTGCCGTTGGAAAGGTCGCAGGTAGAGAGGTTCAGAACCAGCGTGCCGTAATTAAGCTCCTCCAGAACCACCTCTCCCTGCCGTCTGGTAAGCGCCCGCACACGGGCAAACAGCTCGTCCGGAGAGAAGGGCTTGGTCATGTAATCGTCCGCGCCGGCGTCGAGCCCGGTGACTTTATCGGAAATCTGGTCTTTCGCGGTAAGCATCAGAATGGGGGTGGAGATCTTTTCTTTTCTGAGTTTCTGCGCCACCTGCAGGCCGTTCATCTTGGGCAGCATCACGTCCAGAATGATGATATCGTAGATGCCGCTTACGGCCATATCAAACCCGTCGGCGCCGTCAAACGCCAGATCCACCATGTATTTTTTTTCGCTCAGGATCTGCTGCAGCGCTTCGGCAAGCCTTTTTTCGTCTTCAACAACCAGAATCTGCATCACAGGTACCTCCTTTTCGCTTTACGGTGTCATTGTAGCCGCGGTGACTTAAATAATGCTGAACGTCTCAGGCGTTTTCAGCGTTTTTCAGATAATAATACGCCTTCAGAAGGGCGGTCTGGGTCTTGCCGTCCGGGATCTCGCCCGCCATAACCCTACCGATCAGCTTTTCAAGGGGGATCTTTTCCACGTTCAGGAACTCATCCGCATCCGGATGCGTATCGCCGAAGGAAAGCCCCCGGGCAAGATACATGCCGATCACTTCATCGGAATACGCACAGGTGGGATAATACGTGCCGAGATCGATCATTTCGGCGGGTACCGCTCCGGTCTCTTCGCGCAGTTCGCGCAGGGCGGCGTCTTTTGGGTCTTCCGCAACGGAATCCAGTTTGCCTGCGGGCACTTCAAGCAACACGCGGCCAAAGGGATAACGGAACTGACGCACCATGACCACGTCGCCGTTTTCCGTTACTGGAACAACGCACGCAGCGCCGAGATGCCTGATGTATTCTCTGACTGCAGTGCCCCCGTCGGGCAGGCGGACATCATCGCTGAACACGTGCAGCAAAACGCCGCTGAACACTTCGTGCGAGGCAATTTTCTGTTCTGTAAGATCCATTTTTTCGTCCATATCCGGTTCTCCTGTATACATAATGTCTGCAAGAAAAAATAATACCATATAAATTCAAAAAAGTAAATAATGAAATCGTGTATTTCATTGACATTTTGAACCGCTTTTGTTACAATAATGGGTGTTTTTGATTCCGGAAGTGAGGTAATGCATATGCGCAGCACGTATGAGAACCCGCTTTGCGTGAGATACGCGAGCAATGAGATGAAATTCATTTTCAGCGACGACCATAAGTTTTCCACCTGGCGCAGGCTGTGGACTGCGCTTGCGAAAGCCGAAAAAGAACTCGGCATAGAGATCACCGACGCGCAGATCGCAGAGATGGAGGCGCATCTGGAGGATATCGACTACGAAGCCGCTTCTGCATACGAGCATCAGCTCCGCCACGACGTAATGGCGCACGTGCACGCGTTCGGCGATCTTTGCCCCACCGCACGTCCTATCATCCACCTCGGCGCAACCTCCTGCTACGTGGGCGACAACACCGATATCATCGTGATGCGCGAAGGCCTGCGGCGCGTGAAGAAGCTGCTGGTGAACACCGTAAAAGCCGCCTCGGATTTCGCCGAGAAATGGAAAGATACCCCTACCCTCGCATATACCCATTTTCAGGCGGCGCAGCCCACCACCGTGGGCAAACGCGCAACGCTCTGGATACAGGACCTGCTGATGGATCTCGACGCGGTCGATTTTCAGCTGGATAATCTGAAGCTTCTCGGGTGCAAGGGCACCACCGGCACCGGCGCCAGCTTTCTGGAACTGTTCGGCGGCGACCACGAGAAGGTGAAAAAGCTCGAAAAGCTGATCGCGGAGCAGATGGGCTTTGACGCCTGCATGGCGGTGTCGGGCCAGACGTATACCCGCAAGGTGGATTACAACGTGCTTTCCGTGCTGTGCGGGATCGCCCAGAGCGCGGCAAAATTCTCAAACGACATCCGCCTGCTTTCTCACTTAAAGGAATTCGACGAGCCGTTTGAATCGAAGCAGATCGGTTCCTCCGCCATGGCATACAAGCGCAACCCCATGCGCAGCGAGCGCATCGCTTCCCTTTCGCGCTACGTGATGTGCGACGTGCTGAATCCGGCGATCACCGCCGCCACCCAGTGGTTCGAGCGCACGCTGGACGATTCCGCCAACCGCCGCATTTCGATTCCCGAAGCGTTTCTTGCGGTGGATTCGATCCTTTCGCTGTATATCAACGTTATAACAAACGGCACCGTTTACCCGAAGATGATGGAACGGCACCTGAAGGAAGAGCTTCCCTTTATCGCCACCGAGAACATCCTTATGGACTGCGCCAAGCGCGGCGCCGACCGGCAGGATATGCACGAGGCCATAAGGCAGTATTCGGTGGACGTGGCGAAACGCATCAAGCTGAACGGCGAAGATAATAACCTCTTGGAGCTGATGCTGAACGACCCGCGCTTCATGCTCACACAGGAAGACCTTGACCGCGTTCTGGACGTGCACAAGTTCGTGGGCAGAGCGCCGGAGCAGACGGCGGAATTCCTTGCCGAATGCGTTTCTCCCGTGCTGGAGCGCGAAAAGGCGCTGCTGGGCGTGGATGTTACTATAAGCGTATAATAATAGAAAGAAGGCATATAAATGTTAACTGCAATTGTTGGTATCAACTGGGGCGACGAGGGCAAAGGCCGCATGGTGGACCTGCTCTCGCAACAGTACGACGTGGTGGTTCGCTATCAGGGCGGCAACAACGCAGGCCACACCGTGGTGAACGAGCGCGGCAAGTTCATTCTGAACCTTCTGCCCAGCGGCATTCTGCGCGACGAGACCGTGAACGTGATGGGCGTGGGCATGGTGATCGACGTTGAGCACCTGTATAACGAGGCTCAGCGCCTCAGAGACGGAGGTATCACCGTTGACCCGGACCACCTGAAGATCAGCGACAAGGCCACGATCTGCATGCCCTACCATAAGCTGCTCGATATTCTCGAGGAAGAGCGCCTCGCGGATAAAAAATTCGGCTCCACCAGACGCGGCATCGCCCCGGTGTACGCCGACAAATTCTATAAAAAGACGATCCGCATGGGCGACCTGCTCACCCCCGAGATCCTGGAAGAAAAGCTGGACGGCATTGTGGAATGGAAGAACCTTACCATCGCCAACGGCTACGGCCATGAGCCCATCAAAACGAAGGACATGCTCGACTGGCTGATGAAATACGGCATGGCGTTCAAGGATTATATCTGCGATACCACCGAGCTTCTGCAGAACGCCGCGAAACAAGGCAAGAAGATCATGTTCGAGGCGCAGCTCGGCGCGCTGAGAGATATCGATTACGGCATCTTCCCCTACACCTCTTCTTCCTCCAACATCAGCGCCTACGCACCCATCGGCGCGGGCGTGCCCGGCATGAAGGTGGATAACACCATCGGCATCATCAAGGCCTATTCCAGCTGCGTGGGCGAAGGTCCCTTCACCTGCGAGCTCTTCGGCAAAGAGGGCGACGAGCTGCGCGAGGCCGGCGGCGAATACGGCGCTGCCACCGGCAGACCCAGACGCGTGGGCGGTTTCGACGTGATCGCATCCCGCTACGGCGTGGAGACCCAGGGCGCAACCTCGCTGGCTCTTACGAAGCTGGACGTGCTCTCGTATCTTGATAAGATCCCGGTGTGCGTGGGCTACGAATACGAAGGCGAGCGGCTCGCCCGCTTCCCCATGGGCAAGAAGCTGACCGAAGCGAAGCCCGTATACGAGTATTTCGACGGGTGGAAGTGCGATATCTCCGGCTGCCGCACCTTTGCGGACCTGCCCGAAAACGCGCAGAAATACGTAAAGTATATCGAGCAGGCGGTTGAGTGCCCCATCGAATACGTTTCCGTTGGCGCGGAGAGAGACGCTTATATTAAGATGTTCTGATTCATATCCATAAGAATTCCGGCGACAGGAGTGTTTCCTGCCGCCGGTCTTTTTTTTATGTTCACGAGATCTTTTTGCGTTTCAGGCGCAGCTTATCGGAGATCATGGCGATGAACTCCGAATTGGTGGGCTTGCCCCGGGAATTCTGTATCGTATAGCCGAAATAAGAACTGAGCACGTCGATATCGCCCCGGTCCCACGCAACCTCGATCGCATGCCGGATCGCCCGCTCCACACGGGAAGCCGTGGTGCTGAAGGTTTTGGCGACCGTGGGATACAGCACTTTGGTAACGGAGCTCATCATATCCGGCGAATTCACCGTGAGCAGGATCGCCTCTCTCAGATACTGATAGCCCTTGATGTGCGCGGGAACGCCGAGCTCATGCATGATATCGGATACCACGATCTCAAGGTCGGTATCGTTTCTGCCGCTGAGCCGTATAACTGAGGCGTTATCTTTGCCGAGCGCGCCGGTGAGCCCGGCGATGCGTTCGGTCATAAATGAAACGTCCACCGGTTTTATAAAGTAATAATCCGCGCCCGCGTCGAGCAGTTGCTGCTCCAGCACCGCGTTTTCAGCGCCCAGAAGCACCACGGTGACGGGGCGCTTTTTGAGTTTCATTGCAGGGATCCTTCTGAGCACCTCAAGCGCGTCGTAACGGGCAAGAAAGGCCGTGGTCACAAAGATATCCGGCGATGAAGCCTCCAGCGCCTTCATCACCTCCGCGCCGTCCCGCTGAACGGTGACGCACTCGAACCCATAGGTGCGGAAAGAAGATACGGCCTTCTTCAGAAATTCGCCGCTCTCTTCCGCGATCAGTACTTTTTTCTGTGTTTGCATTGTTTTTTCCTCTTTTCGTAAAGTATTCAGCCCATACATTTCCGAAACGACACCGAAAACAGTACCTTTTTCACTTTTTCTTCAAAAAAATCAGAAAAACTGTGTTTAGCACGGTTTTGCCATATTATACCATTTCATTTTGCAGATTTCAATAGGTTTTGAAAAATATTTGTTATTTTTTTCCATTTTATATATTTTCATTGTGTAATGTATTATAATGGTATTTTTAACCGACGAACACGGATCGGCCGGTGCGTTTTCTTTACTTTAAGGCTCTGATCATCCCCCTGACGCCTCTCCGTTGTAATTTTTTATGAAAATTTTTCGATTATTTCAATGAATTTGTTGGTTATTCATAAAATAACCCCCGGTAAAAGATAGACAAAAACATATTAATGTGTTAAAATTAGTTTGGTATATTATTACTTTGAGGAGGATAACGAAGATGAAAGCATTAAAACACACTCTCTGTATCCTTTTGGCGGCTTTGATGCTTCTTTCCGCCGCGCCGGCGGCGAGCGTCGTTTCGCTGTATAACGGGCTGACCGCTTTGGCGGCAAACGGCGCGAGTTTGGAGATCAACTACGAAAACACGCAAAACAACTCCCTTGCGGAGGCCGTGAAGGAATCCGTGGGCTATTACGTGAACACCGTGGACCGGGACCGGTATTTTCAAGGCGGCGATCAGTACCACTGGAACCACACGGACGAGCTTACGATCAGCAACGAGGATATGACCGGCCTGCGCAAATTCCTTTCGCAGCCCGGCTACACCTACATTTCGCTGAGCGGGAACATCGACAAGCACATCACCAGGCAGTATGAGTTTGAGCCCATCGTGATCCGGGAGAGCAAGGTGCTGGACCTCAACGGGTACAGCATCACGCTGCGCAACGACGCAAACAAGCACAACGGCGGGCAGTCGCCGTTCCCGGAAATGCACCGCTCCCATATGTTTGAGATCCAGAACGGCGCAACGCTTACCATCATCGACTCCTCCCGTTCAAAATACAACCGGTTCGGCAAGGGCGGCGACGAGACCGGCACCGGCTTTATCAGCCATACCGGCGTTATGATCTACCCGTTCAGCAACGATATGGAGTTTTACACCACGCGCGACCTGTTCTGGGTTATGAACGGCACGCTGGTGGTTTACGGCGGCACCTTCCAGGCCGGGCGGCAGAAGGACCAGCGCAAAAACAAATTCTCGTGGAGCAAGCTGCGCACCTGCATCGGCACCGCGGTGGAGCTGGGCGTGAACGTCGCCAAATTCGCCACCGGCATCGACGCGGCCGTCTCCGCCGGCAAGGACCTTACCGCCGGCTTCGCCGCGCAGAGCTTTACCGATAACCCGGACGACGACGGCTTTGACGATTCCGTGAAATCAACGGTAAACCGGACGGGCGCGGACGCCCCGCCCGAGGCGCTGGCGGAATCCTCCGCCGGCAAGGACTCGCGCGATAAATCGGTAAACGAAAAGGCGGGCGGCGCGCAGGAGGCCGACAGCACCGGCAGCGCCAGAAAGGTGAACCAGCAGATGGCGGAATCCCGCAAGAACATTACCAACAGCGTAATGAACCAGAGCGGCATCGGCGGCATCGTGGACGGCATTTTCAGCTTCGGCCAGCAGATCGCCAACATGACCGGCAAGGATGAAAACAGCCGCGTTACCGAGGTCATCCACGGCACGCCGGTGCACCTGGGCACCGACGGCACGTTCATCTGCTACGGCGGCAAATTCATCGGCTACGGCTCCTCGCCCAACACCCGCAACGCCGTGGTGGAGGTCACCCTGGATCCTGCCACCGAAAACACCGTTACCAAAAAGCTCACCGGCGGCATGGCGTATATCTACGGCGGCACGTTTGAAGGGTGCGCCGGGGCCAACATATTCAACTTTGTGCAGACCTACACCGCCACGCAGCAGGTGCAACAGGTTTCGGGCTATAACCCAAGCAACAAATTCCAGAACGTTGTGGCGATGAAGGAAAGCGAGACCAACGGCCTCAAGGTGCTCAACGATTCGTATTCCGACGCCGACGGCAACCCCATCAGCACCCGCAACGTGACCGTGCGCGGCGGCACCTTCCGCAACTATTACGATCTGCGCATGCTCTCGCTGAAGGTCCCGGGCGACAGCGAGCACTTTACCAAATTCCCCGGCACGCCCGGCGGCCTCGGCCTCGGCGTGGATTCGTTCGACGCCGATATGATCAAGGACGGACGCATCCAGATCATCGATAAATACGGCGACGGCAACCTCGTTCTGATGGACGAGCAGAAAAACCCGAACGAGAAGGTTTACCACTACCGCCTGTTCTGCAGCGACCTTGAGCTGCGCTACAAGCAGTATATCGCCGTGCAGCCCAACGAGCGCGTTACCAACACCACGCACACCTTCCACCTTGAGAGCGTCACCTCCGACAATCCGACCGCCGACGTTTCCACCGGCTGGAACAACGAGGACGGCAACGACCGCACCGGGCCCTTCAACCAGACCGAAACGGTCTTCTCGTTCCCGCTGGACAGCATCGCCACGCCCACGTATTACGTGATGCCGCATCTGGACGCGCGCGATTCCAGCGGCGCGGGCATCGAGAACTCCAACATCTGGTACTACATGGATCCGATGAACACGAGGGGCGAAACGGTGCCGATCTACACCAACCACAGCGTGATGATCCGCGGCACCTCCTACAGCGGGAAGTCCACGGTGCTGAACCAGCAGCACGTTACCGACCGCGGCGCGGAAAAAACCGTCGCCGTGCTTGACCCCGGCACGATCTTCACCTACGCGCACCGGTATTCGTACCTCTCCAAGGTAAAATGGTTCACCTACCGCGTTTATCAGGTGGACCCGCTTACCCGCAACAACCTGAACAGCGGCGGCGCCTACGGGGAAAACAAGCCCCTGTGCGAGCTGGTGTACGGCGTGAGCGCCGATACGCTCGAGTGCAAGATCACGCTTACCGAGCTCGAAAAATACATGAAAAAAACGGTAAACGGCTTTACCGGCTACAAGCAGGGCGAAATGTACCGCATAGAGCTTACGATGGAGGAGCACCTCTCCTTTGACGTGCAGCACTACAACAACGCTTACGATTACAGCTACCAGCCCTCGTTCGGCACCCGGCTGCCCGTGGCCGCCGCGCGCAGCAGCATCCT
>JAEEGL015268250.1_pt1 | contig 11626 bp, 5 predicted proteins | sample 9134231 | NCBI WGS metagenome assembly JAEEGL01 (sample SAMN16246548, study PRJNA631951) | gut metagenome | biome: gut microbiome; feature: rumen; material: fiber-attached | host: Bos | place: Iran: Karaj | collected 2018-10 | reverse complement strand
TCGCGCATCGCGGTGTTGATCGCGTCGCAGACGAGGTCGGTGTTGAGCGCCTCGAGGATGGTCTTGCCGACGAGGATTTCGCAGGCCATCGCCGCGGAGTGCGTCATGCCCGAGCAGCCGATCGTCTCGACGAGGGCCTCTTCGATGACGCCGTTCTTGACATTGAGCGAAAGCTTGCAGGCACCCTGCTGCGGCGCGCACCAGCCGACGCCGTGCGTATAGCCGGAAATGTCCTTGATTTCCTTGGCCTGGACCCACTTGCCCTCTTCGGGGATCGGGGCCGGTCCGTGATTGCACCCCTTGGCCAACGGGCACTGGTGCTGGACTTCGGTAGAATAGATCATGTCAACTCCTGTTGTGGTTGAAAAAGCACTTTCCATTATACAATCTTGCGGGGGAATTAGAAAGCATTTTCGCAATGGGCGGAAATTTTGCGTCCTCGTGCGTACGTGCCTAAGTGCGGGTACCGTCTAAATCGATGTCCGTCACAGTCCCAGAAGTCGCGAGGCCGGGACGATTGCGTCAAAATAGCCGTCGGCTTCCACGGACGGGGCGAGTTCACCGCAGTAGACGAGCGCGGTCTTTATCGACACGCCAGGTTTTCTACCTAATTTTGATACTTTTTCATCAACTTCCCGGATAACTTCGCGCCCGATTTCGCGTCTTCTTTTCACTTCGACGATGCATCGTGATCGTTTCGTTTGAATTAGAAGATCTATTTGCAGGTTCTTGCGCCGAAACGGGGCTGCGGAAATCAGAAGCGAGCGGTCAAGCCCGAGACATGGAAGCAGTTCGCGAAAATTGTTGACTACAAGATTTTCGAAAGCCAATCCCGTTACGGAATCCCAGCCTTCGAGCCTGTCCAGCGAGGAAAAGGCAAAGGCATCGCGCCTAATCATGGACATGTTCGGTTCTATGTAGCGCAGGTAAAAACGAGCGTAGTTGTCGCTGATCCGGAAGAGTTTCTGCTGTTCGGACGCGCCGGTGTCGGGGTTTAAACCTTCATCATCCGAAACGAATCCTGCTTCTTCGAGCTGCTCGAGTGCCGCCGAGAGGTGGCCTCCTTTAGTCAGACCAAGCGCCGTGGCGATGCCCGAGATGTTCTTTGCCCCTGAAGAGAGCGAGCGGAGAATGTCAGCCTTGACGCCAGGGGCGCGATTGAACACGTCGCGGAAGATGTCGTCAAAATCCGTGGCCAGTATTCCATTCGGCAAAAAAGCCATGCGCCTGATGTTATCGGATGCACCTTGCGAAGGATCGATTTCCTCAAGATATCGGGGAACGCCGCCAGTCACCGACAGGACATCGAAGATTTCGCGGATATCGGTTCTTTCCGCCGCCGCTCCCCAGAACCGGGCGCATTGCCGCAATGGGAGTTCGCGCACAACTATGTCGAGCGAACGTCTTCCAGCAAAGGCGCCGTTGTCGACGATGTTCTCCCGTATCCAGCTTGAAACACTTCCGCAGAGAACGACCACAAGGCGCGGATGTCGCTTCAGGAGATTGTCCCATGCCACTTTGAACGTCTCGGGGAAAGCCGGGTCGTAATGACCCATCCAGGAGATTTCGTCGAGGAGAACCACAGTCTTTCCATTGCCTATTTTTTCATCAAGGCGGGCGAAGGCTCGGTCCCAGTCCGAAGGCGGGGAATCGTCTCCTCCCGTCTGGCGTGCAAGCTGACGGGCGAAGGATGCCAGCTCGCTTGCGTTGGAGAGCTTTTCCTTGGGGCGCAAGCCCTCTATCTTGATGAAGCGGCTGCCAGTCCGTCTTGCGAACTCAGCGACGAGGGTCGACTTTCCGATTCGTCTGCGCCCCCGGCAAGTGACAAGCGATGACACCCGCTTGTTCCAAAGCGACATCAACGATTCCAGTTGGTCTTCGCGTCCAACAAACATGAGCATTCCTTTCGTCAAACATCTCGAACGACAGTATCAATTCTACTTCTCGAGATCAGAAAATGCAAGACTTTTTGGTCACAGTTTTCCGTATTCGGCAAAACCGTGACCATAATTACTTGAACTTAAAAGTCACGGTTTTTCAATTATGGAAAAACTGTGACCATAGTTCCTGTATGAATTCTCGTCTGAACATACCTTGCCATGCTGGGTAGCCCCTCCCATAGCTACGCCGTGCGGACACCGCGCTCCGCGCGGCCGCTTGAAGGACACTCCGCCGGCTCGCATTCCCACCCGTTTCCAAATTCTTGCCTTTCCCTTTCTTGAGTCCAAGGACAGGCGACTGCCGCCCTACTGAACTGGAAGCAAGGCGACGCGGAACCCCAGGTTGTCGTCGCGGTCGACGGGACAGCACCAGCCCCGGTCGGCCGGACGGCAATCGCGGGCGTCGTCGCACCACGAGCCCCCGCGAATCACGCGGCCCGAGCCTGTACTCGGCCCAGAAGGGTCTGTCTGCGCACCGCCGGAATACGTGCCGTACCAGTCCTGGCACCATTCCCAGACGTTGCCGTGCATGTCGTGGAGGCCCCAGGCATTGGCCATCTTCGACGCTACGGGGTGTGTTGTACCCCCGCTGTTCGAGGCGAACCAGCCCATGTCATCCAATCTGACTGTTCCGCCGTATGGGCCGGTCGTTCCCGCCCTGCAGGCATACTCCCACTGAGCCTCCGTGGGCAAGGCCCATTTGAATCCCGCCACAGGCGCCTTGGCGTTCAGCTTCCGCAAGAAATCCTGGCAGTCTTCCCACGAGACAGACTCCACGGGGTAGTTGTCGCCGGATTTGAAGGACGAGGGGGTCTTCCCCATTATCTTTTCCCACAAGCCCTGCGTCATTATCTTTTTCCACAGCCCCTGGGTCACCTCCGTCTCCCCCATCCAGAAGCCCTTAGTCAACGTGACTTGATGCTGCGTCTCGACGTCGTCGCGGCCTTCCTCCGACTTTGAACTGCCCATCATGAAAGTCCCCGGCGGACACCAGCGAAGCGCGACCTCAATTTCGCCGACGCGGATTATCGATTGCGTACCGGCCGGCCGATTGCGCTCCTCCACCTCGCGGGCGGCTTTTCGTTTCGACTCCTCGGCTTTGCGCTCGGCCTCCTCACGATCACGGCGCGCACGCTCCTCGGCAGCTTTGAGTTGGGCCTCCACGCGCGCTTTTGCCACGCAGTCGGCGCAAAGATATGTCGCCTCATCCTGATGGCGGAGGCAGATGTTGTCTCGGCCGCACTCGCGACATGTGAAGGTGTTTATCTTTTCATTCCAGCGCCCGCACACGGGGCATTTCACGAGTGCGGCGGCGGGTGTCGCATAAGCGCTGGGCGCGGCCCGCCCCGCATTGAGGAATCCGTCCGTGAAGAGGGCGAAGCACGCGCCGCTGACTTCACCGAGCGACGGACGCTGCGGTTCCGCAACATTGTGGCGGCGCTGCAGCTCCTCCATGCGGTCGCGAACTGCGGCGGCAAAGGATGTGTCGCAGGCGGCAAGGCGTCCGTCGCGCGCGTCCATGGCGTCGAGGAGCCCTTGCGTGAAAAGTCCGTGGCCGAGGTCGTCCAGTTCAAGCGAGGGACGGAACTTGTCGCAGGAGCGGAGCAGGAAGAAGGAGCCGGAACCCCCGGATGAGGCGGGCGGAAAGGAGTTCCGCCGCCGTCGGATCTGGAAGGAGCCGCGTTGAGAAGCCAAGTCGCCCGAAACGGTCGGCAAGTACCGACGCGTCGGGGATGGAGAACCGCAGCGGGCGGATGGCCGGGTCATCGTAAGTGTTGACGCCTGCGAATAGCGCGTGTCGTTTCATGCGAAAAAGTATAGCATACCGACCTTAATGCCCGCAATGGCTTGGCAGGCGTCGGGTGCGATCATTTTTTGTCAAGCGCCCGAGGTGTGCGAGGGGATGCGCGCAGAAATGCCCGCGAGGAGAGGGGATGCCGGAGCGCGGACGGCTCGTCCGCCCCGCATTGCCTATTGGAGGGGCGCATTGACAAGAAATCCAGCCCATTCGGCCACGGTCTTGAGGTAGGCGGGCGAGCCGCCCGCGCTCCGGCAAGGCCAACATTCGTATGTCTATTGAATTCAGACACACTACCTTAACGGGCTACCGCTCGTTCCCATGGCTGGACGAGCATATCGCTTCCGGCGCGCTCCCATTCGCGCATAATCGGGCTGACAAAAAAAGATCGCACCCGCAGGCGTTGGACGTCTTCCGCGCGCCCATGGCGCGTCCGCGGACGTTTCGTGGAAACGTCCCTACCGGTACGCACACAGGGGATCTCCGCGCAGACGACGGGGTCGCGCCCCGCTTCGCAGACCAATGTCCGCCACCCCTTGAGCACGACCACTGACCGTGACTGCTCGGCGATGCGGCGCACGGCCGCGACGCGGTCGGCGTTGACGGACTCGATGTCCGTGCGGAGAAGTCTGGCCGCTTCGCCCGGGTGCGGCGTGAGGATGCGTCCGCCGCCGACGTCGCGCTCGCCGTGGGCGTAGTCGAGGGCCGAGGCGATCTGGCGGACAACTTCAATGGCGAGGTCTAGCGGCACGACGCCGTCCTGGAACTGGCGACGCCATCTGGAGAGCGTAACGCCGGGGGCATAGTCCATGACCATTACGAAGTCGCCGGGGGCAAGACGCATCTCCTGACGGACTTCGTCGTTCGCAAATGACACGCGCTGCACGGGATGCAGGACGAGGGCCTTGGCGATGTTCTGGTGGGTGAGGCGCGAGACGAGGGCGAACTTCGCGCGCAACGACTCCATCTCCTCTGGGTTGGACTTCAGCAGGGGATGGAGCGTCTTTAGCGCGACATCGACACCGGAAACAGTGTCGCGCGCAAGATAGACTACGCCAAAGCCCCCGCCTCCCAGCTTACGCACAAGCGCGTACTGGTCGACTTGGCCGACAAAGGACGGCGGACGCGTCGTGGACGCGTCCCTACCAGGGACTATCGTCGGCGCCGAACCGAGCGACGCCTCGTCGAGGATGGACGGACGATACCCGACCGGCGTCATCGTCGGCGCGGAGTTCAGGGAGTTCTCGTCGTAGTCCATGGGGGTCCATTGTAGCAGATTCGATGTCGGAGTGTCGCATTCGCATGCCGATCATGGGACTGGGACCAGGGCGACGCGAAAGCCCAAGCGGTTGACCCGGTAGCTGGGAGTGCGCCCAGCTCGAGGGGCCGAACGGCAGTAGCGGGCACTGATGAACCACGCACCCCCGCGAAGGACACGGTTTGCGCCCGAGGACGGACCCGTAGGGTTGATCACGGGGCCGGACGGATATTTTCCATAACAATCCTGGCACCATTCCCAGACATTGCCGTGCATATCGAAGAGTCCCCAGGCGTTGGCAGGATAACTACCAACGGGCGTCGTTTTCTGCTTGTAGGGTCCCTTTTCCGTTGTCCCGCACGGGTAGTTTCCATCGCAATTGGCCTTGTCGCCATTCAGGGCGTCACCCCAGAAGTAGGCCGTCGTGCTTCCCGCGCGGCAGGCGTACTCCCATTGCGCCTCGGTGGGCAACGACCACTTGAAACCACTTTGAGAGGCGCGTTCATTCAGCTTCTCCAAGAAGTCCTGGCAGTCGTCCCAGGAAACATTCTCAACGGGGTAGTCATCGCCAAAACTGAAGTATGACGGATTCGCCCCCTCGACCTCCCCCCACAGCCCCTGCGTCACCTCAGTCTCGGCCATCCAAAAGCCCTTCGTCAGCGTCACGCGATGCTCCCTTTCGTCGTCGTAGCGCCCCTCTTCGGTGGTGGGCGAACCCATTGTGAAGGTGCCCGGCGGACACCAGCGAAGCGCGACTTTCTGCGAACCGACGCGGATGACTTTAGTTTGCGCCGTCTCTTCTTCAACCGGAACCAAGGCGACACGGAAGCCCAAACCGCTGTTCCGGTTGCCGGGAGCGTTCCTGCCCCGACTGGCCGAACGGCAGGAGCGGGCGTCGCGGCCCCACGAACCCCCGCGATTGACGCGGAGCGAGCCCAAGGACGGCCCCTCAGGATTGGACAGGGAAAAGGATGGATATTCTCCATACCAATCCTGACACCATTCCCAGACATTGCCGTGCATATCGCAGAGTCCCCAGGCGTTGGTAGGATAACTGCCAATGGGCATTGTCGTCTTCGTATAGGGTCCCTTTGCCGACGTCCCGTACGGATCGTTTCCATCGCAGTTGGCCCTGTCACCATTCAGGGCGTTGCCCCAAAAGTAGGCCGTCTTGCTTCCCGCGCGGCAGGCGTACTCCCACTGCGCCTCGGTGGGCAGCGACCACTTGAAGCCGCTCTGAGAGGCTTGCGCATTCAGCATCTTCAGGAAATCCTGGCAGTCGTCCCATGAAACATTTTCGACGGGGTAGTTATCGCCAAACTTGAAGAATGACGGGTTCGACCCCATGACCTCTTTCCACAGTCCCTGCGTCACCTCTGTCTCGCCCATCCAGAAGCCCCACGTGAGCGTCACGCGATGCTGAAGTTCATCGTCTTGTTTTCCCATCCCGGAAGTTGGCGATCCCATTGTGAAGGTGTCAGGGGGACACCAACGAAGCGCGACATCCCGCGAACCGACGCGAATGATCTTGCGCTCTCCAGCCTCCGGCCCCTTGGGTTCCGCAAGTGGCTTGGAGGTCCTCTCCGCCTCAGCCTTGAGGCTTTTGACTACGGCGTCAGTGGCGTCCCATTCAAGCGTCTTTTGTGCAGAATCGAGGTACTTGCCCCCAAAATTGGACTTGTCCCCATAATTGGACTGTCCTTCGGCGCGAACCTCCTCGGCAAGGCCATCGGGCTTGGCGGCACCAGCCTCAACAAGAGCCGTCTCAACGGGCGTCTTTTGGGAGTCGGAGCCCACGGCGGCCTCTTCGAAGCGTCCGGCCTCTCGTTTCGCCTCGGTGTCCTCCGTCTCGGGGCGCGTAGCCGTCTCCGGCGGAAGGACAAGGGCTGTGGCCGACGTCTTCAGGCCAGGCGAGACCGGAGGTTCAGGCGAGACCGGAGGTTCAGGCGAGACCAGAGGTTCAGGCGAGACCAGAGGTTCAGGTGAGACCGGAGGGTCAGGCGAGACCGGAGGGTCAGGCGAGACCGGAGGTTCAGGTGAGACCGGAGGGACCGATATGGCGGGCGAGTCTGGTACGACTGGCGTGCTCGTCTCTGGGCTCAATTCTTCTTTCTCAATTTTCAACTCTCCATTTGCAGGCGTCCCACCCGTCGCGCCAGTCCTCCAAAGGCCCACGCCCAGCACGACTACGGCAACACCGGCAAGCACCCACGGCCAGACGCGACGGCGCCGAACCTCGGGAGAGTGCCGGGCGCCGTCCCGGCCGCCATGCGCGGTTTCGGCCGCGGCGAAGCGCGGCCCTCCCATAGCTTCATGGCCGACACGGAGGCCGGCCCTCCCATCTCCCTTACTTTGCAAACTTTGCGTTCGTTGCGGCCCCAAACAACTTTCCACAAACTCCGCGCAGCTCGCAAAGCGGTCTTTCGGGTCCTTGGCGAGCGCCTTCATGAGCGCGGCGTTCACGTGCGCCGGCAGATCATCTATTACTTCCGGCGGCCTCGCGGTTACGGCGCGTTCCATAATGATCGGATCGCCCGTCTCAAAGACACCAGCGAAGGGCGGCGCGCCCGAGAGCATTTCGTAGAGGACGCAGGCAAGGCCGTACTGGTCTGTGCGGCCGTCCTGCCTTTTCCCCAGCCACTGCTCCGGCGCCATGTACGGACGCGTTCCCGACGTGTTGCCCGTCTCGTTGCTCACCCTCGACATCGAGGAGCGAATTTCCGCCGCAAGGCCGAAGTCCAAAATCCGCACGCGGATTTTGGAAGTGACGAGTGACGGGTGATGAGTGACGAGTGACGAGTGACGAGTGACGAGTGATGGCTCGCCGGAGCGGCTCGCCCCACCGGAACTTTGAACATTGAACTCTGAACTCTGAACTTGTGATGGTTGAGACGCTTCCGCCGGAAGCGTTTCAACCATCACATTCGAAGGCTTGATGTCGCGGTGGACAATACGATCGCCGTGGGCGTAGTCAAGAGCTGATGCAATCTGCCGGGCAATTTCAAGCGCCTGGTCCAACGGCACGACACCGTCCGGAAACTGCTTCCGCCACTTGGAGAGCGTAACGCCGGAGGCGTAGTCCATGACCATCACGAAGTCGCCAGGTGAAAGACGCATCTCCTGACGGACTTCGTCGTTCGCAAATGACACGCGCTGCACGGGATGCAGGACGAGGGCCTTGGCGATGTTCTGGTGGGTGAGGCGCGAGACGAGGGCGAACTTCGCGCGTAACGACTCCATTTCCTCCGGGTTGGACTTCAGCAACGGATGGAGCGTCTTCAGCGCGACCTCGATGCCGGAGACTGTGTCGCGCGCCTTGTACACGACGCCGAACGCGCCGCCGCCGAGTTTCTCAAGTAGCGCGTACTGGTCGACTTGGCCAAGAAAGTGCTGAGGACTCGTCGTGGACGCGTCCCCACCAGGGGCTATCGTCGGCGCCGAGCTGAGCGACGGTTCGTCGATCGATGGCGGACGGTATCCGGCCGGCGGCATCGTCGGTGCGGAGTTTAGCGAGTTGTCGTCATAGTCCATTGGATTTCCATTGTAACAGTTTCGATGTCGGAGTATCTCTTTCGCATGCCGCTCATGGAACTGAGACCAAGGCGACGCGGAAGCCCAGATAGGAGTTCCGGGAGCCGGGAGTTAACCCGTCCCGGCTGGCCGAACGGCAATCGCGGGCGCTGCGGTACCACGAACCCCCACGAATCACGCGGCCAGAGGCCGGTCCTGCAGGGGTGGTAATGGGGCCGGACGGATACTCTCCATACCAGTCCGAACACCACTCCAAGACGTTGCCGTGCATATCGTAGAGGTCCCAGGCATTGGCCGCATAGCTTCGAACGGGCATCGTCTTCTGCTTGTAGGGTCCCTTTGCCGTTGTCCCGCACGGGTAGTTTCCATCGCAGTTGGCGCCGTCGCCATTCAGGGCGTCGCCCCAGAAGTAGGCAGTCGTGCTACCGGCGCGGCAGGCGTACTCCCACTGCTCCTCCGTGGGCAACGCCCACTTGAGGCCGCTTTGCGGGGTGCGCGCGTTGAGCTTCTGCAGAAACTCCTGGCAGTCGTCCCAGGAAACATTCTCGACGGGATAGTTGCCGCCAGACTTGAAACATGAGGGGTTGTTCCCGTCCATCACTTCCTCCCACAGACCCTGCGTCACCTCCGTCTCGCCCATCCAGAGGCCTTGCGTGAGTTTCACCTCGTGATGCGTCTCATCGTTGTAGCGTCCCTCTTCTGTAGTGGGCGACCCCATCATGAACGAACCGGCGGGACACCAGTGAAGGCGGATGGTCTGCGAACCGATGTCAACGGTTTTGAGTTCCCCGGCTGGATGTGAGGGGGCGGTTATGGTGAAAGACTGCTTCAGCAGCTCGCTCGGAGAATTCGCCCCAATTTTCACCAAAAGTCCTGGATATAATCTGAGTCCCAGAAAAACTCCAGCCAGAAGGACGAGGGTGATCATGAAATTGCGCAAGCCATGGCTCTCTTCGCCCCGTGTCTCGATCTCATCCAGATGATCAATGCGCGTGGCCGCTTCCCGCTCTCGCTGCGCCTCTGCTTCGCGCGCCTGCCTTTCGGCCTCAAAACGTCTGAATTCCTCAGCTTCACGCCGTATGCGTTCGGCAATCTCGCGCCTCTTACGCTCAGCCTCCTCCCGCGCCTTGCGTTCGGCCTCCTCCCGCGCCTTGCGTTCCGCCATTCCTGAATTCGGCTCGCCCGATGAGCTCGCCCCATCCTGTCGGGGCGCGGGCAACTCGCCCGCGGCGGCCGCGCTCGAGCGCGACCCTCCCGGAATTTCCGAACGTTCCAGTGCCACCACAAAGGCGGCACACGAGGCAAAGCGGTCATGCGGGTCCTTGGCGAGCGCCTTCATGAGCGCGGCGTTCATGTGCGCCGGAACGCCCTCTATCGCATCCGGCGCCTCGCTCTTCACCGCAGACATCATGATTGCCGGATCGTCCGTCGCAAAGACGCTGGCGAAAGGCGGCGCGCCCGAGAGCATTTCGTAGAGGACGCAGGCAAGGGCATACTGGTCCGTGCGACCGTCCTGCCTCTTCCCCAACCACTGCTCCGGCGCCATGTACGGGCGCGTCCCCGACGTGTTACGCGTCTCGTTGCTCACCCGCGACATCGACGAGCGGATCTCCGCCGCAAGGCCGAAGTCCAGAATCCGCACGCGGATTCTGGAAGTGACGAGTGACGAGTGACGAGTGACGAGTGATGGCTCGCCGGAACGGCTCGCCCAACCGGATCTTTCAACGCCTTCAACGTTTTCAACGCGCCGCGAAGCGGCATTCAACGTGCCGCCGTTGGCGGCTGGAAGCGTCTCAACCATCACGTTCGCCGGCTTGATGTCGCGGTGGACGATGCGCTCGCCGTGGGCGTAGTCGAGGGCCGAGGCAATCTGGCGGACAATCTCAAGCGCCTGGTCCAGCGGCACGACGCCGTCTGGAAACTGCTTCCGCCACTTGGAGAGCGTCACGCCGGGGGCGTAGCGCATGACCATGAGGCTATCGCCGGGTGAGAGACATAGTTCGCGGCGGGTTGCGTCGTCCGCGATGGCGATGTCACGGCACGGGTGCAAAACGAGAGATGAAGCGATGTTTGGGTGCGAGAGGCGCGAGACAAGGGCGAACTTCGCGCGCAACGACTCCATCTCTTCCGGGTTGGACTTCAGCAAAGGATGGAGCGTCTTCAGCGCGACCTCGACGCCGGAGACGGTGTCGAGCGCCTTGTACACGACGCCGAACCCGCCGCCGCCGAGTTTCTCAAGAAGCGCGTACTGGTCGACTTGGCCGAGAAACTGCTGAGGACTCGTCGTGGACGCGGCCCCACCAGGGGTTATCGTCGGCGCCGAGCCAAAAGACGGCTCGTCAATGAAGGACGGCCGGTATTCGACCGGCGGTATCGTCGGTGCGGAGTTCAGCGAGTTGTCGTCATAGTCCATGGGGGGCCATTGTAGCAGATTCGATGTCGGAGTATCGCGTTCGCTGCGGGAGCCCTCCGCCCACGACTATGCCTCACGCGCCAGTCGGAAGGCGCGGCCGAGGTGCGAGGCGATGTCGCGGGCGACGAGAGATTCCTCGCCCATCTCCTCGGCTGCGAGGTCGCCGGCCGTGGCGTGGAGCCAGACGCCCATGCAGGCCGCGTCAAAGGCCGCCATCCCCTGCCCCCACAACGCGGCGATGACGCCCGTGAGAACGTCGCCGCTGCCGCCGGTGGCCATGCCGGGATTGCCGGCCTCGCAGACGACGGGGTCGCGCCCCGCTTCGCAGACCAATGTCCGCCACCCCTTGAGCACGACCACGGACCGTGACAGTTCGGCGATGCGGCGCACGGCTGCGACGCGGTCGGCGTTGACGGACTCGATGTCCGTGCGGAGCAGTCTGGCCGCCTCGCCTGGGTGCGGCGTGAGGATGCGTCCGCCGCCGACGTCGCGCGCGACGTCGGCAAAGCCGTTTTCACTCGCGGCGATGATGTTGAGCGCGTCGGCGTCGAGCACCAGGTTCCGCTTCTCAATCTCGAGTAAGGAGCGAACGACGCCGGCGGTCTCCTCGTTCTGTCCGAGACCGGGGCCGACGGCGATGACGTCGAACGGCCGCATGGAATAGAGCCAAGTAAGGAACTTGTTGC
>JAEEGL014157416.1_pt1 | contig 11626 bp, 10 predicted proteins | sample 9134231 | NCBI WGS metagenome assembly JAEEGL01 (sample SAMN16246548, study PRJNA631951) | gut metagenome | biome: gut microbiome; feature: rumen; material: fiber-attached | host: Bos | place: Iran: Karaj | collected 2018-10 | reverse complement strand
GATGGCACAGAGCAGAGCAAACGCTGCGCGAGTCATGGTGCCTCCGGCTGAACAGGTTTTTGAATAAGTAATGCGGGCAGTTCTTAGATGAACTGCCTTTTCTATGTCTAAATGCAGAAAACAGAATAACACTCCGCAACACGGAGCAGAAATACAGGAGAAAGATTATGGCTAAGGAATTAGGAAAAACATACGATCCGAAGGACATTGAGGACCGTTTATATCAGAAATGGATTGAGAAGAAGTACTTCCACGCTGAGGTAGACAGGAGCAAAACCCCCTTTACCATCGTGATCCCGCCCCCGAATATCACAGGACAGCTTCATATGGGTCATGCACTGGATAACACCATGCAGGATATTCTGATAAGGTATAAGCGCATGCAGGGATATAATGCCCTGTGGCAGCCCGGCACGGATCATGCGTCCATCGCCACCGAGGTCAGGATCATCGAGACTTTAAAGAGCGAAGGAATAGACAAAAATGATCTGGGACGTGAGAAGTTCCTTGAAAGAGCATGGGAATGGAAAAAGGAATACGGCGGACGTATCATCAACCAGCTTAAGAAAATGGGCTCTTCATGTGACTGGGACAGAGAACGTTTCACGATGGATGAAGGCTGCAACAAAGCAGTTACGGAAGTATTCTGCAAGATGCATGAAAAGGGATGGATATACAAGGGCTCACGTATTATCAACTGGTGCCCGGTATGTAATACATCTATATCCGATGCCGAGGTTGAATACGAAGAGCAGAACGGTCATTTCTGGCACATCAAATATCCTTTTATAGAAGAAGACGGAAGTGTCAGCACAACCAGATTCATTGAATTTGCGACAACGAGACCTGAGACGATGCTGGGCGATACGGCTGTAGCCGTTAACCCCGAAGATGACAGATATAAGGATCTTATCGGCAAGGAGCTCATGCTTCCTTTGATGAACAGAAAGCTCCCCATCGTAGCCGATTCTTATGTAGATATGGAATTCGGTACAGGTGTTGTTAAGATCACTCCCGCCCATGACCCTAACGACTTCGAGGTTGGAAAGAGACATAATCTTCCCGAGGTCAATGTTCTTAATGATGATGCAACCATCAATGAGAACGGCGGCAAGTTCAAGGGAATGGACAGATATGAAGCAAGGGAGGCCATCGTTAAGGAACTCGATGAGATGGGACTTCTAGTTAAGATAGAAGACCATGTACATAACGTTGGCACTCACGACAGATGCGGAACCACGATCGAACCCATGATCAAGCAGCAGTGGTTCGTCAGGATGGACGAGCTTATCAAGCCCGCTGTCAAGGCAGTTAAGGAAGGTGACATACAGCTTATTCCCAAGCGTATGGAAAAGACCTACTTTAACTGGACCGACAACATCCGCGACTGGTGTATTTCAAGGCAGCTGTGGTGGGGACACAGGATCCCTGCATATTACTGCGACAAGTGCGGCGAGACAATAGTTTCCAAGGAAGCTCCCCATAAATGTCCAAAGTGCGGTGCCGAATCCTTTACGCAGGATCCGGATACTCTGGATACATGGTTCAGTTCGGCTCTCTGGCCTTTCAGTACCCTCGGATGGCCTGAAAAGACTGAGGATCTAGATTACTTCTATCCTACTGATGTTCTTGTTACAGGTTATGACATCATCTTTTTCTGGGTAATAAGAATGATATTCTCGGGCTTTGAGCAGATGGGTGAAAAGCCTTTTAAGACAGTTCTTTTCCACGGACTTGTAAGAGATGATCAGGGAAGAAAGATGTCAAAGTCTCTGGGGAACGGTATCGATCCTCTGGAGATAATAGATAAATACGGAGCGGATGCTTTAAGACTTACTCTCATAACCGGTAATGCACCCGGAAATGACATGAGATTCTACATGTCAAGAGTAGAAGCATCAAGAAACTTTGCAAACAAGGTATGGAATGCTTCAAGATTCCTTATGATGAATCTTGACAGCGATGAAGCTCTTTCAAAAGCTGTTGATTCTGCAACGATAGACAGTGTTAAGCTGGAACCCGTTGATAAGTGGATCATTTCTAAACTCAATACGGTCGTTAAGGACGTTACCGATAATATGGATTCCTTTGAACTCGGAATAGCGGTTCAGAAGGTATATGACTTTATCTGGGATGAGTTCTGCGACTGGTACATCGAGATGGTTAAGCCCAGGCTTTATAATTCCGATGATATCGAGTCAAAGAAGGCAGCTTTATGGACAGCAAAAACTGTCCTTATAGATGCTTTAAAGCTCCTTCACCCTTATATGCCCTTCGTTACCGAGGAGATCTTCTGCACGCTGCAGGATAAGGAAGAATCGATAATGATCTCATCATGGCCCGAATACCGTAAGGAAAGAGCATTCGAAAAGGAAGAGAAGCAGATAGAGATCATCAAGGAAGCAGTACGCGGAATTAGAAATGTACGTACCGAGATGAACGTAGCTCCTTCAAAGAAGGCCCATGTATTCGTTGTATCAAAGGATGATGATGTTATTTCCACATTCACTGAAGGCAAACTGTTCTTCCAGTCTCTTGCATATGCATCAGAGGTTTCGATCCAGCAGGATAAGACCGGAATAGCACAGGATGCGGTATCAGTAGTTATACCGAATGCTGATCTTTATATCCCGTTTGCCGAGCTGGTTGACATAACAAAGGAAATCGAGAGACTTCAAAAGGAACAGAAACGTCTCGAGGGAGAGGTTGCCAGAGTAAACGGAATGCTGGGCAATGAACGCTTTATATCTAAAGCGCCTCAAAGCAAGATCGATGAGGAAAAGGACAAGCTGGTCAAGTATACGACCATGCTCGATCAGGTCATTAAAAGACTGGAACAATTAAGTGATCTGTGATAAATTATTGATGTCTATTTTAAAACACGGGAGGATACTAAAATGGCTATTTTCAAAGGCGCAGGAGTTGCGATAACAACACCATTTAAAGCAGACGGATCCATAGATTATGATCGGTTCACCGAACAGATCGAATATCAGATAGCTCACAAGACAGATGCTATCATTGTATGCGGAACAACCGGCGAGGCTTCGACCATGTCCCATGAGGAGCATATAGCAGTCATCCAGCATTGCTGCGATGTTGTCAAAAAGCGTATACCGGTAGTTGCAGGTACAGGCTCCAACTGCACCGAGACAGCAATATACCTTTCACAGGAAGCCGAAAAGGCAGGCGCTGACGGAATCCTTGTAGTATCCCCTTATTATAACAAGGCTACACAGAAGGGCCTTATAGAACACTTCACTATGGTAGCCGATTCAGTAAAACTCCCGATGATCCTTTATAATATCGCTGGAAGGACAGGAGTTAACATCAATCCCGAAACGATCGCAACGCTCTTTAAGAACGTCAGCAATATCGTCGGAGTAAAGGAAGCATCAGGAAATATCTCGCAGGTTGCCAAGATCATGCAGCTTACTGATGGCAAGATAGATCTTTACTCAGGAAACGACGATCAGATAGTTCCTCTTCTTTCACTTGGCGGATGCGGAGTCATTTCCGTTCTTTCGATCGTTGCCCCCGAGCAGACACATGATATCTGCTCACTTTACTTCGAAGGCAAGACAAAGGAAGCCTGCGCACTTCAGCTTAAGGCACTTCCTCTTATCAACGCACTTTTCTGCGAAGTCAATCCCATACCCGTCAAGAAGGGTATCGAGCTTCAGGGAAGAGACACAGGTGTGCTGAGAAGACCTCTTACCGAGATGGAACCCGAGCATGCAAAACAGCTTGAAGAAGAGATGAAGAAATTCGGAGTATTATAAGATGACTAAAGTAATTATGCATGGCTGTAACGGCCGTATGGGAAAAATGATCGCGTCTGTAATAGAACAGACTGAGGAAGTTGAGATAGTTGCCGGAGTTGATGTTTACGATGACGGCAGGAATCCTTTTCCCGTATATAAAAGTATTGAAGAATGCGATACTACGGCAGATGTAGTGATCGACTTTTCAAATGCAGCTGCCGTAGACGGACTGCTTAAATTCTGTGAAGAAAAGAAGATGCCGGTTGTACTTTGCAGCACGGGTCTTTCACCCGAACAGCTTGATGCTGTTAAGGCCACGTCGGAAAAGGTTGCAGTTTTAAAAAGTGCAAATATGTCACTCGGCATAAATATGCTCATTAAAGTGCTTAAGCAGGAGGCTGCAAAACTGGCTTCCGAAGGCTATGATATCGAGATAGTTGAAAAGCATCACAACCAGAAACTGGATGCTCCTTCAGGAACCGCACTTGCACTTGCTGATGCGATAAATGATTCTCTTGATGAGAAATATGATTATGTTTATGACAGATCCCAGCGCAGAGAGAAGCGTCCCAAAAAGGAGATCGGAATAAGTGCCATAAGAGGGGGAACGATAGTCGGTGACCACGATGTGATATTTGCAGGTACCGATGAGGTCATAACCTTCTCACATACTGCTTATTCAAGATCCGTATTTGCAAAGGGCGCAGTGGCAGCAGCAAAATTCTTAAAAGACAGAACACCCGGCCTTTATACTATGGCGGATGTAATAGGATAGATTATGCAGGAGTTTTCTGATACAGAATTAAAATATTTAAAAAGTTTATCAAAACAGTACCCAACTGTAGCTTCGGCCTGCACTGAGATCATCAATCTGCAGGCCATTTTAAACCTTCCGAAAGGAACAGAGCATTTTCTTACTGATATTCACGGTGAATATGAGCAGTTCGTTCATGTGCTCAAAAACGGCTCGGGTTCGGTACGCCGCGCAGTGGATGAGGAGCTTGGAAATTCCATCTCGGATAAAGACCGCAAGAGTATCGCTACACTGATCTATTACCCCGAAGAAAAACTCGATATCGTCGAATCTACCGAGGAAAACATTGAAGACTGGTATAAGATAACTCTCCACCGCCTGGTTCAGATCACCAAGCACGTGGCTTCAAAGTATACCCGCTCCAAGGTAAGGAAAGCCCTGCCCAAAGAGTTCGCATATGTTATAGAAGAACTGATAACCGAGCGAAGCGACATTTCCGACAAGGAGATGTATTACAACGAGATCATCCACACTATAATACGCATCGGTTCGGCAAGAGATTTTATCATAGCTATCTGCAATCTAATACAGAGACTAGTTGTAGATCATCTTCATATAGTAGGGGATATATATGACAGAGGTCCGGGACCTCACGTTATCATGGATGCACTTCGCAATTACCACTCCGTAGACATACAGTGGGGCAATCATGACATAGTATGGATGGGAGCCGCTTGCGGACATCTGGCATGTATTGCAACTGTTATAAGGATAGCGACGAGATACGGAAATCTGTCCACGATCGAGGATGGTTACGGGATTAATATGCTCCCGCTTGCTACATTTGCGATGGAGACATATGCTGACACCGACTGCAGTGCTTTTGCCATAAAGTACAATACCGACTATGATACCAAGGACTTAAGCCTTGATATGAAGATACACAAAGCCATAGCTATCCTTCAGTTCAAACTCGAAGGACAGGTCATAAAGATGCACCCTGAGTTTGAAATGGATAACAGGCTTCTCCTTGACAAGATAGACTATGACAAAAAGACGGTTACGATAGATGGCAGGGAATACGCAATGAAGGATACGGACTTCCCGACCATTGACAGGGATGATCCGTACTGGCTCTCTGACGATGAATTAAATGTCATGATGAGGATCCGCAAGGCGTTCTTAAAATGCGAGAAGCTCCAGAGACACATCCGCTTCCTTTATACCAACGGTGGATTGTACAAGATCCACAATTCAAATCTTCTTTATCACGGATGTGTTCCGCTTGATAAAGACGGAGATTTCAAGTCTGTCAGAGTTGAAGGCAATACCTATAAGGGTAAAGCCTTATATGATGTTCTTGATAACTATGCCCGTAAAGGTTATTACGAAAAGAATGATACCAAGGGTATGCGAAAAGCACAGGATTATCTGTGGTATCTGTGGGCGGGTCCGAATTCTCCGGTCTTCGGCAAAGACAAGATGACGACCTTCGAGAGGTATTTCATAGATGATCCCGAAGCTCATATAGAAACCAAGAATGCATATTATTCGCTTCTTGACAATGAGGATATATTAAACAGGATACTTACGGAATTCGGACTTGATACACGCAATTCCCATATTATAAACGGTCATGTGCCGGTTGAACTTAAAAAAGGCGACAGCCCGGTAAAATGTGACGGCAAACTGCTCATTATAGACGGCGGCTTTTCAAAAGCATACCAGGGCAAGACCGGTATCGCGGGATATACGCTTGTTGCCAGTTCCCACGGTATGAGACTTGTAGCTCATGAGCCTTTTGAATCGACGGAAAAAGCCATAAAAAACGAGTCTGATATAATATCCGACACTACTCAGATAGAAGTTGCACCCTCAAGGATCAGGGTATCGCAGACCGATGTCGGAGAAGAGATCAAGGACAGCATAAAACAGCTTGAGAGATTACTCGAAGCATATCGTGATGGTGTGCTCGTGGAGAAGATCTGATGAAACTTCGCCCCTGTATAGATATACATAATGGAGCAGTCAAGCAGATAGTGGGTTCTTCGCTGACGGATGATCCGAACGGAACATCCGAGAATTTTGTATCGGAAAAAGGCGCTGCCTATTATGCCGGACTGTATGCTTCGATGAGACTGGACGGAGGACATGTGATAATCCTCAACAAAAAGGACACTCCGGAATATGAAGTCTCAAAGTCTCAGGCTTTAGAGGCCCTTATGGCCTTCCCGGGCGGGATGGGTATCGGCGGCGGAATAGATCCTGATAATGCCGGGATATTTCTGGAGGCCGGAGCGTCGCATGTCATAGTTACATCTTATGTTTTCAAAAACGGCGAAATCGATCATGATGCACTGACGAGAATGGTATCCGCTGTTGGAAAAGAAAGACTGATCCTTGATCTGAGCTGCAGGAGAAAAGGGGATGATTTCTTTGTTGCCACGGACAGATGGCAAAAGATATCCAATGTTCGTGTTGACAGTTCTCTTCTTTATGAACTTGCCGGATACTGTGATGAGTTCCTTATACATGCAGCTGATGTTGAAGGTAAACGGACCGGAATAGAAACAGATCTTATTCCTGCACTTATCTCAAGTCCGATCCCGGTAACATATGCCGGAGGAGTTCACAGCCTTGATGATATCGACATAATCAAACTGATCGGAGATTCAAAGATAGATGTAACGATAGGAAGTGCTCTTGATATCTTCGGCGGAGATCTGGACATTAAAGAAGCAGCGAAGCGCTGTGTCGAAGGATGAAAAGACAATAAATATGAAGACACTGATAATAGGTGGCGGTGCGTCAGGAATGACGGCGGCCATCTTTTCGGCAAAAAAAGGTGATGAGACCATCATACTTGAGCACAATGACAGACCGGGTAAAAAGATACTGTCAACCGGTAACGGAAGGTGCAACCTGACAAACAGAAATCTTAAGAGGGATATTGACAGTCATTTTGCCAACCTTGGCTGTGCTGACAGGTCATTTTATAAAAACGTTATCGACAGGTTCGGCATTGATGATACCATAAGCTTTTTTGAAGGACTCGGCCTCATGATGAAGGACAGGGGAGACCTTGTATATCCGCTCTCCGATCAGGCTTCGTCAGTTCTTGATGTCCTTCGTTTTGCACTTGATGATCTGGGTGTCAGAGTCATTACATCATGCAATGTTTCAGATGCCTCAGGGTCCAGTGATAAGGGCTTTAAGGTAACAACGGACAAGGGGATATTTACCAGCGATAAACTGATCATCGCAACAGGATCAAAGGCTGCTCCGTCTACGGGCTCTGACGGAAGCGGATATGCGATCGCATCTAAATTCGGACATATGGTAAACGAGGTAAAACCCGGACTGGTTCAGTTAAGGTCCGATGCCGGATGGCTTAAGGCTGTTTCCGGAGTAAGGTGCAGTGCCGATCTAAGTCTTTATGATGGAGATGAGATGATCTGTGTGGAGTCGGGAGAGCTGCAGTTTACCGATTACGGGCTGTCCGGTATCGTAGCAATGGATATATCAAACAGACTGCCCGGATGTATTCACGAACCGTCGGTCCATATAGACCTTATGCCGGGTGAGAGCATTTCTTCATTGCGCGAATCCCTTATAAAGCGTAAAAATATATTTCCTCAAAGGAATGCCGCAGATCTGATGTCGGGAACCCTTAACAAAAAACTCGGACTGCTCCTGCTTAAATTGACCGGTATCAGACAGGATACAGCTGCTTCGATGATAAAGGATGAAGACATCGGCAGGATGTCAGGCTTAATCAAAGATCTTAAGGTGATCATCAGTGGAACTAACGGATTTAAGGAAGCTCAGATATGCCTTGGTGGTGTAGACTGTTCTGAAATTGATGAGAATATGCAAAGCAGGATAGTTCCTTTACTTTATTTCTGCGGAGAGATATTGAACCTGCACGGAGACTGCGGCGGCTATAATCTACAGCTGGCGTGGTCAACCGGTGCGATCGCAGGTATGGCATGATGAAAGTCTGCCGCAACTTCATGTAGTATTAAAAACCACGAAGTGTTATACTGATAATGCATAATGACGCCGGACATTGCGGACACGGGTCAGAATGCATTATCTTTTTTATGGAGAAAAAACATGACACTTGATAAAGACAACCTTCTCGAGAGCATAATGGCGAGCCTTGACAGGATCAATAACATCAAATCATCGGATCTTCCGAATATAGATCTTTATATGGATCAGGTGACGACTTTTATGCAGAACAAACTGAAAAACTCTTCAAGGAATCCCGAAGAAGACAAGATCCTGACGAAGACTATGATCAATAACTATGCAAAGAACGATCTTCTTCCTCCACCGGTTAAGAAAAAATACACCAGAGAGCATCTTGTGATGCTGATATTTATCTACTACAGCAAGGGACTTTTGAGCATTAACGATATCCAGACGATGCTCGGACCTCTGACAGAGCGGTACTTTGATTCCAAGGGAAGCATCGATCTATGCTCGATCTATGATGAAGTGTTCAGCATGGAAGAGGAAAAAACTAGGGAATTAAAGCAGGATATAACCGCCAAATACGAAAGATCAAAGCTCACATTTACCGACTGCGAGGATGAAGACAAAGAGGTGCTTCAGTTGTTCTCTTTTATTTTCATGCTTGGATTTGACGTATACACAAAAAGACTGCTCATTGAAAAACTCCTGGATATATACGGTAACACTCCGGGAGACGAATCTTCTGAAAAGGGTAAAAAAGGAAGGAACGACAAATGAGATACATTTCATGGAACGTTAACGGACTGAGAGCCGTAATGGGTAAGAATTTCATGGAGGATTTTAAAGCTCTTGATGCCGACGCCTTCTGTCTTCAGGAAACAAAGCTTCAGGAAGGACAGATAGAACTTGAGCTTCCCGGATACGAGCAGTACTGGAACTACGCGGAAAAGAAGGGTTATTCCGGGACAGCCGTATTTGTCAGGAAAAAGCCTCTTGACGTAAGGTACGGGATCGGGATAGAAGAACATGACAGAGAAGGGCGAGTCATTACGCTGGAATACGAAGATCATTTCCTTGTATGCTGCTACACACCAAATTCGCAGGACGGACTTAAAAGGCTCGATTACCGTATGGTATGGGAAAAGGACTTTCTGAAGTTTCTTAACAGCCTTAAAAAATCTAAAAGCGTGATCCTTTGCGGAGACCTCAATGTCGCTCACAGGGAGATAGATCTTAAGAATCCCACATCGAATCACCACAATGCAGGGTTCACCGATGAGGAACGGGGATGCATGGATGAGCTGTTGTCCGCAGGATATATCGATACGTTCAGATATTTCTATCCTGATAAGGAAGATATCTATTCATGGTGGTCATACAGGTTTCAGGCAAGATCCCGGAACGCGGGCTGGCGCATCGATTATTTTATAACGTCCGATGACATGAAGGACAGACTCGTGGATTCCGTGATACACACCGAGATAATGGGATCCGATCACTGCCCGGTGGAACTTGAATTTGAATGATGACTCTAAGATTGTTCTTTACTGTAAAACTTTAGTGTGGTAAAATGATGGCATAAAGAACGTGAGTGGGGTGAGTATTATGAACAAAAAGATCAAGACTCCGGCAGTTGACCATCTGTTCGAAGCTATTCTGACACTTGAAAGCAAGGAAGAATGCTATAAGTTTTTTGAAGACCTCTGCACCATTAATGAGTTACAGAGCCTGTCGCAGCGTTACGAAGTGGCTTCGATGCTCTCAAAGAAAAAGACATATCTGGAGATTGCCGATACGACAGGAGCTTCAACAGCCACGATAAGTCGGGTAAACAGATCGCTCAATTACGGAACTGACGGATATGCACTGGTGTTTGACAGACTTTCCAAAAAGAAATGAGCACTGATATCGGAAATGATCATTATAGGATATTATGGACAGACGTACTCGTCTGTCCTTTGTTTTTTCAGGCAAATTTGCCAATTCAATATCCTTGTGGTAAAATGTTACAGGTTTGTTACACGGAGGCACTATGGAAGAAGAATTAAAGCAGGAAAGCACCGTAACAACAACTGAAGAAACAGGGACAGGAACAGCAGCCGAAAGCACAGGATCAGTATCTGCCGATAAAACAGGATCAGAGTCTGCCGATGCAGGTATTGAATTGCTCGCAGGGGATGCGGACAGCGGAACTGACGCTGAGGGCAGTGAGAAGCATCAGGAAAAGAAGAAACGCAGAAAATATGCTGTAATGCTTGCCAAGGAGCATGAGGATGGACGTATAACCACGCATCATATAGGACCTGCACTGGTAGAGTTCATTTCAGTGGTGCTCGGTATAGTGTTCCTCGTATTTGTATGCCTGCTCATATATGATTCGATAGTCATTAAGGACTTAAGAACGCAGCTCGTAAATCAGATCGTTGAGAACAATGAGCTTACCGATCAGAATGAGTTTCTGCTCGTCGAAAACGATACCCTTTCTTCAAAGGTGGCAGTCCTTTCAGAAACCGTATCCAAAAAGGCCGCTAACGAGAGCGCCATCACTACTGAAGAGACAGAGAATGCGATACCTAAGGGATTCCCTTTAAGCGGCGGAACTTCTACCATGACATCTGATATGGACGGTGACAATCCGATAATCAAGTTCAGCGCTTCAACCGGAATAAACATAGTATCATCCGGAACGGGGACTGTGGTTGCCATTGAGGATGATATTGACTACGGCAACAGGATAATAATCGATCACGGCAACGGATACAGGTCGATATACCGCAATTCAGGCAAGGTTCTTGTCAAGAGCGGAGAAACGATAGGAAAGGGATATATCCTTTTTGCGATCGATGATTCGAATACCGATATAGGGTATCAGATAATGTTCAATGATGCCTATATCGATCCAATGGATGTTATCGAGATCAATGGATAAATAATTGTTTACTTTTGAAAAATGCTATGATATTCTGAATTTGTCGTAATAGTGCGACATAGGGAATTTTTATTTTGGAGGTATACTTTACAATGAACAAAGGTACTGTAAAGTGGTTTAACAACCAAAAGGGATACGGATTCATCTGTGACGAATCCGGCAAGGACGTTTTCGTTCACTATTCCGGACTTAATATGG
>JAEEGL013476892.1_pt1 | contig 11626 bp, 11 predicted proteins | sample 9134231 | NCBI WGS metagenome assembly JAEEGL01 (sample SAMN16246548, study PRJNA631951) | gut metagenome | biome: gut microbiome; feature: rumen; material: fiber-attached | host: Bos | place: Iran: Karaj | collected 2018-10 | reverse complement strand
TTGATTATCTTCGTAAATCTAAGATTGGTGCTTTAATTGTTATAGAAAGAGATGTTAGTTTATTAGATTATATAAATCGTGCTAAATCACTTTATGCAGATTTATCTAGTGAATTATTAATTAGTATCTTTTTCCCTAATAATCCACTTCATGATGGTGCGGTAATTATTCAAGGAAATAGAATTAGTTGTGCTGGAGCAGTATTCCCTACAAGTAATAGTATAAGTGTTAATAAAAGACTTGGTACAAGACATAGAGCTGCTCTTGGTGTAGCTGAAGAAACTGATGCTATTGGTATTGTAGTTAGTGAAGAAACAGGTCGTATATCTATTGCGGTTAAAGGAGAGTTATTCTATAATTTAACTATTGATGATGCAAGAATGATGTTAATTGATGAATTAAGACCTAAACAAGATGAACTAACTAATGAAGATGAGGAAGATGATTATGAAGAAATTAATTAAGGCTATATGCCGATTTATTGGCAAAATAATTCTCTTTTTTGATAAAATACTAATTACACCATTAATGAAGTTATTTATGAAGATTACTGATTTCTTTAAAAATAATACTAAAGGATTAGAAAAATATTTAACTTCTAAAAAATCATTATTAGTTATTTCATTATTAATAGCTTTCTTAGCTTTCTATACATTAGATAAGAATTCTAGTATTATGATGAATAATTATGCTGAAAGAATTTATGGTGAACAAGTAAATGCTATTTATAATGAAGAAGCTTATGTTATTGATGGAATACCTAAAACAGCTGATGTTGTATTAATTGGTAGTAAATCAAATATATTCTTAGCAAAACAATATCCTACAAAAGGTATAAGTGTTGACTTACGTGAATTATCTGTTGGAACACATCGTGTACCACTTAAATATAGTCAATCATTTGGATTTGTTGATTATAAAATAGATCCTAGTTATGTAACAGTAGTTATTTATAATAAAATTAGTGGTAAAAGAGAAGTTAATTATGAAATATTACATCGTGAGAGTTTAGATAGTAAACTTGATATTAGTGATGTAACACTTGCTAAAACAGAAGTAACAGTTAAAGGAAATGAAGATACATTAAATAAAGTTGGATATGTTAAAGCTTTGGTTGATTTAAATAATTTAGTTAATCCTAAAGCTGGAGAAGTATCAATTAAAAACTGTAATTTAGTAGCTTATGATGATAATGGTAATGTTGTTAATGTAGAGATAATACCAGAAGTTGTTGAAGCTAAGTTAAATCTTGTTTCATCAAGTAGAACAGTACCTATTAAAGTAATACCTAAAGATGATGGTAAACTTGCTTTAGGTTATGCAATTGCATCTTTAACACCAAGTTCTAATTCAATAGAAATATATGGTAGTGAAGATACAATAGCTAAAGTAGAATATGTACCAGTATATGTTGATATTAATGGAGTAAGTTCTAATAAGAGTTATACAGTTAATATTGATAAACCAGCTGGTGTACGTGAACTTAGTCTTAAGACTATTACTGTTAACTTATCAGTTACTAAAGAAAGTCAAAAAGAAGTTAAAGATGTACGTATAATTTATCAAAACTTAGCTAATAATTTAAGTGTTATTACAAGTAGTGAAAGTGATGTTAAAACAACAGTATTAATTAAAGGTAGTGAAGATGCATTAAAGACACTTGATGAATCTAAAGTAGTAGCTACTATTGACTTAGAGGATTATACTACTGAAGGTGAATATGAAGTAGAAGTTAAAGCTAGTGGTGAAGACTTAAAACTTACATATGAACCTAAGACTACTAAAGTTAAAGTAAAAATTAGAAAGAAATAAAAAAAGGCTTATAAAGTCTTTTTTTTATAAAGAAAAAAGGCTTTAAGCCTTATTCATCAAGTATTTTAAGTTCTTCTTTAATTTCACCATCTAAGAAATCTTTTTCTTTGTATTTATTTAACTTAGATATTAAGTTAGAAGGGAATGCATTACATAAATGATTATATAGTACTAAGTTATCGTTATAATACTTTTTACCACCATTTATAATAATGTTTATTTCATTTAATTCTTTATTGATATTAATAATAGTATCTTTCTTTAATAGTTTTTCATTATCATCCATTATTTTATTTATATAATTAGTTAATTCTTCAATTGACTTATTTACTTTAATAACAGATTGTTTAGTATTTATTAGTTTGTATTCATCGTATTCATCATCTGGAATATCTATTTTATTATCTCTTAGAATATCTAAATAACGCATAAGAATATCATGTTTTTTAGCAAAAGCTAATTCAAGATTAGTTTCACCTTTTTCTACTAGTACAATAGTCCATTGAAATTTATTATATTGATTAACTAATATTATTAAGATTATTCCTATTATTGCTATTATTACTCCAATTATTGCTAATATATTCATATTATCACCAAAATTATTGTACTAAAAAATTCATAATATTGCAATATTATGATTATTACTATTTACCATTTTTCTATTTACATTGTTTGTAAAAAATAATATTTATTTTTTTAAAATATTCTTTATTTATGGTACAATAAAACTGGTGATAAAATGAAAGTTGTTGTTGGTGTTTCTAATCGTCATGTACACCTTAATAATGATGATTATAAACTATTATTTGGAGATATTCCCCTTACTAAAAGAAATGATTTAACTCAACCAAATACTTTTGCTAGTGAGTTAACTGTTACTATTACAGGTAGTAAAAGAAGTATTGAAAATGTAAGAGTACTAGGTCCTAATAGAAGTTATACTCAAGTAGAAATATCTAGAACTGATGCTTACACATTAGGAGTTAATCCACCAGTTAGAAATTCTGGTGATCTTGATGGTGCTGGGGAAATAACTATTACTGGGCCAGTTGGTTCTATTACAAGAAATGCGGCTATTATTGCGTCAAGACACATTCACGTTGATAAAAGTATAAGACGTGAACATAATCTTGAAGGAGTCGATATTGTTAGTGTCAAGATAGGTGGAGAAAAGGGTGGAATAATAGATAATGTTTATCTTAAAGAAACTGAAGAAGCTTATTTTGAACTTCATTTAGATACTGATGATGCTAATGCTCATTTAATAAATCAAGGTGATGAAGTAGAAATAATTATTTAATAATGGAGTAGTTATATGATTTGGTTTATATTAATGATTTTAATAATTCTTTTCATGCTTTTAATAGTATTTTTTGCATGGAAATATGGTGGAATTAAAATAGCTATTCCAACATTAATTATTTTAGGCTTAATTGCTTTTTTCTTAGATACGCATATTTTTAATGAAAAACTTAAATCAGCTATGGAACATAGTGATGAAATGAATAGTATGAATAGTGAAATATTTAATTTAGAAAATGATGTAAGAGAGGGCGAAGCTTTTACTGATTTATATAGTATAGAAACTTTTAAATTGAGAGATGGTAAAATACTAATCAAATTATTTAATGAACGAGATGAATATGTATACGCAAGTTGTTTTATTTCGTTTTATCAAAATGGTAAGAAAGTAGAAATACCAAATCAAACATATTTATTTGATATTGCACCACACTCATATAGTTATGAAATAGTTAGTGTTGATTCTGATTATTTAAATGATAGTATTGAATATCCTACTGATGAAATTAAGGTATTTATTAAAAAACAATATTTTCCATTTTCAATTCCATGTGAAAAAGATATAGAGTATCATGTTAATAAAGATGAGAATCTAGTATATGGTATTAATAAATTTGATGGTCATATTGAGGATATAAAGTTTGATATATTATATTATGATGAAGATAATAACATAATTGATTATGATAAACATAGTATGTATAAAGATATTCCACCAGCTGGAGAATTTACTAGTAAAATGCGTATATCTGGTGGTAATTATGAAGTTTTATTAAAGTCAGCTTCATGTAATAAATAAATGAAAGAAGATATTTGATATCTTCTTTTTTAATATAATAAAAATACCTATTGCATTATTTAATAAGTATGCTATAATCTATCGTATGAAAAAGACCGAGATTATAGTTTTTACTAAATTGAATAATGTTTCTGAAAATAATAAGTTTTTAGCTATTAAAGATGATAATGTTATTAAATATTTTGATTTAGAGAATAATAAGATGGTTATTGATACTAAGAATAATATTATTATTAGAGAAAATAAAGATTATCTATTTAATTTAGATTTTGATAATAATGTAATTATTATTAAAATGAAGAAACATGATAAAATATTTAAAAAAGATATAAAAACTATGGTTGTTTCATTAAAAAAGAAAGAATATTTAGTAAGATATATGTTAACTGATGAAAAAATAATTAATGAATATTATGTTAAATTTTGAAATATATGTTGCAATATTCTTAATTAAATGATATAAGTTTTATGATAATTAGTTGTGGAGGAATTATGAAGAGTATAAAAAAAGAAGAAGTAAAGGGTTTATCTTATAAAGATATAACTAATCTAATATTAGAAAATAATAAAAAGGGTATGAATACTCTAGAGTTATTTACTATGATAGTAGATTTATTGGAATTACCTAAAGATACTATTGATAATAAAATAGGTGATTATTATACATCTTTAACTACTGATAAGAGATTTTTATTAGTAGATGGATTATGGGATTTAAGAAGTCGTCATACATCTGATAAAATACTTGTTGATGCAACTGAAGATGAACTAGATGAAGAAGAATTTGAAGAAACTGATGATCTTGATGAAGAAATTGAAGATGAATCATATGAAGATGATATTGATAATGATACATCATATGATGAAGATGATGACGGATTAGGTGATTTAGTTGTTTTAGATGAAGACGAATTAGATATCGAAAATAGTTAAAAGCAGAGTGATAGTATGATAGATAGATTAGATTTATTAGAAAAGAGATTTAATGAAATAAATGAACTTCTAATGCAAAATGAGGTTATTAGTGATGTTAAAAAGTCTCGTGAACTTTCTATTGAACTTAAAAGTATCGAAGATACAGTTAATACCTATCGTAAATACAAAAAAGTATTAAGTGATATCGAAGAGTCTAAAGAGATGGTACATGATCCTGAGATAGCTGATTTTGCAAAAGAAGAATTAACTAGATTAAATGAAGAAAAAGTTAATTTAGAAGAAGAATTAAAAATACTTTTATTACCTAAAGATGAAAATGATGGTAAGAATGTTATTATGGAGATACGTGGAGCTGCTGGTGGAGATGAAGCTAATATCTTTGCAGGAGACTTATTTAGAATGTATCAAAAGTATTGTGAAAATAGTGGATGGAAATTAGAAATAATTGATTATACTGAAGGTACAGCTGGTGGATTTAGTCAAATAGAGTTTATGATAAAAGGTGATAATGTTTATTCTAAACTTAAATATGAAAATGGATCACATCGTGTACAAAGAGTACCAGTTACTGAAGCTAATGGAAGAATTCAAACATCTACTGCTACTGTACTTGTTATGCCTGAAGTAGAAGAAGTAAGTATTGATATAAATCCAAATGATTTAAGAATTGATGTATATTGTGCTAGTGGTCATGGTGGACAAGGTGTTAATACAACACCTAGTGCTGTACGTATTACTCACTTACCTACTAATACTGTAGTTACATGTCAAAATGAAAGAAGTCAAATACAAAATAAAGAACAAGCTATGAAAGTATTACGTGCGCGTCTTTATGAAGCTAAACAAAGAGAACAAGATGAAAGTGTTGGTAGCGAAAGAAAGAGTAAAATTGGTACTGGCGATCGTAGTGAAAAGATAAGAACTTATAATTATCCACAAAATAGAGTTACTGATCATCGTATTGGTTATACTACTAATAATTTGGATCGTGTTATGAATGGTGCATTGGAAGATATTATTGAAGCACTTATTACTGAAGATCAAAAAAGAAAATTAATGGGCGAAGAATAATGACTATTGATGAATTACTAGTTTTTGGTAAAAAATATATTCATAAAAATCAAGCAGAGATGTTACTTTCAATGTTACTTAATGTTAATACATTAGAATTATTATTAATGTTAGATAAAGAAATATCATCTGAAATAGTTAATAAATATAAAGAGCAAGTATTAATGGTTAAAGATAATGTACCAATACAATATGTAATTGGTAATGTTAATTTCTATGGAAATACATTTGTTGTTAATAAAAATGTTTTAATACCTAGATTTGAAACTGAAGAATTAGTTGAAAATTCTATTAATATAATTAAAGATATGTTTGATTACCCAATTAATATTATTGATTTAGGTTGTGGTAGTGGATGTATTGGTTTATCTCTTAAAAAGAAACTAGATAATGTTAATGTAACACTATTAGATATTAGTGAAGATGCGCTTAATGTAGCTAAAGAAAATGCTTCTAATCTTGATTGTGATGTTACTTTTATACAAAGTGATATGTGGAATAATGTTACTGATAAATATGATGTAGTTATTAGTAATCCACCATATATTAAGACTAATGAAGAAATAGAAGATTTAGTTTATAATAATGAACCACATTTAGCTTTATTTGGTGGAATTGATGGATTAGATTATTATAAAAAGATAAGAGAAGGTTTATTAAACCATGTTAATGACAAATATTTAGTAGCAATAGAAATAGGTTATGATCAAAAAGATGATGTAGTTAAAATATTTAGTGATTTACCTAATATAGAAATACTTACTAAAAAAGATTTAAGTGGTAGAGATAGAATGATATTTATAAAAAGTTGTATTAAATAATACAGCTTTTTTATTGCAATAATTGACATAAATTGACAAGTATGTTATTATATTGGCGATTTTGTGGAAAAAAATATAAATATATGATACAATGATTTTGTATTATGATATAGGAGTGTAAATATGAGTGGAGAAATAAGTGAACAAACAGTAAGAGCTATTAATAGAATAGAAGTTAATTTATCAGATAAAGGGACATTGAAAGCAACAGTATTAGATGCTTTTGGTACAAATTTATTTGTTTCTGATTTAAACATGGCTCAATTAAATAAACTGTTAGAATCTATATATAATGTACTTGGGTCAACATTATCTGATTTAATAATGAATGGAGAACTTGTGACAGATCCAAAGGTAGAGTACGTTTATGGAAGAGATGCTAATAAATTTAATAAAATAAAGGTTATTGCTAGAGAAAAACTTTCATCTCTTAGTGTAGTTGATATAGATCAATTTAGAGTAAAAGTAGTTGGTAAAGATCTTACTGCTCTTGTTGCTCTTAAAAGTGGTGATGTAGTAAGATTAGATGGAATTGACTCAATTAATGATTTATTAGAAGCATATTATGCTAGTGGTATATCTAATGCTTATGAACTTATTGCTAAACATATATTTTTAAAGGATTCTGATTTCGATAGTGATTATGAATTTGGTGATGCTAAGAAAATAAATAAGAAGAATAAAGATGTACTTGCTAGTATCGATAGTGTTGAATATGAAACTAAAGCTAATGGAACTGTTGTTGGTAAAATTAAATATACTGATGGTACTTCAAGAAATATTATTTCAGTAGATGATATAAATGCTATATTTGATTTATTCTATAGAACTGGTAGTTTCAACAATATTACTGATATTCTTGCAACAGGTAAAGTTAAGAAAATTGGTGATTTAACTACTGCATTTGAGTATTCTGCTGATAATAAACATATATCAAAGAAGATAACTAGTACTTTAGCTATTGATGAAATAACAGCTGAAGCTAAGACTGATAAGACAGTTACTGGTACTATTAAGTTTGTTGATGGTACTACAAAACCAATTGCTAATATTACTGAATTTAATGATGCTCTTGATAAATTATATGCTCAAGGAATACCTGGAGTAGCTGCAGCTGACTTGTCTTTTGCAAAATTAATTGCTAATAATAAAGTTCACTTTACTGCTGATACTAGTATATTTGAGTTTACTGATGGAAAACATTTAAGAGATAAAACTGTTATTGATAAAGATATCGATATGGTAGAGTTTGAAACTAAATCAGACGGTACTTTAACTGGTACTATTAAATTTGTTGGTGGTACTACAAAACCAATTGCTAATATTGGTGAATATAATGCTGCTCTTGATAAGTTATATGCTCAAGGATTACCTGGAGTAGCTGATGCAGACTTAAATATTGCTAAATTAATTGCAAGTAATAAAGTAATAACAAGAAATCCATTAGATATAAATGTATTTAAATATGTAGATGGAAAGCATTTATCTGTAGTAGCAAAGATTGTTGAAAAGATTGTTCTTGATGTTAAAGCAGATGGTACAATTGTTCAACAAGTTCAATATATGGATGGAACAACAAAAGATTTAGCAGATATGGATGAAATTAACGAAGAGATAAAGAAATTATCTAAAGCAAATGGTAAGAATTTAACTGAGTTAATGGCTGATGGATTAATAGTTGCATCTGATGCATATAAAAATAAATATGATGTTAAAAGAAATAAGAAATTTACTACCAAGAAAACCAAGAAAAGCGGTATTAAAAGACTTGTTTGTTATGGAATTGTTGGAGTACTTCTTCTTACTGGTGGCTATATATTAATTCGTAAAAGTCTTGGAAAATCACAAGATAATAATGATGATCTAACAAGAGGAAATAATGATGATCAAATAGAGCAAAATATTGATGCTCCTGAAGCAACAGAAGATGATGAGGCTAAATTAACTGTTTATAATGGAGATACTTTCAATTTAGGATCTGATGAAGACCTTATATTAGGTTTAGCAGCTCAAGGAGAAGATTTACAAACTGCTATACCAGTAGTAGAACCAACTGCTGCACCTGAGAGTCATTATGGTAGTGATAGTGAATTATCTGGACCAAATATTCGTGATCCAAAAGTAAATATATATGATAATGCTCAATTTGGTAGTATGTCACAAGATTCAATGGAAGATCAAATTAACTATATGACTCAATTATTCTTAGGAAGTGATACAGTTAATGCAACAACTTTTGAGAATATGATTGCTCCTGAAGATAGAGCAACTGTAAAACCAATTCTTGATAAAAGAGATGATGTTGATTATGGAAGATGTAGTGCTGAAGAATTTATGACTGATTATGTACATTATGTTTATTATGATGAAGGTATATTTGATGGTAAACCAATGAAAAGTGATGAAGATCTTAAACCATTTACAAAACTTGCAATTACTTATTGTGCAAAGGGTGTAAATGCAAAATGTGCTGATGGTGTACAAATTGGTGATACAGAATTTACTAAAGATACATTGGGTAATAGTTTAGATGGCGATGTAGATTACCTTAATCGAGTACTTCTTGAAGGAGAAAATAGACTAGGTCACTAGTCTTTTTTTTGTATTTTTTGATAGTTTATGATATGATTATTATGGTGATATTATGTTAGTAAATGGAAAGAATATGTTAAATGATGCAAGAGTTAATAAAACTGTTGTTTATCACTTTAATATTAATAATTTAGAATGGGCTAGAGTTATTCTAGAGGAATGTAATAAACTTAATGTACCAGTCATTTTAGGGGCCTCTGAAGGGGCAATTAAATATATGGGTGGTTATAATGTTGTTGTTAGCCTTGTAAAAGCTTTAATAAAAGATTTAAATATTACTAATGATGTTTGTCTACATTTAGATCATGGTAGTAGTTTTGATAGTTGTAAATTAGCTATTGATGCTGGTTTTACATCTGTTATGATAGATGCTTCTAAATTAGAATTAGAAGATAATATACGTGAAACTAAAAAAGTAGTTGATTATGCACATCCTAAGGGAGTTACAGTAGAAGCTGAAATAGGTCATGTTGGTGGAATGGAAGATGATGTTAAATCAAGTATTCTATTAGCTGATTTTGATGAATGTATTCGTTTTGTTAATGAAACAGGTATAGATTCATTAGCTCCTGCTATTGGTACTGTTCATGGTATATATAAAGGTGAATTAAATATTGATTTTGATTTAATAGAAAAATTACATAATAATCTTAATGTACCACTTGTTATGCATGGTGGTAGTGGATTAGATCATAGTATTCTTAAAAAAGCTATTTTATGTGGTATTAGTAAGATTAATGTTAATTCAGATATACAGGATGTATGGCATAAAGAAGTAGTTAAATTCATTAATGAAAATCCTAGAGTATATGATCCTAGAAAAGTAATTATGAGTGGTGCTTCTGCGATGAAAGAGTTTATTGATAATAAAATAAATATATTAAAGGAGAATAATTAGTATTTATGAAAGTATTAGAAGTAGAAGGTAATGTACCATTATTAGGTAGTGTAGAGATTAGTGGTGCTAAAAATAGTGCTGTTGCATTAATACCAACAGCTATATTATCTGATAAGAAAACAACAATTACTAATGTACCAGATATTACTGATATTGATGTATTATGTGATATATTAGAATTTATGCATGTTAAAGTTACTAGAGCTAGTGGTAGTCTTGTAATAGACCCTAGTAATATGGAAAACTTAGTTATACCAGATGAATTAACTGGTAAACTTCGTGCATCATATTATTTTATGTCTAGTTTATTAGCTAAATATAAACATGTATGTATTAGTTATCCAGGTGGATGTAAGATAGGAAGTCGTCCAATAGATCAAACTATTAAAGTATTTAAAGCACTTGGTGCTGATATTCAAGAAGAAGAGTGTTTATTTACTATAAATGCTAAAGAATTAGTAGGTAATGAAATTCATCTTGATATGCCTAGTGTTGGTGCAACAGTTAATGCAATTATTGTTGGAAGTAAAGCTAAAGGAACTACAGTAGTATATAATGCTGCTCGTGAACCAGAAATTGTTGATATTGCTGATATGTTAAATAAAATGGGAGCTAAAATTACTGGAGCAGGTACTAGTACAGTAACTATTGAGGGTGTAGAAGAATTAGATGGATGTTGTCATAATGTAATCCCTGATAGAATAGAAGCTGGTACGTATATTATCTTAGGTGCTTTAATTGGTACATATTTATCAGTAGAAAGTATTATTCCTGAACATTTAACAGCTCTTTTAGATAAATTAAGAGAAATGGGTGTTGAATTACAAGTTAATAATGATAATGTTATTGTTAATGCTACTGAAGGTATTAAAGCTGTTAATATTGAAACTAAGGGATATCCTGGTTTTCCAACTGATTTACAACAACCAATAGTAACACTTCTTACTCAAGCTAAAGGAAAGAGTGAAGTTACTGAAAATATTTATGAAAATAGATTTATGAATACAGTTTATCTTAATAAAATGGGTGCTAATATCTCAGTAAAAGATAGAACAGCTACTATACTTGGCCCTAATAAATTACATGGTGAAGTAGTAGAAGCTACTGATTTACGTGGTGCTGCATCCCTATTATTAGCTTCACTTAAGGCAGATGGTAAGACTACTATTAATAATGTTGAACATTTACTTAGAGGTTATGCTGATATAATAGAAAAATTATCTAATTTAGGTGCTAAAATAGAATTAAAAGAAGTAGAATAAAGTCTATTTCTTTTTTTGATTAAAAAAATACTTGATTTTAGTTATTATTATTGCTATAATAACTTGGTAATTTGTATTACTATGATTAAGTTCATGGCGAAAGGAGAAAAATAATGGCAAAGAAAGATAA
>JAEEGL010830528.1_pt1 | contig 11626 bp, 7 predicted proteins | sample 9134231 | NCBI WGS metagenome assembly JAEEGL01 (sample SAMN16246548, study PRJNA631951) | gut metagenome | biome: gut microbiome; feature: rumen; material: fiber-attached | host: Bos | place: Iran: Karaj | collected 2018-10 | reverse complement strand
CTTTACCTCAGCGGTGAACTTGGGGAGGTTCATCTTACCAGAAGCAGCCTTGATAGCGAAGAAACGCTCGAAACCGAGGCAGATAACGGTGAAGAGCAGAGTCAGAATCAGACCGACCACGAAACCACCCTTATACACAGTACCCAGAAGGTTTGCAGGATGACCGCTACGGTCGCCACCGATGAAGTTGTCGGGGTTACCCATAACGAAATACCATACGCTGTAACCTGCGATAGCACAGATAACGAGGATGATCCAAGCGTCTTTCATTCCCTTGAAGCCCGAACTTTTCTTGGCCGGGGCTGCAGCCTTTGTAGTTGTTGCCATAATTTTTGTTTGTTTGTTAAAATTTTAGTTATTAAATAAATGAATTGTTGGCAAAGATAGCAAATAAAGGCGTAAGAAATGCCTAATTAAGAACTTTTAACGCGATATTTCTCTATATTTAGCGTAATTGGGCTAATGCGTCCTTAATACGGCGCATTGCTTCGACAATATTTTCATCACTTGTGGCATAGCTCATGCGGAAACAATAGGGGTCTCCGAAGGCATCGCCACCGACTGTTGCGACATGTGCTTTTTCCAGCAGATACATGGCAAAATCGGTGCTGTTGTTGATGGGGGAGCCATCAGCGGTATGCTTGCCGAAGAAACTGCTGCATTTGGGGAACAGGTAGAACGCACCCTCCGGCACGTTTACCTCCAGGCCAGGGATGTCCTTGGCCAAACGCACGATGAGGTCGCGGCGGCGCTCAAAGGCCTGACGCATATCCTCTACGCACTGCTGGCTCTCCACGTAGGCAGCCAGTGCTGCCATCTGACTGACGGAGCACGGTCCGCTGGTATATTGTCCCTGCAGTTTGTTACATCCCTTGACAATCCACTCGGGAGCGGCAATATAGCCGATACGCCAGCCCGTCATGGCGTATGCCTTTGACACACCGTTGACGATGATGGCACGTTCCTTCATGCCGTCAAACTGCGCGATGCTCTCGTGGTGGCCCACGTAGTTGATGTGTTCGTAAATCTCGTCAGCGAGAACAAACAGGTCGTCATGGCTCAGAATGACCTTGGCCAGACGCTCCAGTTCTGCTTTGGAATAGACACTGCCAGTCGGGTTGCTCGGCGAGCAGAGAATGAGCAGGCGTGTCTTGGGGGTAATGGCGGCCTCCAACTGTTCAGCGGTCATCTTGAAGTTCTGGTCGAAACCGGCCTCTACGATGACGGGTGTGCCGCCAGCCAGTTTCACCATCTGCGGATAGCTGACCCAGTAGGGAGCGGGGATGATGACCTCGTCGCCGGGGTTGATCAGTGCCATGATGGTATTGGTGACACTCTGCTTGGCACCGTTCGATACCAGAATTTCAGCGGGCTGGTAGTGCAGCTGGTTCTCGCGTTCCAGCTTGCGGGCGATGGCTTGTCTCAGATTGGGGTAGCCGGGTACTGGCGAATAGCGGGAATAGTTCTCGTCGATAGCCAGTTTGGCGGCCTGCTTGATATGGTCGGGAGTATTAAAGTCAGGCTCTCCGACGCTCATGTTGATGACGTCGATGCCCTGTGCCTTCATTTCGGAACTTTTCTGTGACATTGCCAGCGTAGCCGACGGTGCCAGACGTTGCAAACGGTCAGATAATTGTGCCATATTTTCTTTGTGTCTGAATTTCCGTGCAAAAGTAATCAAAAAGTTTCTTTTTAGCAAGGAAAAATATCTTTTTTTTGCTTTAACTTCGTTAATACGTGTTATTTGTTCAGTTGTTGTACGTACTTGACAGGCTCGCCGTTGCCCTTCAAGACATCGGCAAAGTCTTGTGGCTGGATGGTGACGGGACCACGCATGAATTCCGGAACGTTGTAGCTTCTCAGGAACTGACGGTGATAGTCCGGGTCAGCACTGGGCAGCTCAAAGGGCTTTGAGGCGTGACCGTTCTTGTCGATATGGGCAAAGAAGGGACGGGTGTAGTTGCCGTCATTGCGCCGGCTGCTGAATACCACCCAGCGTCCATTGGCCGACCATGAGTGGTAGCTCTCCACGTTGGGAGAGTTGAGTTCCTTCATGTTACGTGTCTCACCAGTCGTCAGGTCCATCATCCAGAGGTCGGCATCACCGTGCCAGATATGGAAGACTCCGTACTTGCCCAGTGTAAACAGCAGGTAGCGGCCGTCCGGCGAGATGCGTGGCAGTGTGGCGCTCTTTTCCAGTGCTGCGGCATCGAAGACTAGTTCACGGGGCCCGAACTGCATGTTCTCTGGATTAAAACTCTTCTTGTAGAGGTTGTATTTCACTTCGCGGAAACGACTGATGAGTTCTTTACCGCGGTCTGTGGAGTCCTGAGACTCGAAGTGTGCGCTGCAATAGTATAGCGTCTTGCCGTCAGGAGCCCAGAACGGGAAACACTCAAACTCCATGGGGTCGTTCTCGATGTTTGTCACCTCGTTCTTCTTGACGTCGTAGGCTATCAGGTCGCTCTCGGTGTCGTACACCTCGATTTTGTCAGGATTGGTAATGTGGAAGGTCTGTACCGTCTTGTTCGTAGAATAGACGATGATGGGCAGCCATGGGTGCCACGTGGGATATACGCCTGCCGAGAGAATGGAGTCGTTGCGCATATCGATTTTCTTGACCTTCCCGTCGTAAGCAACGACTGTTCCACCCTGATACTGACGGGCGTGAAACTGCATGCGGTCAGGATTGTACTGCTGGTAGTTGTGGCAGTTGATGCACTGACCCTTTCCCGGTTCCATACAGAGCATGTTGTCGTAAATGACGCTCTCGTCGTAGTTCTCCAAACAGCGCTGGTTGATGGTCAGGTCTTTGTAGGAAACATAAGAGGGAGCTATCAGACGGTAGCTGATGTAGGGAGTGATAGAGTCGGGTGACACGTAGATGTTGAATGGCTTGTAGCGTGTCCACTGGTCGTCGTTCTGTATATAGACCTCAACTGTGATGGCTTTGCCGCAGGCACTCCCGGCCAGTTTCTTCCAGTCGCCGGCGTCGGGCTGTACCTTCGTACCGCTGTATATCACTTCTTCCTCTCCTGCTGTCAGCCTTGCCACAATACCGTCGGCATTGCCATCGGCCTCGAAAGTCAGCGGGGCGATGTTGACAGGTACGGTGACGTTGGTATAGTCAGGATAGATAGGGGGCAGTTGCCCCGACTCGCTGAACGTGTCAGGTATCTTGTTTCCGCAGGCGGCAAGGGTCGCAGCGGCAATGATGATAAGCAGTTTCTTCATATCAATAATAGGTGATGTCCCTCAGGAAGAAGTATTCAAAATAATAGGTGTTTCCGTAGCGCTGGTAGAGATATTCTCTCATTTGTGGCGTGCCCTGATATTGCTTCATTATTTCCATGAAGCCGTCCAGGTTTCTTTTGACGTTCTCGTCGAAGGGCAGCTCGTGGATGATGTCCATCTGTTCCATGTTGCCAAAGAGCCATGCCGCTTCTTGGAAAATCCGTGGGACGCGACTGTCTGGGCGCAGGGAGACATAATGCTCGAAGCGCGGCCAGAAATCACGGGGATTCCTTGTCCACATGGCAGCAAGGACGGCATGCTCCTGGAAATAGGAGTCGTTGGCATCTAACTGCGACAGCATGGTCATCAGGTTCTTCTCAACAAAACTGTTGCCCTCGCTCTGGATGTCGCCGTAGTGCATCATACGGGTTATGGGTCCTGTCTCAGGGTCAATAACGATCAGGTCAGGGCGTTCTATCAACTGCTCCATGTGGTCGGCCCAGGCACTATGAAACAGCGTATTCTTGAGCAGATTCACAAACTTCCTGGCAACCTGGGGCTCTTTGCTGAGCAATGCCGTTCGGGTCATATACCGCAGCAGTTCGGCGTTCCATGACAGTCCGACGCCTTCTTCCATGCATTGGCGGTGGCACTCGTTCATGACACCATAGTGGTAATGGATGAGTTTGCCGGCGACGTTCGACATACAAATAGGCAGAGGGGTGTTGATGCGCTTGGAGCCTTTTTTGAAGTTGTACATCTCGTCCAGCTGCCGCCCCAGACGACTAAGTGCCAGGTTATGCATCATGACGATGGAGCGTGTCGGCTCGCAGTCTTGTTTCTTGCCCTCCTGCAGAACGCCTTCCCAATCGGTGTTCTCAATGCAGCGCAGCATGCGTAGTTCGTGGTGGAAGTTCTCGTCTTTGTACCAGAAGTGCCATACACCGGCGACAAGGACCGTCAGCAGTGCTCCTTGAAGTGCCCAGCGAAGAATGGGTTTCTTCTCTTTTGCTTCCTGCTTTTTCTTGGCTTTCTTCTGCGACGTTACGTTCTCCTTCTTTCCCTCCGGCCACACGCTACGGAACGTGATGACAAATGACAGATAGCATACTGCCAGCACATAGTAAGGAATCTTGTAGGCAGAATAGGTGTCTTCGATGCTGAAGGTGGGCAGGGCTGTCTGATAGATAGCGCTGATGTTTGTCTGGTAATAGACGTAACGGTAGAAAAATAGTGGGATGGCTACCACTGCCAACAGTGCGATGCCTGTGAGAACGATGTTCTGTGTCAGCATCTTTCCCAGCCGCCATGTCCATACACCCATGAAGAGCGCTGCTGCCAGCGCATAGACACCCATCAGCGGATAGCCTGCCAACACCACGAGAACGATATAACTGATGCGCAGCCACAACGTATTGGGAAGTTTGCGGAATGCCCACAGCAATGCCGTGGCGGCGGTCGTTCCGATAGTGGCTACAAAGAAGTAGCCGGTTTGTGGCATGAAATAAACCCAGTAGCCCGTCATCATGTCGGCAGTCAGCAGAATGGCAACGGGAATCAGCGCCAGGATATTCCACCTGTCAGGCAGGCAGAAGGTGCGCTTGACCAGCCATAGGAGTAGCAGCCACCAGCCACATAGCATGAGGACACCCATCCATGGGTAGTAGAAGAACTGTGTAAAGAATGAACCCAGATAGGAGAGCATACCTCCTGACACCACCATCTGCTGTTTAAAGAACAGTGTAGTAAACAGGAAGATGTCATGCTGTTGCATTTTCCACAGCAAGTCGGACTCTGCGACAAGCAGGGCTATGGAGATGGCTGTCAGCGCTCCCAGCCATAACACGATGGGTTTGATTTTCTTTGTCATGTCCCTCATCTCTTTCTGTTTACTTCAGATGCAACAGGTGGCCCATGCGGTCCTTCTTCGTCTTCAGATAACGCAGGTTATACTCGTTGGGCGTTGTCTCGATGGCGACGTTCTCCACGATTTCCAGTCCGTATGCCTCCAGTCCGACGCGCTTCACGGGGTTGTTGGTCATGAGCCGCATCTTCTGTACGCCGAGCATACGTAGTATCTGTGCCCCGCAACCGTAGTCGCGCTCGTCAGGCTTGAATCCCAGGTGAACGTTGGCATCTACGGTGTCCAGTCCCTGTTCCTGCAACTTGTAGGCAGCTATTTTGTTCATAAGTCCGATTCCGCGTCCTTCCTGTTGCATATAGACGATGACGCCCTTTCCCTCTTTTTCTATCATCTGCATGGCTTTGTGCAGCTGTTCTCCACAGTCGCAGCGCTTCGAGCCCAGTATGTCACCTGTCATGCAGCTGGAGTGGACGCGCACCAGTATTGGCTCGTTTTCCTTCCACTCACCCTTGATGAGTGCCATGTGTTCCAGTCCGTTGCTCTTCTGGCGGAAGGGAATCAGCCGGAAGTGGCCGTACTCGGTGGGCATATCGACCTCCTCGCCTTTCTCGACGATGCTTTCCTTCTTCAGACGGTAGGCGATGAGGTCTTTGATGGCAATGACCTTCATGTCGTACTGCCTGGCAAAGTCCAGCAGTTGCGGCAAACGGGCCATGGAGCCGTCGTCGTTCATAATCTCCATCAGTGCTCCGGCGGGGTAGAGTCCCGACAGTTTGCAGAGGTCAATGGCAGCTTCGGTATGTCCTGAGCGGCGCAGCACACCGTTGTCCTGGGCGTAGAGCGGATTGACGTGACCTGGGCGTCCGAAGGTCTTGGGTGTTGATGCCGGGTCGGCCAGTGCGCGGATGGTTGCTGCGCGGTCGTGAGCCGAGACTCCCGTCGTACAGCCTTCTATCTTGTCGATGGTGACGGTGAACGGCGTACCGAGCAGTGATGTGTTGTCCTGCACCTGATGCGGCAGGTCCAGTTCCTCGCTGCGGCTGATGGTAACAGGTGCACACAGCAGTCCGCGGGCATTTTTTAGCATGAAGTTCACCATTTCCGGGGTGATTTTCTCAGCAGCGCAGATCAGGTCACCTTCGTTCTCGCGGTCTTCATCGTCAACGACAATGACGAACTTGCCTTCGCGGAAGTCGGCCAAAGCCTCGTCGATGGTATTCAGTTTCAATTGTTCCATTGTCTATAGTTTGTCTTATACCTTATTATATATAGGGATTACAGTAGAAATTCGTCATCCGTAGGAATGATCTTCTCGCCAGCACCCAGCTGGATGACTCTTGGAATGAGCTTCTTGTTGACACGCAGTATGGTCTGCAGGTCTCTATAGAGACGGATACGGAAGCGTATCATGCGGAAATAGAAGAAGATGCCCGTAGGAAGGAAGATACCAGTTATGACATTCAGCCACTTGTTGCGGAACGGACGTGTATGGGCATGGGTGGCAACGACAGGATACTGGTTTATTTTCATGAGCACGTAGTTGTTCCTGGTGTATGCCAGGTCTTCGATAGCTATTTCCAGGGTATTGTTGATGGTCTCAATCTCATGGTCGTCACCAGGACGGAAGAACACCTTGATGGGGTTGGGCCAACGCAGCAGATGGTGCTGCTCGCCATAGAGGGCAATTTCCATATCGACACTCTTCAGCATCTGGGCATCGATGCTATATTTCGGTGGTTCGATGATGACCTCCTTGAAGGCGATGTGGCGCTTGACGCGCAGTCCCAGCATACGCATGGCAATCTCCTTGTACAGGTCGATGTTGAACACCACTGAGTCGTTGTTGGCCTTGTAGGCGAAGAAAACGGCTATCGGCGAGAGCACGGCAGTACCTAACAGCTTGCCGAACCATACCGTCCAGTTGTCGTCGCGGGCCATCTTCATGCCAGTGCTGTCCAGGATGTAGAACACGATGAATACCAGCACGGAGATGATGACGGGCACACCCAGTCCTCCTTTTCGGATAATGGCACCCAGCGGGGCTCCGATAAAGAAGAAGATGATACACGACAGTGACAGCGTGAACTTGTTGATGGCCTCCATCTGGTGCATGCGGTCTTCCCTGTTCAGGTAGAACGAGTATTCTTTCTTGAACTCCAGTTCACTATAAGCCATTTGGGCATCGCCGACGGCCTGCTGCACGACCTGCTGCTTTTGTTCGCCGGTCAGTTTCATAAACAGCGAGTCAAAGTCCTGCGCTTTTTCTTTGGCCAGTGCCAGCGAGTCTTTCTCTTGCAACTTCGGACGGAAGAACGTGGTACGGCGGGCTTCGTTGTAGTACTGGTGGCCCACGGAATCATTGAACTCTCGGATGGAATCCAGGTCGTGGAAGATGCGCTGTATGCCTTTCGACCGCGCGTCGGAAGAGATGCCGCCCACCTCGGCCATATTGAATCCGCCGTCGAAGTCCAGTACGATGCGTTTGGTGGAGAAGGTCTCGCGGCGATAAGGCACATTCGCTGACACACCCATACCTGACTGTCGCATGTTCTCGAACCATTCACCACTGTAGAGTGTCAGCAGCAGGTGCTTTTTCTCCTCGGTTGACTGCAGGCGTCCGGAGTCTGCCAGAATGATGGCAGCATCCTCGTAGCCGCCGTTCATGCGGTATATCATGATGCCGTAGAGCACGCCGGTATCCATGTTCTTCTTCTGGACATAGAGGTTGCTGCCTGGTATTCCGTCGTAGAAGATGCCTTCAGGGATTTCCACCTCAGGACTCTTCTGCTTCATCGACAGCAGCAACTGCTGGAAGGAAACAAACGCCTTGGGGCCGATGAATTCCTGGAAATAGAACGAGGCGCAGGCTATCAGTGTCGTGATGACGATGAGCGAGCGCATGGCCTGCATCAGCGAAATGCCGGCGGCCTTGATGGCTGTCAGCTCAGAACTCTCGCCCAGATTGCCAAAGGCGATGAGCGACGACAGCAGAATGGCCAGCGGGAAGGCCTGTGGCATCAGCATCAGTCCCATATACCAGAAGAACTGTGCCAGCACGTCCAGCGAAAGTCCTTTGCCTATGAGTTCGTCAACATAACGCCACAAAAACTGCATCATCAGCACAAACTGGCAGATGAAGAAAGTGGCCATGAACAGTAAACCGAACTGTTTGGCGATGAATATGTCTAATTTCTTGATGCGAAACATTTTCAGCCTGCAAAGGTAGTGCAAACCGAGCGAAATGCAAAATAAATTACGATTTATTTTCATTTCCGAGGTGCCGCCTACCTTGACCAAGGGTCAAAGGTAGTAAAAAAAATGAGAAATGAGAAATGAGAAATGTAAATGAAAAAATAAAAAATGATGTTATTAAGGTTAATAGTAGTAAAAAAAAAGGCCTTTATATGATGTACTGTACTTCCTTGAAGGCGTAGCAGCGCTCGCGGCCGTTGTCGTCGCGCAGCAGCAGACTGCCGTTGTCAGCCACTTCTATGAGTTCCGCCATGAAAGTACCGTTGCGGTCGGTATATGGATGGAACCCCTTGCGGCGGTATAGCATGTTGCGATAACGTCTGCCCACGTCTTGGCGAATCAGTTGTCCGAAAGCCTGCAGAATGTCGCGCAGCAGCTGCTCGCGGTCCGTCTCATGCTCGCAGATCTGCCAGAGCGATACTGGATTGGGTGCGTCGCTGTGGAATGTGCGCTGGTTGATATTCAGCCCCACGCCGATGATGCTGTCGCGGATCCACTCGCCCTGCAGCCGGTGCTCTATCAGTATGCCTCCAATCTTTCCGTTGCGCCAGTAGATGTCGTTCGGCCATTTGATGCTCAGGTCGCCGATATGTCTGCCCAGTGCCTCGCAGATGGCCAGCGATGTCACCATAGAGATATGAAACTGCCTGTTGGCGTGCCATCGCTCTGCCTCGCTGGGCGTGATGTGCATGGAGAACAGCAGGTTCTTGCCCCGTTCGCTCTCCCAGGTGTTGGTGCCGCAGCCTCGTCCTGCCGTCTGATAGTCAGTCCAAACCACCTCACAAGGGATTTGCCCCCCTGCCTGAGGGGGGCTGTCCGCAGGACTGAGGGGAGGGAGTCCCCCAGTGAGGTGGTTGCGCATCCACAGGTTTGTGCTGTCCGTCTCTTCAATATGCACTATTTTCCACTCCACATCAGAAGTATTTCTTTCCGTTCTTAATATATAATCCTTTCTTGTGTGCAGAAGACGACGGGGAGATCTTGCGCCCTAAAAGGTCGTAGCTTTGGGTGCTGGGTGACTGGTGATGGGTGGTAACTGTTCTGATGGCGGTGTTGGAATAGCTGTCGATGGCTAAGCTGAGCTGGCCGATGATGCAGTCGCTCCATTCCGAGGCTGCTGAATAGAAGGCGATGGCGTAGGTTCCCTGCTCCGTGACGTCAAACTCAAATACCTGCTGTTCAGGATTGCCGAAACTGTTGGATGCCGCATTGCCGATGTTGATGTTCGGCAGGTAGGTCTGGCTGGCAATGCTGCCGCCCGTGCTCTTCTCGACATGTACTTCCACCTGTCCCTTGTTAGGCATGTTCCAGTTGCAGATTTTGTATCTCAGCAAGTAATGGCCTGGGGCCAGGTACAGGGTCGTGCCAGCTTCGGGGAGACCGTACTTTGCCCATCCCTGATAAGCACTTCCGTTGATGTTGCGGAAGTAGAGACCATAGTTGAATCCTCGTGGGGAGCCGGTGAGCTGCAGGACGCGGCACCCCTGCGAGTAGCCGTTGCTATAGCCTGTGCGACGCTCATTACTGTCGTAGGTGGTCCAGCCAGTGGGCAGTGCACCTCCCTGGGTGAATACCGATGAGATGCTGAATGATGTTGACGGAGCCTGTAGCGACACTTCTACGGAAGCGGTGCTCGTCTCTCCGTCGTTGTCGGTGGCGACGGCCTTGAGTGTGTGCTTGCCAGTCTTGGCGCCCGTCAGCTTAGCCTCGTAGGGCTTGGCAGTACAGGTGGCGAGCAGCGTTGCGCCGTCATAGAACTCCACCTTCTCTACGGTACCATTGGAGTCGTCGGCATTAGCGGTGATGGTGATGTCAGGAAACTGGTTCGCACCGGCGGGGGCGTAGCTGATGTGCAGGGCACCCGCCTTCGGTGCTGTAATGCTGACGTTAGGGGAAGTCTTGTTCAGCGTATAGTTCTTGCAGAAGTTCCATATCTCCTTGCCGGTATATACCTGCTTCTCCTTGCAAATCCAGTGTCCTTTGTCTGCCAGTTCCAGCAATCTGACCTCGACGTTGTCGTTGCCTGGCCCCCAGACATGGAGCTTGGCACCACCGAAGCCGTTGTAACTATTCGTGACCTTGGCCGTCGTGGGACAGCCATTGTGGTTGATCCACACGTTCAGCGCTGGTTGGACGCCACTGAAGCCACACGTCGTGTCGCCCGTTCCATGAATATGCAGGATGGGTAGGGGACGCACATTGGCATTGGCCGTAGCCCCCCCCATGGGATAGCCGCTGACCGGGCAGAAAGCGGCAATGAGGTCGGGAATTTTGTTCATGGCATGATAGGTGAACATGCCGCCCATGGAGAAACCTCCCAGATAGACGCGGTTGCGGTCTATCTTGTGCTGAGTCACCATCTTGTCGATAATAGCTTTGACGAAGTTGATGTCACGGTCGCCGGAAATGTCCCACGACTTGTCGATGCCATTGGGGCATACCACGACAAACTTGGCGGTGTCGCACACGGCTTCCATGCTAACATTATCATTCTTGAACTCGCTGTTCTGCATCCAGTTGGCATCTTGGTTGTAGCCGTGGCAGAAGATAAGCAACGGACGGTTCTCGCCGAGGTTGTTTGGTGCATAGACATTGTACGAGCGGCTGGTGCCGTTGACGGTGATGTTGTCGGCTTTCACCGTGGCCATTGCGGCCATTAGTATGAGTAGTGATAATAATAATTGTTTCATGTCTTTTTTTTGTTAGTTGCCTGCAAAGGTAGTGCAAACCGAGCGAAATGCAAAATAAATTACATATTTTTTTCATTTCTCAAACCGGAAGGGCGTTTTGACAACCTGACACCCTTTTTGCAAAAAAATCCTGTATATATATATGTTAGAGAGAAAAACAGCAGAGAATAACAGGCAAGATCATAAGTCTTGCCTGTTGTTCACATTTGTATTGTATTTCACTCAGCAGGGCTGTGCCCCTTGGTTGTTATGTTAAAAGTGGAATCCGCACTCTTCCAATATGAGCATCATCTCACGAGCATTCTGCTGTCCACTATCCAGGATGATGTTCACCACAGCCACGTCGCAAATACAAACATTTTAACTCTAACAAAAGTTAAAGTTACGGGTTTATCTCCGATATTTATCAGAAATAACTAACTTTGCCGCATGAAACAACTACAAAGCGAACGGGTTTTCCTGAACATGGCCGGCAAGGAGTCGAGCCAGACAGTCCGACTGACACTTCACCTACAGGATGATGTGGATGGAGCAATTCTGAAAGAGGCCGTAGAGGCCACACGACAGCGATACCCCTATCATCAGG
>JAEEGL016800694.1_pt1 | contig 11627 bp, 4 predicted proteins | sample 9134231 | NCBI WGS metagenome assembly JAEEGL01 (sample SAMN16246548, study PRJNA631951) | gut metagenome | biome: gut microbiome; feature: rumen; material: fiber-attached | host: Bos | place: Iran: Karaj | collected 2018-10 | reverse complement strand
GGCGAACGGCACCACTAAGATTGACTACCAGGGCAGGGAAATCGACTTCAAGGCCCCGTGGCCCCGCTACTCCATGATCGATCCGATCGAGAATTTCGGCGGCCTCAAGGTGAACGAGATGACCGACGACGAGATCAAGGCCAAGATGGAAGAGCTCGGCGGCCACCTCGACGGCGAATTCAGCCGCGGCCGCGGCATCCTCGAACTGTTCGAACTCACCGTCGAGGACAAGCTCGTCCAGCCGACCTTCATCAAGGACATGCCCGTCGAAAGCACTCCGCTCTGCAAGAAGCACCGGTCGATCCCCGGGCTGATCGAGCAGTTCGAGCCCTACGCCAACGGCTGGGAGCTGGGCAACGCCTACACCGAGCTGAACGACCCGATCCGCCAGCGCGAGCTGCTGGAGGACCAGGTGCGCCGCGGGCGCGGCGGCGAGGGCGAAACGCACCCCATGGACGAGAACTTCATGCACGCGATCGAGTCCGGCCTGCCCCCCACGGGCGGCGTGGGCTTCGGCATCGACCGCATGGTCATGCTCCTCACGAACCAGCAGACCATCCGCGACGTGCAGCTCTTCCCGCTGATGAAGCCCGAGGAATAGAACCGCATGAAACCGATCCGGCCCTTCGAGCTGCTCATCGCCTGGCGCTACCTCGGCGCCCAGCGCAAGAGCCTGTTCGTCTCGCTGATTTCGGTCTTCTCGATGCTCGGCGTGGCCATCGGCACGATGGCGCTCCTCCTCGTCCTCTCCGCGATCAACGGGTTCGAGGGCGAGGTGACGAAGCAGATGATGGGCAAGGACGCCCACTTCGAGGCGATGAAGTACCACATGGAGGCCGTCGACGGCTGGGATTCGCTGCGCGCGGCCATCCTCGAGGACGAGGACGTGACCTTCGCGGCCCCCTTCGTGGTGACCAAGGTGGGGATCTCCTCGCGGCACGTGAACGACGGCGTGGTGCTCTACGGCATCGTCGACAGCCTCTCGCGCGACGTGCTCGACCTTCCGAAGCAGGTGAAGTGGGGCGAATACTCGCTCGACTCCATGTGGGCCCCCGGCGGCGTCAAGCGCCCGGCGGTCATCCTGGGGGTGCAGCTGGCCGACCGCCTGCGCGCCACCATCGGCGACCCCGTGGTGCTGCAGACCTTCGCGACCCCCGAGGCCATGGGGATCGAGTCGGCGCTCCCGAGGATGGTCCAGTGCTCGGTGTCGGGCATCTTCGAGAGCGGCATGTACGAGTACGACGCCTCGATCGTCTACGTCGACCTGGGCGTGGCGCAGCGGCTGCTGGGGATGGGCGGCGGCGTGTCGGGCATCCAGGGCAAGGTGAAGGACCCGTGGCACGCCGAGGTCGTGGCCGCGCGCGTCGGCAAGAAGCTCGGCCACCCCTTCTACACGATGGACTGGAAGGCGCGCAACAAGAACCTCATCAAGTGGATGAGCATCGAGAAGCTCCTCTTCGGCGGCGTGATCACCCTGATCATCGTGGTCGCCGCGTTCAACATCATCAGCTCGCTGATCATGCTCGTGCTGGAGAAGACGCGCGAGATCGGCATCCTCCGCGCCATGGGCGTCCCGTCGCGCAGCGTGATGAAGGTCTTCGTGATGGTCGGCGGCTTCATCGGCCTGATCGGCTCGGTCCTGGGCTGCGCCGCGGGCGTCGGCTTCTGCCTGGCCCAGATGAAGTGGGGCTTCATCAAGCTTCCGCCGGACGTCTACATGGTCTCGGTCTTCCCGATCAAGGTGCTCTGGCAGGACGTGGCCGCGGTCTTCGTCGTGGCCAACCTCATCTGCCTGCTGGCGACCATCCCGCCGGCGGTCAAGGCGTCCCGGATGGATCCCGTGGGGGCGATCCGCCATGAGTGAGGCCCTTCTCGAGGCGCGGGGGATCCGCCGCACGTTCCACGAGACCGGCGAGGAGCTCGAGGTCCTCTCGGGCGTGGACTTCGCGCTGCGCGAGGGCGAGTTCGTGGCCATCACCGGCAGCTCCGGCTCGGGCAAGTCGACCTTCCTCAACATCCTCGGCGCCCTGGACCATCCCACCTCCGGCGCGCTCCTGTTCGAGGGGCGCGACCTCTTCGCGGGCGGCGCCGCCGAGCTGGACCGCTACCGCCTGCGCCAGGTGGGTTTCGTCTTCCAGTTCCACCACCTGCTGCCCGAGATGACGGCGTTCGAGAACATCATGCTCCCGGCGCGGATCCTCGGGACCCCCGAGCGCAAGGCCCGCGACCGGGCGCGCGAGCTCCTGACGGCCATCGGGCTGGGCGACCGCCGGCGCCACCTCCCCGGAGAGCTCTCCGGCGGCGAACGGCAGCGCATCGCGGTGGCGCGCGCCCTGATGAACGAGCCCAAGGTGGTGCTGGCCGACGAGCCCTCCGGCAACCTCGACGAGCGCCATTCCGCCAACCTGCACGAGATGTTCGTCCGGCTGAACCGCGAATTCGGGCAGAGCTTCGTGGTGGTGACCCACGACCTCTCCCTGGCCGCCATGGCCGGGCGCCAGCTGGTGATGCACGAGGGGCGCCTGCAGACCCCGGAAGAGGTGCGGGCCTTGGCCGAGAAGTCCCAGGAACGTTCGTAAGTCCCTGCAAACAAACAAGATAGGCGACAACTCCGCCCGGAGGCCCCCGTGGCCTCGGGGGAGGCCATTAAATAACTAGTTTTCGCCCACCCCAGGTCCGATGGATTTTGGGGCGCATTCGCTTTTTTCGGGAGAAAAATCGTGAAGTTCCGCTCTCTGAACACGCTGAAAGTCGTCGCCCTCTCTCTGGGGTGCGTCGCCGTCGCCGCCGTCGCGCAGAACGCCGCGCCGGCTCCCGCCGCCGCGCCCGCCGCCCCCGCTTCCGAACCGCCGGTCATCTCCGGCCTCTCCGGGCAGGACATCGAGGAAGGCGGCGCGTTCGAGCCCGTCAACCTCGACGACGTGGTCGACGATCCCGACAACAAGAAGACCGAGCTGCAGTGGACGGTGACCGGCAACAAGGCGCTGAAGGTCAACGTCTCCGGCCGCAAGGCGACGATCGCCGTCCCCGACAAGCACTGGTACGGCCAGGAAGAGCTGACCTTCACGGTCAAGGACCCCTCCGGCGCCTCCGCCTCCGAAAAGGCCGTCTTCAACGTGAACGCGGTGAACGACCCGCCCTCGATCAAGAACTTCAAGGGCCAGAAGATCAAGGAAGGCCAGAAGTTCGCCCCCGTCGCGCTGGACGAGCTGGTCGAGGACATCGACAACAAGCCCGCCGACATGCAGTGGGACGCCACGCTCGAAGTGAAGGGCAAGAGCGCCGAAGGCGAGCCCTCGCTGAAGATCGACGGCGGCCGCCACCTGCAGATCTCCCTCCCCGACACCAACTGGTGGGGCGACTTCGAAGTCGAGCTGAACGTCACCGACAACGGCGGCGAACAGGCCTCCGCCAAGGCGCTCTTCTCCGTGGCCGCGGTGAACGACCCGCCGGTCCTCGCCAAGATCCCCGACCAGAAGGTCGAGGAAGGAAACGAGTTCGACGAAATCTCCCTCGACGACTACGTCTCCGACATCGACGACGAAACCGAATCCCTAAAGTGGACCGTGGCCGGCGGCAAGGACCTCAAGGCCGCGATCGACGCCAAGAGCCGCACGCTCAAGGTCAAGATCCCGAACGAGGAATGGGAAGGCGCTCCCGAGACCTTCACCGTGACCGTCAAGGACGCCGCGGGCGGCTCCGCCTCGCAGAAGGTCGTCTACACCGTGGTCGGCGTGAACGACGAACCCGAGCTGGCCGAAGTCCCCTCGCAGTCGATCAAGGAAAAGGAACAGTTCAAGCCCGTCAACCTGGGCAAGCTGGTCAAGGACGTCGACGACGAGGCGAAGGACCTCAAGTGGACCTTCTCCGGCAACAAGGACCTGAAGGTCGCCTTCGACAAGGCCACCGGCGTCGCCACGATCTCCACGCCCAACAAGCACTGGAACGGCGAGGAGAACATCACCTTCACCGTCACCGACCGCCGCGGCGGCAAGGCCGAGCAGACCGCCACCTTCTCGGTCGAGTCGATCAACGACGCGCCCGCCGTCAAGCCGATCCCCGACCAGACGATCAAGGAAAAGGAAAAGTTCTCGACGATCCGCCTCGACGCCTACGTCGAGGACGTCGAAACCCCCAAGAACGAGATCCAGTGGGACCTCGCGGTCAAGCAGCTCTCGCACGGCAACGTCGACGGCGAGCTCGAGGCCGTGATGGACGCCAACCGCGAAGTGACGATCAAGATCCCCGACAAGCTCTGGAACGGCTCGGCGCAGGTGACCTTCACCGCCACCGACGCCGACGGCGCCACCGCCAGCCACACGAGCAAGTTCACCGTGACCAGCGTGAACGACCCGCCCGTCCTCGTCAAGAAGATCGCCGACCAGACGATCAAGGAAAAGGAAACCTTCAGGGAAATCCAGCTCGACGAATACGTCGAGGACGCCGACCACGCCAAGGAACAGCTGAAGTGGACCGTGACCGGCGGCAAGGGGCTCAAGTTCGACATCGACAAGGACCGCGTGGCCCGCGTCGTCATCCCCGACCCCTTCTGGAACGGCCCTGCCGAAACCTTCACGCTGACGGTGACCGACCCCGAGGGGGCCAAGGCCTCCCAGACCGTCCGCTTCCAGGTCAACTCCATCAACGACGCGCCCGCCATCAAGGAAATCGCCGCGCAGACGATCCGCGAAGGCGGCAAGTTCGCCGACATCGACCTCAAGCAGTTCGTCTCCGACCCCGACCACGCCTTCAACAAGCTGACGATCACCACCGCCGGCCTGAAGGACCTGCGCCTGAAGAACGCGGGCGGCGTGCTGACGGTCACCGCGCCCGACGCCCACTGGCACGGCTCCGAAACCCTGACGATCACCGCCGCCGACCCCGAAGGGGCCAAGGCGACCGCGCAGGTGGCCTTCACCGTGGAATCGGTGAACGACGCCCCCGTCATCTCCGGACTGAAGGGCCAGAAGATCAAGGAAAAGCAGGCCTTCCAGCCCATCGCCCTCGACAAGATCTCCAAGGACATCGACCACGCCTACAAGGACCTGTCCTGGGAATTCGAAGTCAAGATGCTCCCCGGCTCCTCCGAAGGCGAGCTGACCGTCAACGTCGACGCGCAGCGCAACGCCGTCGTGGCCGTCCCGAACAAGCTCTGGCACGGCGCGGCCGACGTCACCTTCAAGGTGACCGACCCCGACGGCGCCACCGCCAAGGCGACCGAACGGTTCGAGGTGGAATCGGTCAACGACCTCCCCGTGCTGAAGAAGATCCCCGACCAGTCGATCAAGGAAGGCGGGCAGTTCGCCGAAATCGCGCTGGACGAGCTGGTCTCCGACGCCGACCACGCCACCGACAAGCTGAAGTGGACCGTGACCGGCGGCAAGGGGCTGAAGGTCGAAATCGGCAAGGACCGCGTGGCCCGCGTCCACGTCCCCGACGCGCACTGGAACGGCCCCGCCGAGAAGTTCAAGTTCGTCGTGACCGACCCCGAAGGCGGCTCCGCCTCCTCCGAAGCGCTCTTCACCGTGCTGAGCGTGAACGACCCGCCGGTCCTCAAGCCGATCAAGGGCCAGACCATCAAGGAAGGCGGCTCCTTCGCCGACATCCCGCTGAAGGACCTGGTCTCCGACCTCGACCACAAGTACAACCAGCTGACCTGGAACCTGACCGGGCTCAAGGACATCAAGGCCAACTTCACCCCCGCCTCCGGCGTGGTGAAGCTCGTCGTCCCCGGCAAGTACTGGAACGGCGAGGAAACGCTGAAGATCGAAGTCGCCGACCCCGAAGGCGGCAAGGCAAGCGTCGAAGTGCCGCTGACGGTCGAATCGGTCAACAACCCGCCCGAACTGAAGCCCATCGCCGGCCAGACGATCAAGGAAAAGGGCCAGTTCAAGCCCGTGCAGCTCTCCACCCTCGCCTCCGACCCCGACCACAAGGCCTCCGAGCTCTCGTGGGACTTCAAGGTGCAGGGCGCTCCCGCCCCGAAGAAGGGCGTCCCCTCCAAGGGCGACCTCTCCGTCGAAATGGGCGCCGACGGCAACGCCGTCGTCAAGATCCCCGACCCGCAGTGGTTCGGCAAGCGCACCATCGTCTTCACCGTGACCGACCCCGACGGCGCCAAGGCCACGCAGAGCGCGGTCTTCGAAGTGACCGAAGTGAACGACCCGCCGGTCATCAAGCCCATCGCGGCCCAGACGATCAACGAAGGCGGCGCCTTCGCCGACGTCAACCTCGACGAATACGTCTCCGACCCCGACCACGCCAACTCGCAGCTGAAGTGGTCCATCGAAGGCGGCAAGGAACTCAAGGCGACGATCGACCCGAAGAGCCACAAGCTCTCGGTGAAGATCCCGAGCAAGCTCTGGAACTGCAAGGCCCCCGAAAACTTCACGCTCCGCGTGACCGACCCCGCGGGCCTCTCGGCGCAGGCCAAGCTCTCGTACATGGTCAACTCGATCAACAACCTGCCCGAAATCAAGGCGCCCAAGGGCCAGACCATCAAGGAAGGCGGCGAGTTCAAGCCCGTCAAGCTCTCCGAAATCGTCTCCGACCCCGACCACGACTTCGGCCGCCTGAAGATCGCCGTGACGGGCAACAAGGCCCTCAAGGTCCGGATCTCCGAAGGCAACCTGGTCGTCGCGACGCCCGACAAGTTCTGGCACGGCGAGGAAACGCTGACCCTGACCGCGACCGACCCCGAAGGCGGCTCGGCCAAGGCCGAAATCCCCTACGTGGTGACCTCGGTCAACAACCCGCCCGAAATCAACGGCTTGAAGGGCCAGACCGTCAAGGAAAAGGCCCCCTTCGCCGTCGTCAAGCTCGAAGGACTGGTGAAGGACCCCGACCACAAGGCCTCCGAACTGACCTGGGACGTCTCGCTGGCCGGCAAGGGCGGCGCCGCCCCCGCCAAGGGCAAGAAGGGCGCCAAGCCCTCCGCGGCCCCCTGCGACCTGCAGGCCACGCTGACCGACGCGCACGAGCTGAAGGTCGTCGCTCCCGACAAGTTCTGGAACGGCGCCTGCGACCTCACGCTGACCGTCGTCGACCCCGAAGGCGGCAAGGCCTCGGCCACCGTCCCCTACGTCGTGGAATCGGTCAACGACGCCCCCGTCCTCAAGCCCATCGCGGCCCAGACGATCAAGGAAGGCGGCCAGTTCGCGGCCATCGACCTGAACGCCGCCGTCTCCGACCCCGACCACAAGACCTCCGAGCTCAAGTGGAAGGTGGAAGGGCTGAAGAACCTGAAGCACGGCCTCGACGCCAAGACCGGCAAGCTGACCGTGACCGTGCCCGACAAGCAGTGGCACGGCGCCGAGACCCTCAAGCTGACGGTGACCGACCCGATGGGCGCCAAGGCCCAGGCCTCGGTCCTCCTGACCGTTCAGGAAGTGAACGACCCGCCGGTCGTCTCCGACAAGCTGAAGGGCCAGACCGTCAAGGAAAAGCAGGCCTTCGCCCCGATCAAGCTCGACGACTTCGTCACCGACCCCGACAACAAGGCGAACCAGCTGGTCTGGACCGTCTCGGGCGGCAAGGAGCTGAAGGCCACCGTGAGCCCCTCGCGCGTGCTCACCGTGCTCGCCCCCAGCAAATACTGGAACGGCGGTCCCGAAACCTTCACGCTGACCGTGAAGGACCCCGCCGGCGCCTTCGCGACCGCGAAGCTCGACTTCACGGTCACCTCCGTCAACGACGCGCCCGAGTTCAAGCCCGTCGCCGGCCAGTCGATCAAGGAACGCGGCGCCTTCAAGCCGGTTCCGCTCTCCACGCTGGTCAACGACCCCGACCACAAGAAGTCCGAGCTCAAGTGGGAATTCAAGGTCTCGGGCGACGCCGCCCCGGCCCCCGCTCCCGCCAAGGGCAAGAAGGGCAAGAAGGGCAAGTCCGAAGCGGCTCCCGCCGCCTCCGGCAAGCCCAACCTGAGCGTCTCGCTCGACAAGGACGGCAACGCCGCGATCAAGGTGCCCGATCCCCAGTGGAACGGCAAGCGGACCATCACCTTCACGGTGACCGACCCCGAAGGGGCCAAGGCCTCGCAGAGCGCCGAGTTCGAGGTGGTGTCGGTCAACGACAAGCCCGAGCTCAAGCAGATCGCCGACCAGACCATCGACGAAGGCGGCAAGTTCGCCCCCGTCAAGCTGGCCGACTACGTCTCCGACCCCGACAACGCGTTCGGCCAGCTGAAGTTCTCCTTCGCCGGCCTGAAGGCCCTGAAGGCCGAAGTCGGCAAGGACGGCATGCTGACGGTCTCGACGCCCGACAAGTTCTGGAACGGCTCCGAAACCCTCAAGCTGACCGTCATGGACCCCGACAGCGCCAAGGCCTCGGTGAACGTGAAGTACACCGTCCGCTCCGTCAACAACCCGCCCGTCATCGACCGCAAGAAGCTGAAGGGGCAGAAGGTGATGGAGGACAAGCCCTTCGCCGACATCAAGCTCGACGAAATGGTGGCCGACCCCGACCACAAGACCGCGCTGCTCAAGTGGTCGATCTCCGGCAACAAGAACCTGAAGTTCAACCTGAGCCCCGCCCGCGTGGTCAAGGTGACTCCTCCCAACGGCGAATGGGCCGGCGTCGAAACCGTCCTCCTCACCGTCGTGGACCCCGAAGGGGCCAAGGACACCGCCACGCTCGTCTTCGAGGTGGTCGCCGTGAACGACCCGCCGGTCTTCAAGCCGATCGCCGGCCAGAAGATCAAGGAAGGCGGCAAGTTCTCCGCGATCAAGCTGGACTCCTACGTCTCCGACGCGGACCACAAGAACTCCGAGCTGACGTTCGTCTTCGCGGACCGCGACCTGGCCAAGGAATCCTCCGCCGCTCCCGCGGCTCCCGCCAAGGGCAAGAAGGGCAAGGGCGCCAAGAAGGCCGCCGCTCCCGCCAAGGCGAAGAGCTACTCCAACGGCGAAGTGGTGGGCGGCATCGAGCTCGAGTTCGCCCTGGCCGCCGACCGCTCGGTGACCGTGAAGGCCCCGAACAAGCACTGGTTCGGCAAGCAGGACGTCTGGTTCGTCGCCATCGACCCCGAAGGGGCCAAGGCCTCGACCAAGGTGACGTTCGACGTCGAGGCGGTGAACGACGCCCCCGAAATCGACCGCATCCCCGAACAGAGCGTCCAGGAAGGCGAGAAGTTCCCGACCATCGCGCTCGACGACTACGTCGACGACGTCGACAACGAGAAGTCGCAGCTGAAGTGGTCCCTGGTCCGCGCCGCCAAGGGCGATCCCAAGAAGTCGCTCAACATGAAGATCGACGGCGCCAAGCGCACGCTGACCGTCGCCACTCCCGACAAGGACTGGAACGGCGCCGAAACCGTCTCCCTGGTCGTCAAGGACCCGGGCGGCGCGGCCGACACCGCCAAGGTGACCTTCCGCGTGATGGCCGTCAACGACGCGCCGGTCTTCGCGAAGATCCCCGACCAGACCGTGAAGGGCGCCGAGGACTTCAAGCCCATCGACCTCTCCAAGTTCGCGTCCGACGTCGACAACAACATGCGCCAGCTGGTCTGGGGCAAGAAGGGCGACGCCCAGCTGAAGGTGACGATCGACTACAACGGCAAGGCGACCATCGAAAAGCCCCACCGCAAGTGGGCCGGCAGCGAAACGGTCACCTTCACCGCCAAGGACCCCTCGGGCGCCGTCGGCGAAGCCAAGGTGAAGTTCACCGTGATCGCCGTGAACGACCCGCCCGAAGCGAACAACGACTACTACACCACCGACCAGGACGCGGAGCTGCGCGTGGGCGCCGACAACGGCGTGCTCGCCAACGACTCCGACCCCGACGGCGACAAGCCGAAGACCGCGACGGTGGCGCAGCAGCCCAAGAACGGCACCCTGAAGCTCGCCTCCGACGGCTCCTTCGTCTACACCCCCAAGAAGGGCTACAGCGGCGACGACTTCTTCACCTACAACGCCGTCGACAAGGAAAAGGCCGTCTCCAAGCGTCCCGGCCGCGTCGACATCACCATCTACCCCGGCCTGGGCGACATCCGCTCCACCGCTCCCGCCAAGAGCGACAAGAAGGACGCCAAGGCCGACGAGAAGAAGGACGACAAGAAGAAGGACGCCAAGAAGGATTCCAAGAAGGCCCCCGCGAAGAAGAAGGCACCCGCGAAGAAGAAGGGCAAGAAGAAGTAAGGCGGAAGGCCAGTAGCTATATTGGGGCGGTGCCGAGCGCATCGCCCCTTCTCTGTCGCCTCTCCGTCGCTCCGATGCTGGACTGGACCGACCGGCACTACCGCGCCTTCGCGCGCCTTCTGACGAAAAGGACGACCCTCTACACCGAAATGGTGGTCGACCAGGCGCTCCTCCGCGGCGACCGCGACCGTTTCCTGCCCCGGAACCCCGAAGACCGCCCCGCGGTGGTCCAGCTGGGCGGATCCGAGCCCGAAGCGCTGGCCGAGGCGGCGAGGATCGCCGAGGAGCGGGGCTACGACCAGATCGGCCTCAACGCCGGCTGCCCCTCCGACCGCGTGCAGTCGGGCAAGATGGGGGCCTGCCTGATGGCGGAGCCGGACCTGGTCGCGCGCTGCGTGGAGGCGATGGTCCGCGCCGTGAAGATCCCCGTCAGCGTGAAGACGCGGATCGGGATCGACGAGTCCGACTCGTACGAGTTCCTCGAGGCCTTCGCGACGCGCGTCATGGCGGCGGGCTGCGACCACCTGGTGGTCCACGCGCGCAAGGCGTGGCTCAAGGGGCTCTCGCCGCGCGAGAACCGCACCGTGCCGCCCCTGCTGCCCGAACGGGTCTACGCGCTCAAGGAGGCCCACCCGGATTGGACCGTGGTCCTCAACGGGGGAGTGGACTCCTGGGAGAAGGCCCTGGCGCACCTGGAGCGGGTGGACGGGGTGATGATCGGCCGCGCGGCCTACGAGAACCTCTGGATGCTCCGCGGCGCGGACGCCGCGGTCTTCGGCGACGCCGAGGGGGCCGCTTCGCTCCCCGCGACCCAGGTCGACGCGGTGCGCGCCTGGTATCCCTACGTGGAGCGCGAGCTGGCCCGCGGCGAACGGCTGAAATGGATGACCCGCCACCTCCTCGGCCTCTTCCGGGGCTGCGACGGGGCGCGCAGGTGGCGCCAGGAGCTCGCCGAGGGCTCCGCCCGCCCCGGCGCCGGGCTCGAAGTCGTGGAGGCGGCGCTGCGCCATGTCGCTTCCTGAGACGGCCCCCGAGGCGGAACCCTCGCTCTTTCCCGAAGGCGGAATCGACTCCCTCCGGTTCGCCGTGGTCGACCTGGAGACCCGGAACGTCTGCGCCGGTCCCGGCGCGGTGATCGAGGTGGGGATCGCGCTGATGGAGCGCGGCGAAATCACCGAGGAGTGGGGCTCGCTGGTCCGCCCCTCCGGCCCGGTCGGGGACTGGGTGTCGAAGCTGACCGGCATCACCGACGGGATGGTGGCCGGCGCGCCGGCGTTCGCGGAGATCGCGCCGAAGGTGGAGGAGATGCTGCGCGGGCGGATCTTCGTCGCCCACAACGTCTCCTTCGACTGGAAGATGATCCGGGGCGAGATGCCCGGGCTTCCCGCCCGCACGCCGCGCCTCTGCACCGTGCGGATGGGCCGCGCCCTCGTTCCCGAGGCGCCGCGCCACTCGCTCGACGTCCTCTGCGCGTTCCTGGGGATCGACCTCGGC
>JAEEGL016602175.1_pt1 | contig 11627 bp, 11 predicted proteins | sample 9134231 | NCBI WGS metagenome assembly JAEEGL01 (sample SAMN16246548, study PRJNA631951) | gut metagenome | biome: gut microbiome; feature: rumen; material: fiber-attached | host: Bos | place: Iran: Karaj | collected 2018-10 | reverse complement strand
TCTCGTCAGGACGTTTCATAAGCAATGTAATATCGCAGACATTGGACATTCCGCTTGTCTGAACCTCGGCCAAATCACGTCCGGCTTCACCTAAACCTGGAAGATCCACAACCCGAAGCTGCTTGACATCGGATTCCGGGAATGGTGCATAAATGACGATATTGGAAACAGCCATAAACTTTCCAGCTTTTGATTTGCCATCGGAAGGATAGGCTACATAGTCCCGCAAGTGTTCAAGAGCGATGCGTCGTTCTTTTTCTCCGGTCAATTCCGCCTGAATCAGCGGAAGGGTACGTCTGGTATCTTCCAGGCGATTGATTACATCAATTTCGGCCTGCGTTTCACCGTTTGGGAATTTCATCCGTTTAAACTCATCAAGACTGAATGGAGCAGACACCTTGATAGCCTTGCACATCGGAGCAATGACTTTCTCAAGGAAACTTGATTCCGTATGCATATCGGCAATCGCCACAGGCTGTTGTGCATTGACAATCAGGCTGCGCCCCGCAGTCGTGTAAAACATGTCTGATGTCGGGATTTGGTCTTCACCCAAACCTGTAACGGCTTGCAGGAACGTGCTTTTTCCCATGCGTCCAGCACCTCCGACCCCAATGCAAATATCGTTTCGACCGAAACGGTCGGAAATATGATGGAAAGACTGGGCTACCTCGTTTGCTGAAGCAGCAGCACTCTGCACTTTCACAGTGATCCCGCTCAATGCTCCGGGATTCAAATTCTCCGCAGTTTGGATTGTCGATACTAATCTGTTAATTCCGATGGACAGTTCATCCCAGAATTGCTTTTTTGCTTCAACAGATGCAAGACGATTTCTGCGGTCCGCAAGAATCTGGTCAATTGTTTCCTGAAGAGTTTTCATGTTTTATATCCTTTCCGGTTCAAAGCGAAGCCATGATGTCCTTGATTGCATTCATCTTGTTCTCAAGCGTTTTTTTGTCCTCGACCTGAGCCGATTCAATGTTGCTGATAACCGTGTCCGCCTGCACTTGATATTGACTTTCGATGCTTTTACGGATTCTGGGGAGCGCCTCATCCAATGATTCGCATATGTGTCCGTAGACATCTTCAATTGTCTTTTCCTGTGCCTCGCTAATTGCGCTTTTTGCTTTCGCAACCATAACAGATTTCAAAAGACTGCCGAGTTCAAATGTCTTAATGATCGGAGTAATAGCCTGAAGTAATCTGCCTATAATCGCTATGACATAGCCTCCAGGCAGAAGAACATTAAGAATGATGACATTAGCAACTTCAAGCGCAATACTTGGTATTTTTGTCATGAAACCGTCGCCAACGCCAAGCTCATCCTGAAGGAATCCGTTCCAATCCAGGAAAATACTCTTGATGGTGCTGTCTTTTTCAAGCAGGACATTGCGGACTTTCTGCTCGACTTGGAAAACGCACTCGTTTACTGCGTCGGAGAGTTTCATTTTAAGTTTCTCATCCGCATTTTTTAATATTTTTTGAGCAGCAGTCAAATCCTTGGCTTCATCCAATTTGTCTGAAAAATCAATAAAAATTGGGCCTATTTTGCTCTCAACAAGGCCCTTGGAAGAGTGCTTGATTCTATCAAATTCATCTTTTAACTCAGACATAACTCTTTCACATTTTTCGTGAGCAATCTTTTTCTGTTCTTGAATTCGGCTTGCAAGTTCTCTTTTTTCTTCGGATGTTTGTTCCGCTGTTTTTGCTTTTGAGGCGACATCGGTGAGGCAATTATTCAGGAAGACACGAAGATGAGCTTCAACATGTTCCTCGCGGCCAGCCAGTGCGTTTTCATTCAGGAATGAATTGAGCGCAAGGGATATTTCTCCAGATGAACAGAGAATATCATCCATTCCTTCGCTGAAACAATACATTTCGACCGGAACATTATCTTTTCCGATACCAGCAAGCTGGGCCTTCACTGTGTCTACCACGGCTTTTCTCGCCATTTCCGTCATGCAATCTTCGGGACGATAGGAAATCAGGACCATAATTCTGGCAATACCATCGCAAATTAGATTCTTGCGGAGAAGGTCAAGTTCAACTTCATCTAATTGCTTTGCATCCGTAACCAGAAGTGCCAAATCGCATCCCGGAATAATTCGATATGTCGTATTTTGGAGAATATCTGGATTCGGATCATCAATTCCAGGGGTATCAAGAATAACATATCTCTGCAAAGCATCCACAGGAGCACAGAATTTAACTCTTGAAACGGTATTTGCCAAGGCAACACGATCTTCCCCGACAGTAACGGACTTCAGTTCCTCTGGAGTCGGATTGTCAATTGCGGTTGCCAGCTTGTCCGAAATTTTTTGAGAATCTTCCCAATGGTAGACTTCCAGCCTTGGAGACGGACCATATTCGACTTCGGTCGTCACGGAAGTCGTGCAGAGCCCGCAACCTTCTAGCAAGATTGGATTGTCCTGAAGAAAAACATGATTGATCAAAGTTGTTTTCCCCGCCTGAAACTTCCCTACCACAGCGACCCTATACTTAGGATTCTCAAGATTTGAGATTTCGGCTTGTAGGTTTTCCGGAAGGGAACAACCAGATTTCTTGATTGCTTCAACGGCTTTGAAGATTTCGTTTGATGCCATTGGGATGTCTCCTTGATTGTTTTGTTCGTTTTATTTATAAAATGAGAAAAGATTTATCTAGTTCGCTTATTTGCTCGGACAAATAGAAGAACGTATCTTTTATTTAAGCCTACTTTGATGTTCCTATCTTGTTTTTGTCTGTATAGCACAAATAAAGAGCAACAATGCTTCCTGGAATCCAACCGAAAAATGTCAACAAAAGAACAAAAAGGATTTTCTTGATTCCCTTGTCAATAACAGCAAGAGGCGGAAAGATAATGCACAAAATGATACGAATTATGAAGTCCATATTTAAAATTCCTTTTGTTAGTTTTTGTTGGTTGGAAAATATAAGAATGTTTTATTGTTTTTTTAGTTGTTTTTTGTGCCTTGTGCTGGAATGATTGTTTGTTATAGTTTTCGCGAAACCAAGGATTACCTTCCGTATATCGACGGGAGAAATAACCGTTGCGCGACCACACTGATGCAACGTCCAAGTAATCAGGCGTTGACGAGGAAGCAATGCTACCGAAACCTCGCTTTCTCCATTGGACAGAAGCTTAATCTTTTGTGTTGGATGGAGAATACGAACGGGAAGGAGCTTTGTCAGATAGGCATCGCAATGAACAACCACGTTTTCTACTGCCTCGTAGTCGAAGATGTCATCCTCGGTGACAGTCCTGATAATTTTTTGATCCGGCAGAAACTTCCTGCCAGTCAAGGTAACAGATTTCATTCTTGCTACGGTCAGGGTACGCATTTGCTTGCGAACGTAGCAGTATCCTTTCGTGTACCACGCGCCATCGTAGAAGACCATAGCATGAGGCTCGAAGTCTCTTGAGGTTGTTTTCCCCCGGCTGTCGAGATAGTCGATATGGCAGATTTCGTGATTCTCCCAAGCCTTGAACAACGGCATAAATACATCCGCATCTACCTTGATCCGGTTCGAGGGGATAACGACTAGAGATTCGACCTGAATCTGATTCAGAGCATCGGGATTATTGTTGGTGAGCAAGTAGTCTACAGCCGACCGGACGTCATGCAGCAGCGGTTCAGGAAAAATGTGCTCTGCAACACGGGCCCCGAGAACAGCAGATAGTACGGCTGTCTCTTCAAAGAGCTGTGGGCATGAGAAGTTCCAGTCGCGCTTAGTCAGGTAATATCCGTTCCGGGAGGCGTTGAACTTGATCGGCGCGGCAAAGTCGTCTTTCAGGATTTGGATATCACGAGCAATCGTTTTGGGGGTACAGGCAATATTAATGTTCTCACTGATATCAACTTTGCAGAGTTCAGCTGCGAACGATGTGCAATTCGGGTAGCGGTTCTCCTTCAAGCTCGCCACGAGGCGCACGAGGCGGATCAACTGTTTTTTACTGATCGGCATGCCAACTTCCTTTCACCAGGATTTGTTTTTCGGCGATAATATACCGCCCACCCTCGGACATTTTGTTGGGTACCTTCAACTTTTTTTGAGAAAAAATAAAGTCCCCCTGTTGAATCAGATTGCCAGAGTACGCCAATACCCACCGGATGAACGGATTTCCGGCTATAGATGGATGATGACTGGCGGGACAATCGAACAAGAACATATCGGCCTCGGGGGATGAGACTATCCTGCGCACGAGGCGGCGACCGTGTTCCTTGCGATATCGAGTTCAAAAAAGGGCAGAGCTCAGATACGAAAAAAGCCGGACACTTCCCCATACGCGAATATGTAGGTCCCGCCAAGAACCTGCTCATGAGACGAACAGAAAAATGCCCAGCAAGACACAAAGACACTATGGTCCCTTGCTGGTATTTCTTCACTCATGAGCAAAAGAGCTTATTTTGAAACTTGGCGGGTTCACATATTCTTTTGCTGAAATACGACTAAAAATGAGCTTAGATGCCGCTCTCCTTTATCTGCGGAGCTGGAATCCATAGACAATTTATCCCCATGTCGCGCAAAAGTCAAGCCTGAAAATAGGATTGTTTCTACTATTTTGAGCGATTTTTGCCCATCAAAAGCCTTGTATTGTTCATTTCTGCTTAATTTTCTCCGATTTTTATGGCATGATTCGATGGACCGGAAAAAACTCCCGTCCGCAATCATCAACCTCGGAGGAAATCACATGAAACACCCTCATTTCCCGTTCGGCGGGGCGTTTGCCCTCGCCGGACTGCTCGCCGCGCTCTCTCTGGGCGTCCTCGGCTCGTGTTCGCTACGGGCCGTCCCTGTTCTGGTCGCCGACATCGACAATCTGGACGAGAAAGCGCAGCCACACTTCGATGAAGCCCGACGAAACATCCCTGTCGTCGTGGAAAAGTTGACCGAGATCGGCGCGACATGCAAGCTCTGCGGCCTAATGGTCAACGACAAGCTCGCTGGAACTCACGAAACGCAGGACTATCTGGCCTCGGTCTTGGAGAAGCCGATCATCAGCCCGTGCCGCAAAGGTGCGGAGGTCTACGGGTGCGACTTCAGCAGCGCCGGATTTCTGGACAACATGAAGGCCGTTAACGCCGACTATGCCGAGATCGAAGCCTACGCCCTCGGCGGCCTCGCCCTCGAAGCCGCCTTCCTCAAACAGACGATTGCAGCGTTGACCTCGACCTTGGGCGGCATAGTTGCCCGGCTTTCGGCGACGTTCGGAAGCGGAGCCGCATGTGCCGCTGCTGACGGACCGTTCCCATTCGGGGATGCTGTTGCCGTTGTTCTCGCGGCAGGCGGGACGGCTTGGAGCAGCTATGACCTCTACGAAGCCCGCAAACAGCTGCCCGCCGAGCTGACCGCCCTGCTTCAAGCGGTCATCCGCGACTTGCAGGCGGCATGCCGGGTGGAGGTGCTGAAATGAAATCGTTTTTGGCTCTCGTCCTGGCCGTTCTGAGCGTCATCACGTTCGCGGCTACTCCAAACATCCACCGTCCACACCGCCGCATTTCTACGCCCCGCAAAACGGAAATCGTCGTGCCATGGAAGACCGTGGCCGCTGGCGGAGCTGCTGCCGGAACCATCATCGCGGCATACAAGGTCAGCGACGGCGTAGAAGAAGGCATCAAGACTGTGGCAAAGGAAAAGCCCGAGGTCTTCACCGATTCTCTGTCCGTGCTGACCTGGCCCGTGCGCTGGGGAATACTGGGCCTGTTCCTCCTCGTCTATTACTGGATTTGGAGGGTACTGATTCGTAGATTACCAACCTCAACACCGAAAGGATAAGACATGAAAACCACACTCTACAAAACCGAACTGGCCGGAGCCCTCGCAGCTCTGGGGAAGCTGGTCTGCCGGACGTCCCTCATCAAGATGTACCAGGCGATCCAAATCGAAGGACGGGCAAACACGCTCTTCTTCCGCACCCGCAACGTCGTCGAAGAGATCGAGTTCAGATTGAGCACCGATCTGGAAAACGATTTCCCTCCTGTCCTTGTCGAATTCGAACAGTTCCGGCTTGCCGTCCGCAACAGCAAGAAGAAAACACTGGAGCTGGATGTCGAGAATGGCGAGGTCTTCATCGATGACGTTATGCTCGCCCCTGTCAAAGGTCGTTTTCCCGTGCCAAAGGCTATCTCGGATCAGGACGCCAATGTCACGGAACTTCCAGCCGACACACTGTCTGCGCTGTCGATGCTCGCGCCACTGGCAGACAAAGGGCAGGACGTCCGCAAGGTCCTCGGCGGAATCAATCTCAGTCAGGATGGATTCACAGCCACCAATGGCAAAGAGCTGTCGAACATCCCACTTTCACAGGAGATGACGGGCAATGTCACGCTTCCGTTTCCGCTCGCTCTGCTCGCCACCAAAGCCTTCGGCGAAGCTGGCAGGCTCACGACCTGGCAGAAGGACGAGGACACGCACTTTGCGCTCTCGCTCGGTAACTGGACATGGCGGGCAAAAGCATATCGGGAAAACTTTCCGAATTGGAAGCTCATTGTACCTGAACGAACGGAAAAGACGCACTACATCAACTTCCAACCTGACAGCGTTGACCAGCTCCAGCATTACCTGAAAGGCGTCCCAGATGATCCGCAGAACAATAACGGCATCAAGCTGAGCCGTCTGCCCGAAGTCCCGGATAATCTGCATCTCGAAAGCTCGAATGGGATGCTGTTTAGCGTCCTCGCCGAGTTCGATGATGACTGGGGCAACCTGAGCTTCATCGTCAGGAAGGAGTTCCTCGCTCATTTGCTGAACGAAGGCCACACCCGGATCGAGCTGAACGACGCCTACGGTCCGATCGTCGGCACTGGCGGCACAGGTCAGTACATCGCCATGCCCATTCGTCCCATGAAGACACAGGTCGCGTCTGTCCCACAGAAGGAAGCAACTGTGCCTGAATCCCAGGAAATCCAAACCACAACACTCCCCAATACCACCACCAACCCTAAGGAGAAAACCAGCATGATCGACACCAACACGATCACACACGTCGTGTCTGCCCCTGTGCAGACGTTCACCCCGAACAACAAACCCGAACCCAAGCTGAACCCGATGGACGAACTGACCGGCAGCATCGAAGCGTTCAAGGCCAAACTCAAGGACATGCGGGAAGAAGCAACGAACCTGAGCCGCAGGAGCCGCGAGGTCTCCATCGCCCAGAAGCAGAAGGAACGCGAGTACGTCCAGACCAGGCGCACGATTGAACGCATCAGGACCGCCAGCGGCTTCTGATCGTCCATCGCCCATCACCCACAACACCATGCCCTCGGCAGCTCCTCGTTGCCGGGGGTAAATCATTTTTGAAAGGAATCCAACCATGTTGAAACTCAACGCTTCCTACAGCAAGAAAGTCCCGGCTGATACCGAATACAGCAGCCAGTCTTACCATGCGTCCGTAGAAGTCGAACTCCCGGATGGTCTTACTCCCGAACAGCTCAACGCTCGCATCCATGAAACGTTTGCTCTCGTTCGTGACAGCGTGGAATCCGAGCTGCACAGCGAATCCGTCAACGGAGCCCAGATGGCCGATGTGCAACAGCTCCCCATCCAGCCTGCCCAGCAGTCGAACAAGCCAGGCTACGGCAAGAAGCCAACGACCGATGCTCCCGCATCCCCGAAACAGATCAAGTTCCTGCTCGACCTCGCCCGCCAGAGCGGCTACACCATCGAACAGCTGAAAGCTCGGTTCAACGTGGCTGCGCTCGAAGATCTCTCCAGGACGCAGTGCAGCCGCGCTATCGACCTACTCAACGGAAAGGCGGCCTGACTATGGAACGCGAAATTGAAACTGTGAGGGAGAAACCGCACTGGTCGTACAGCGCGTTCAACACCTACCTGACGTGCCCGATGCGCTACTATTTCCGGTATATCGAGCATGCCGAGGTGGAGCACACCCCCGTGAGCATTCCCTTCGGTCGTGCCTTCCATGCTGTATTGTCCGAACGCGCCATGAAGGGCACGAGCTACACCATCGAGGACGCCAAGGAAGAATTCGACTTTTTCTTCCGAGGGGAAACCGAAGTCTGCGAGAATCTGCACTACAAGCAGGATGAGGACTACTGGTTTTGGGAAGGCCGCGGATGCGACATGCTTGATGTGGCATTGTCTGAATGGCCGGACGACTACACCGTGAAATCGGTCGCCGAATCGTTCAGTGTCGAAGTGCCGGGTCTGTCGAAGCCGCTCATCGGTGAGTTCGACCTCGTTGTTACTGACGGCGGGGACGAGACGATCTGCGACTGGAAAACAGCGTCGATGAAGTGGCCGAACGGCAAAGCTGACCGTGACCTTCAGGCGACAACGTTCTGTTACGCCTACCAGAAGCAATACGGCACGAATCCGTTGTTCAGGTTCGACGTCTTCACCAAGGCACAGAAACCCGCACACCATCAGTTCTACACGCTCAGGTCGCACGATGACTTCGAGCGTTTCGTCTTCCTTGCCGGAAAGATCGAGAAGGCCGTCAATACCGGCGTGTTTCTCCCAATTGAATCCTGTATGAACTGCTCGGAATGTGCTTACAGTGAACGGTGCAAAGCCGCTCACAGGAAGGTCGGGTGAACTATGGGCCTGATAATGGCAGAAGGAAAGTTCGTGAGCAGGGATGAGGTCGCACGGACCGATACGCCCAGCTCAACTGACACCTGGCATCCGGTTCCGCACATCGACGTGATCGAAGCCGTGACCAACGTCATCAAGACGCACGACTGGAACATCGAAGGCGAAAAGTTTGGCCTCGCCTGTGAAGGGCAGAGACTTTTCGGCGTGATGGAGATTTCCAGCTCGTCTTCGCCCGAATGGCATCGTTGCATCGGTCTGCGTAATTCGCACGACAAAAGCCTTGCGGTCGGTCTCTCTGCTGGAATCGCCGTCTGCGTCTGCACCAACCTCGCTTTCGGCGGGACCACGGTCGTGAAACGTCGCCATACGAGCGGCATTGTTTTGTCCGAACTCATCGACCGCGCTGTAGCCTCGTTGGAGGATGACTTTCTGACGACCGAGACCGTGTGCGAAGATCTGAAGGATGCTTACCTCAAAAACGATGATGAAGCCCGGAGCTCCATTGTGCGTGCTGCCGAGCTTGGTGTCATCAATTCGAGCGACATTCTCCCGGTCTACCGTGAGTTCAAGAAACCCTCCCATGTCGAATTCAAGGAGCCGACCCGCTGGTCGCTGATGAACGCGCTTTCGGAGATCGTAAAGAAATATACTCCGCAACGTGTGGATTACAGCTACCGTGCGCTCAACCGGGCATTCGGTCTGGATGGTCGCAAAGCCGCGATCTTCGCCTGACGGGGGAGGAGAACAAACCGGCATGAAACTGATGCACTCATGCCATAGGTCAACGGCATCCCGGAGGTCGAAGGAGTTTAAGCCTTCCCTCCGGCGTTTTTTTATAACCGAACGGAGGGAAAAAATGAACATCCTGAACGAAAACGAACTCAAACAACTTAACGAATGGAAGCGTTGCTTCAGTACAAAACCCACCTTCAAAACGCTCACAAATGAGGACGCTGCAAATATGGCTGAATGGACGGCCTACCTCATGAACGCGCTCGACGCCTTCGGTTCTGAATATTTCGTGGTATCCAGTATCGGTATGCTGAAATCGGGGAAGTCCACGCTCATCAACCTGCTCGCACGAAGTAAGAACGCCTCGCCTACGGGCTTTGGTTTCGATACTACGCTTCGTCCGGCTCTCGTTACCTGTACGGAGGAACCGAAGGGGGCCATTGAAGTCTGGCTGCCGAACGATCCCGAAAAACAGCTGACAAAAGTAAGCTTGAATGAGGTGTTTCTTTGCTTGCGGAAGGTCAGAAAGCCAGATGACATCAAGGGGGCAAGCTGCCATGTGTACCCGCTTACGCCCGCGAACTTGGAGAATGCGCTTTGCAAGGCTGTGCTGGAGGCAGACAACAACATGCTCCCGTGCGAACCTGTTATGGTCGTCGTGAAAGTGCCACGAAACAGCGAATCGCCGCTGTCCTCGGAGATCGTTCTGCTGGATACGCCCGGTCTGGATTCCGGCCTGTCGAACTGGACGAAGGAATCGTCCGAGCGCTATTCGTGGATCATCGACAACAGCGATCTGCTGCTCTTCCTGCAAAGCAGCGTAGCACCGTTGAACCGGAACGCTACAACGATCTTGCACGACATCCACGCGAAGAGTCCCAACACCCCCGTGTGGCTCGTTCAAAATGAGATGTGCGCCAAGCCGTGGCTCCCACCGGAACGGATCACCGAGGAAAATACCAAACAGCGCACTCAGGCTGCACGAATGTTCAATACGGTCAGCCGCGTGTTCAAACAGGTCTATGCCAACCTCGGCAAAGCCGACAGCGCTGTCTTCGATGATACGCTCGGAGGCAAGCTGAAGAAGGAGCTACTGAACGAATCGCAGTTTGGTTCCCTGGAGCAGAATGTCAAGGACGACCTGATCCGTAACATCGGCCCGATCCGGCGAAGGAACTGTATTGAAGCTGTGAAGAGGGAAAGCCAGACCATGCTGGACGGTCTTAACGAAATCGTCGGGAAACTTGATGTGCAGAGGCAGGCGATGAAGAGCCGCATGGATGCACTCGTCCGCTTCAAGTCGCAGTTCCGGGACTATCTTCTCGACACCCCGCACGATAGCAACAGCCTGATTGCCGATGAAGTCAAGCTCGTCTCCAACGGTCATTTCAACCCCGCCAGGTACAGGAAGGAGCTGCATTACCAGCACGATTTCGGCTTCACGGGCAAGGAAAAGACCTATTCGAGCAGAAAACTTCAGGAAATCATCATCGGCGAACGGGATTTCCTGCTTGACCGGATCAAAACTGATATCCGTGCCATCACCACCGATGATTTCGCGCTCACGCTTCGAAGGAACGGCGAACGGAAAAACAATCTCTGCAAGTACGCCCACGAGGCTTTCCGGGATTTCGCGCTTTCGATGCTTCGGGACAAGGACGTCGAATTTGGCAACGGATTCAGTGCGGAAGAGGGAGAAACGCTCATCCGGTCGATTGTCGAACGCTTACAGATCCCGAAGTTGCAGGACAGCTTCTTCGTGAACGTAGATGAGGTAGCAAGTGAGGTAACAGTTTCCGTGAAGAAGCTCAACGACTGGCGAAATGTCGTCTGGGAACTTCGAAAGCGAAATGCCGACGAAGCGAAGGCCGTGTTCACCGACTACTTCAACTCCACCACGGAGGCCGGTCCTTTCGCGAAGATGATCGATGCCATCAGCGAGAAGATCCGGGGGGCCATTGCTGAGTGGATGAACGTAACCGTTTTCGATACGCTCAGGGACGAGTTCATCAAGCAAGTAGACATCGAACTTGAGAAACGGTTATCCGATGGAAAGGCATCCGCGAGCATGATTGTGCAGGATATTTCAACTGTTAAATCGTTTGTTGGAAAATGTGAAGACCTTGAAGAGAAGCTAAAAAGGTTCTAATGGAAAGATCCTTGGAGTGGTTAACTGAACAGGACCACTCCTTTTTTACAACGCTTATAAACAAATAAATATTATACTTTAAAATATAAAATTGATAGACATATAAGCGTTTTTGCAAACTAAAGAGTATTCTTTGTAAATGCTTTAGCGTTCAACTGAATTGGTGAAGGCAAATAGGCGTTTCAGCTCC
>JAEEGL015470388.1_pt1 | contig 11627 bp, 11 predicted proteins | sample 9134231 | NCBI WGS metagenome assembly JAEEGL01 (sample SAMN16246548, study PRJNA631951) | gut metagenome | biome: gut microbiome; feature: rumen; material: fiber-attached | host: Bos | place: Iran: Karaj | collected 2018-10 | reverse complement strand
GAACCCTTTATGGCGCAGCCGAAGTGGAGGGCGGCGCGATCCGTTTCGTTCTCCGTCCGGTTCCCTCCGTCCTCCGATTGCAACTCTCCCTTCCGGCAACCGACAGCATCGGCCGCGCGGAACTCGTCCCGCTTTCCGGAACGGTCCCGTCCGCGCTGCTGCTGGACGGCCGAACCGGTGCCCTGGCCCCTGCAGATAGCGTGGGAAGGCTTTCCCTGCCGTTGGAAACAGGCCTTGTGAACTCTTTATCCGTGTCCCTCGCCCTTCCGGCGGTCTTGCCTGAGGCTCCGTCGGCGCTGCTGCTGCACGGCCGTGACCGGCTCTATACAATCCGGGTAGAAGGCCGGACGCCCGCTCCCGGCGATTCTTGCCTCCTGGCAGGCGCGGCCGTATCCCTCGATGCCACCCTTCCAAGTCGGATCGAGGTCGAGGAAATGCCCCAGACGCAGATCCGGGTCCCCTCCGGCGAATATTCCGGCATCACATATCTGGAGAACGGGATGTATGCCGCCGTCCATGACAAATCCGCCGGCGGCGGCATCTGGTTCTTCCGGATTCCGCTCGACGGGGAGGGGAATGTCGGCGAAGTCCGCGCGTTCCGGGCCGCCGGTACGGGGAGCGGTGCGGCGAGCCGCGATGCGGAAGGCATTGCCGCCGCATCCGGCACCCTGTTCGTTTCCATGGAAGCGGACCAGTCCATCCGGGAGTTCGACCTGGAAGGCAACCCGACCGGCCGCCGGCTGGCCGTCCCGGACGACCTGGCCCGTGACCGGATTGCGGCCAACAAAGGGTTCGAGGCGCTTTCATGCCAGTCCGGGCTGGATGCCCTCTGGACCGTGACGGAAGGGCCTCTGCTGGCGGACAAAGAATGGCTGGACGGCCGTATGCTCCGGCTCCAGCGCTTCTCGTTGACCAGTTTGCAACCCTCCGGCCGCTATTTCTACCGCATGGACGCCCCGACCGCTTCCGCTTCCGGCTGCCAGGCCTATGTCCACGGCGTGTCCGCCCTTGCAGCGCTGCCGGACGGCCGCCTGCTGGTCCTGGAACGGGAGGTCCGTGTCCCCAACGGCGGTTTCTTCGAGAAACTGACGGGGTCTTTCTCCCGGACGAAGGTCTTTGCGGTCGATCCGGCCCGGGACCCGGCCGGTGTCCTTTCCAAATCCCCGGTCGCCGATTTCAGCTGCGGCGCCCTGGGTCTGGCCGATTTCGAGGGCATGTGCCTCGGCCCCGCCCTTCCCGACGGCTCGGTCCCGCTCCTGCTCCTGTCCGACAGCCAGAATGGCATGGGAGGACTGGTACAGGAGTATGTCAAAGTATTGAAACTGAAGTTGTAAAGATTGATCTGCCCCCATGAGGAAGTACTTGTTCCCCCTTGTTGTGCTGCTGTTTTCCCTCGCAGCCTGCCGTCCCCAGACCGCCCATCTCCGCAGCGGTGACCTGATCTTTGTCGGAATCCCGGCGGACTACCGGGCCGAGGCCGATTCCATGGATGCGGCCATCTCGGCCGCCACAGGTGCGGACACTGCCCTCAACCTGATCCACGTCGCCATCGCGGACGTCCGCGCCGACAGCGTCTGGATCATCGACGCGACCATCCGTCACGGCGTGGACCGGCATCCGCTGGATACGTTCCTGACGGATTTCACGCTCCGGGACGGCTCCCTGCCGGTTTTCATCGTCAAGCGCGTGCGGGGTGCGGATGCCGCTGCCGCCGTGGAAAGGGCATGCTCCTACTGTGGGCGTGCTTATGATACCCGCTTCCTGCCGGACAACGAGGAACTGTATTGCACCGAACTGGTGCAGAAATGCTATCTGGAGGCATCCGGAGAGCCCGTTTTCTCCAGCGAGCCCATGAATTTCCTGGCGGCGGACGGTACGATGCCGCCGTACTGGACATGGCTGTTCGGTAAACTGGGGATGGATGTCCCCCAGGGCGTTCCCGGCACCAATCCGCAGCGGATGTCCGCGTCCGACCGGCTGGAAGAGATTCCCGTCACCCTGCGCTGAGCCTCGGGAGGGGCAAGAAAAAAACCGGCGGGAAGCCGGTTTTGAAAATCATCAGAGTTCATCGAAGGAAACATCCGAGAAATCCTTGTCCTCCCGTTCCGGGAGATCCTTCAGGCAGTTCTTGCGGATGTAGTCGATGGCATCCTGGAGGCCTTCCGCGAATTTCTCGAAGTCTTCCTTGTAGAGGAAGATCTTGTGCTTGTCGTAGCTGAAATTGCCATCCCGTTCCTGGCGGCGCTTGCTCTCCGTGATGGTCAGGTAGAAGTCGTTGTTGCCGCGGGTGGACTTCACGTCGAAGAAATACGTCCGCTTGCCGGCGCGCACCGGCTTGGAATAGACGTCCTCTCCGCTCCTCTCCTGGGAATAACCCCGCTCGTAATCCTCACTGTACATGGCTTTGTTTTTTATCTTTCATCCACAAATGTAGGGAAAAATTATTTCATTTCACTATCTTTGTGCAAATTTTATAGGAAATCATGCTAAACCGAAGAATCCTACGGATCAAGGCCTTCAAGGTGCTCTATGCCGCCGCGGAAACGCCCGGCATGACCCGGAAGGAAGCGCTGGCGCTCCTCGAGGCATCCTGCGAGGCCACCCGGGATCTGTATCTCTATATGCTCTCGGTCATCCCTCCGCTGACGCGGGAAGCCGCCCGGCGGATCGAAGCGGCCCGGAGCAAGTTCAATCCGACCGAGGAGGAACGCCATCCCAATACCAAGTTCGCGGACAATGCGGTCGCCCCCTTGCTGGAGAGCGATCCGGACTTCAGGAAACTCCTGGAAAAGAAGAAGTTGAACTGGGACAACGATGATGTCTTCATCCGAAACCTGTTCGATTCCATCTCCGCTTCCGCCTGGTTCTCCGCCTACATGGAGGATCCGGAGCGTTCCCTCGCCGCCGATGCGAAACTGTTCAAGAAGGTCTTCGAGACCGAATTCGAGGACAACGACGACCTCCGCCGCATCCTCGAGGACATGAACATCCACTGGACCGACGACCTCGGCTACGTCCTCCGCTATGACATGAAGGCGATGGACGACCTGGCGCGGACCGGCCGCTGGAACTATCCGGAACTGTATGCCGACCCCGACGACCACGTCTTCGTCACCCGCCTGCTGCAGAACGCGCTTTCCCGCTATGCGGACGTCGCGGACCAGGTGGCCGGCAACGCGGCCCAGTGGGAGCGCGACCGCCTGTTCATCACGGATACGGTCCTCATCGCGATGGGTCTCGCCGAAGCCGAGTCCTTCCCGGGCATCCCCGTGAAGGTGACGATCAACGAGTACGTCGAGATCTGCAAGTTCTTCAGTACCCCCAAGAGCCGTTCCTTCGTCAACGGCCTCCTGGACCGGCTGATCCGCGAGGGCATGGCCGAAGGCCGCATCGTCAAGGAAGGCCGGGGACTGGCGTGACGATTCAATTGGAAACATTTTAGACAGAATCAGATATGAGAATTATGATGTTATTGCAGGCGGCCGGTGCCCCCGCTCCGAACGCTGGCGGCGGATGGTCCATGTGGATCATGCTGCTCCTTATCTTCGTCGTCATGTGGCTCATCATGATCCGTCCGCAGCGCAAGCAGCAGAAGGAACTCCAGAATTTCCGCAACAGCCTCAAGAAGGGTGACAAGGTCGTCACCGTCGGCGGCATCTACGGCGAAATCGCCGAGATCTGCTCCGACGAAAAGACCGTCCTTCTCCGGGTCGACGGCGACACCAAGATCCGTGTCGACAAGCAGGGCCTTGTCAAGGACTACACCGCCCAGCAGCAGTAGTGCCTTTCCTGGATAAAATCCGTAAATGGCTCCATTTCAGCGGGAGAGACGGGATGGTATTCCTCGCGTCTCTCTTCGTTGCGTTCCTCGTCTGGCTGATGACCAACCTCTCCCGCGCCTATCCGGGCGTCCTGAGCGTTCCGGTCATCGCCGAGTGCAACATCGAGGGACATTCCGACCGTTCGGCGAATGCCGCGACGGCCGTCGCGCGCTGCCACGCTTCCGGTTTTATCCTGCTCAGAAACGGGTTCCGGCACCGGAATCCGCAGCCGGTCCGGGTCCGTTTCGCCCGTCAGGACCTCCGTTCCGCCGGGGGAGAGGAGTATTATGTCGCCGGTTCCGTCCTGAACGGCTATGCGATCGACATCTTCGGCGAAGGGGCGTCCGTGGACGCCTTCGTTTCCGATACCCTCCGTTTCCGTTTTCCGGCGCAGATGTCGAGGAAAGTGCCCGTGGAACTGGTCCACGAGGTGCTGTACCGGCCTCAGTACATGAGTTCCGCCCCGCTGCGGATCGAGCCGGATTCGGTCGTCGTCTATGGGGAGTCCGCCCGGCTCGAGTCCGTCGACCGGGTCTATACCTCCTCGCTGTACCTGGACGACGTCCATGAAAACATGCACGGCATCCTCAAGCTCGGGCGCGTCAAGGGCGTCCGTCTCTCCGAAAACGAGGTCAGTTACAACCTGACCGTCTCCCGTTACGTGGAGCTTCAGGCCAGCGTCCCCGTGGAGGTCTGGAACGCGCCGCCCGGAAAGCGCCTGCAGGTGTTCCCGTCGACGGCCGATGTGACCTTCCGCTGCGTCTTCCCCGTCAGCCGGGATCCGGCGGAATCCTTCCGGCTTTATGTGGACTATGCGGATTTCGCCGGCTCCCTGAACGGCCGCTGCATCCCGCGCACCCTGAAACTCCCGCCCGGTGTCATCGACTACCGGGTCAATCCCGAAGTGTTCGACTGTATCCAGACCGACTGATGAAGACGCTGGCCGTGACCGGCGGCATCGGCAGCGGGAAATCCGCCGTGACCGCCTGTCTTTCCGGGAAGGGTTTCCCCGTCTACGACTGCGATGCGGCCGCCAAGTCGCTCTATGACAGGCGCCCCGGGATCGTGGACACGCTGGAGCGTTTGCTTGCGACGCCGCTCCGCGATCCATCCGGCCGTCTCGACCGTTCCCGCCTCGCCGGCCTCATCTTCTCCGATCCGGAAGCCCGGCTCCGGGTGGAGTCCGTCGTCCATCCGGCCGTCCTGGAAGACTTCCTCGGCTGGCGTGCCCGGCAGGATGCCCCCCTGGTTGCCTTCGAGTCGGCCATCGTCCTGTCGCTGCCGTTGTTTGACGGCGTCTATGACAAGGTTATGCTCGTGGAAGCGCCTGATGATGTGTGCGTTGCGCGCGCAATGCGGCGGGACGGCTCGACGGAGGAAGCCGTCCGCGCCCGGATGGCCGCCCAGTCCTTCGACCTGTCGAAGGTCGACCTTGTCCTGAACAACGATGGCACCCCGGAGGTCCTCCGTGCCCGCCTGGAACGGGCCCTCCCGTACCTGTTTCCCGAATTATTGTTATATTTGTGAGATTTTAAGCAGCAATACGAAATGAAAACCGATTTGACCAAGATCCTTTCCGTATCCGGCCAGCATGGCCTTTTCAAGTATATCGCCCAGGCCCGGGGCGGTGCCATCGTCGAGTCCCTCTCCGACGGCCGCCGTACGGTTTTCGATGCGAAGAGCCGCATCACCACCCTCGCCGACATCGCCATCTACACGGAATCGGAGGAAGTGAAGCTCCAGAAGGTCCTCGAGCAGATGCACGGGGTCCTCGGCGACGCGGAGGCCCCCTCGGCCAAAGCCGCGCCGGATGCGCTGAAAGCCCTTTTCTCCAAAGCCCTTCCCGATTACGACGAGAACCGTTTCTATGTCTCCCACATGAAGAAGGTCGTCGAGTGGTACAATGAACTGAAGAAGTTCGCCTCCCTCGATTTCGTCCAGGAAGGCGAGGAAGCGGAAGAGCCCGCTGCGGAGGAATAGTCCATGCCCACCCTGCAGGTCGTCACCCTCGGCTGTTCCAAGAACACCGTCGATACGGAACATCTTCTGTATCAGGTCCGGAATGCGTATGAAACCGTTCCGGAGGCGAATGACGGTCCGGTCGATGTCCTGCTCATCAACACCTGCGGCTTCATCGGTGACGCCAAGGAGCAGTCCATCCAGACGATCCTTGCCGCCGTGGAGCGCAAGAAGGCCGGGCAGGTCGGCCGCCTGCTCGTTTTCGGCTGCCTTTCCCAGCGTTATGCCGCCGAAATGCCGGAACTGATCCCCGAGGTGGACGGCTGGTTCGGCGCGCGCGACCTCGACCCGCTGGTGCGGGCGCTCGGCTGCGAGCCGGATCCCTCCGCCCGCTGCCGGCGTGTCCGCACGGACCGGCGGCCCTACGCCTTCCTCAAGATTTCGGAAGGCTGTGACCGCCGATGCTCCTATTGCGCCATTCCCTTCATCCGCGGCCCGCACAAGTCCGTCCCGATGGAAGTGCTTGTGGCTGAGGCGGAAGACCTGGCCGCGCAAGGTGTGCGTGAGCTGGTCGTCATCGCCCAGGACACGACCTTCTACGGCCTCGACCTGTATGGCCGCCGCGCCCTTGCGGATTTGCTCCGCAGGCTTTCCGCCGTCGACGGCATCGAATGGATCCGGATCCATTATTCCTATCCGGCCGACTTCCCGGAGGACGTGCTCGACGAGATGGCCTCCAATCCGAAGGTCTGCCGCTACATGGACATTCCGCTCCAGCATATCGCCGACCCGGTCCTCGACAAGATGCGCCGCCACGTCGACGGCGCCTGGACCCGCGCCCTCATCGCGCGGATGCGCGAGCGTGTGCCCGGTGTCGTGCTCCGGACGACGATGATTGTCGGCCATCCGGGCGAAGGGCGGAAGGAGTTTGCGGAACTGCTTGATTTCGTGCGGGAAGCGCATTTCGAGCGCCTCGGAGCCTTTGCCTATTCGGAGGAGGAGGGGACGTATGGCGCGACCCATTTCCCCGACGACGTCACCCCCCGGACGAAGCGTTCCCGGCTGGCCCGCCTGATGGAAGTGCAGCGTGGCATTTCATTTGCATTCAATAACTCCCGCGTGGGGTCCGTCGTGCGCGTGCTCGTCGATGACTTCGTGGACGGCATCCTGGTGTGCCGCAGCGAGTTCGAGAGCCCGGAAGTGGACGGTGAAATCCTCGTGCGTTACGATCCCGAGGCCTTCGAAGGCATCGAACCGTATTCGCTCACCGGGGAATTCATCGATGTCCGCATCACGGCCGCGGACGAATACGACCTCACGGCTGAAAAAGCATAAGGATATGAAACGATCGACATTTCTGCTGGGCGCCGCCCTGCTTCTGGCTGCCTGTTCACCGGAGACCTTCACGATGAACATCGAGATGCGCAACCCTTCCAAGTCGGGGCTCGACCTCGCCCGCAAGGGCATGGCCGTCGTCTATGCCGACGGGGAGAATCCTTCGGACACCGCCTTCCTCCGCAATGTCGCGGCCGGTTTCGCCCGCAAGATGGAGGAGGATTATTTCGGCGGCCAGGAGGTCATCCGCATGTTCCGGGTCCCGGCCGACACCGCTTCGACGGTCCGGAAGTCCTATCTGCAGGACCTGGTCATGGACACCGGCGAGGATGTGATCTTCTATTTCTGTCCGCCCGAATACGGGGCCGTGGGGACGGGAGAGAACAAACCTTCCGGACTGAAAGCCGGAAAGGATTCCGCCTATGTCTGCCCCGTGCTGATGCCGTTCAAGCTGAAGGTCTATGCCTACGATTCGATGAACAAGGACGATAAGTTGCTGTATTTCAACGGTTCGTCCGCTGTTCGCCCGGAGGTGTACAATGACGGGAAGGCGAGTAATGACCAGTTGGTCGCCAAGGCCCGGAGGAACGTCGGCCCGCTGGCGGAGGGAGTCGGCGCCAAGGCGACCGGCAACTTCGTCTCCACCTGGAAGCCCGAGCGCTTCTCCTTCTATTATTACGACAATTTCGAATCCGCCTGGGACATCGCCGCGCAGGCGGCCTACGAGTACCGCTGGGCCGATGCCATCAAGAAATGGACGGAACTGGTGCAAACCTATTCCCGCGGCGGCCGCAAGCGCGCCTGCGCGGAGTACAACCTGGCTTCCGCTTTCTTCATCCTCGGCAACTACAGCCTGGCGGAGCGCTGGCTCAACTGCGCCGATGCGGATTGCGACCTTCCCCTTTCGCACGGTCTGCGGAAGCGGATTTCCGCGCGCACGAAGTAGCCCGTTCCTGACGCAGCGGTAAGGAAAGACCTGTGGGTCCGGGAGTTGGATAAAACCTTCCCGGACCCACAGGTCTTTTTTTCGGAGGCGCCTAGCGGTTCGCTTCGGCGGTCGCTTCCAGGTCGAGGGCATCGGCAAGCACCGAGATGGGGTGCTTGACGGTCAGGCCCGTGGACATCTCGATCTGCCATTTGCAGGTCTCGCAGTCGCAGGCGACGAAGTCGGGGGCGACGCGGCCGATCTGGTCGAAGAGCGGCTTGCCGATGGCCTGGGAGACGGCGTAGTTCTCCTTCTTGAAGCCGTAGGTGCCGGCGATGCCGCAGCAGTTGCTGTCGAGGAGCGTGAATTTCACGCCCGGGATCATCTTCAGCAGGCCCGTCGAGAACACGCCCCAGCCGAGCTTCTCGAGGTGGCAGGGAGTATGGTAGGCGATGCGGGCCCTGTAGTCCGGCTTGAAGACGGGCTTCAGTTCCCCGGCGTCGATCCGCTCGAACAAGTACTTGGTAACCAACTGGATGCTGTCGCGGACTGCGGTATTGTCGACGCCGAGAAGTTCCGGATACTCGTCACGCATCGTGAAGGTGCAGGTCGACGAGGTGGCGAGAACCTTGCGGCCGGCGGCGACGGCCTTGCCGAGCACGGCGACATTGTGGTCGGCGTGCTTCTTCGCCTCCTTGATCATCCCGTTGGAAATCATGGCGACGCCGCAGCACTTTTCCTTGTCCAGCAGTTCCACCCCGATGCCGAAGGCGTTGAGGACCGTGACGAAGTCCTTGCCGAGCTGCGGGAAGTTGTAGTTCACGTAGCAGCCGTGGAAATAGGCGACATGCTCCTTGAAGGCGGCCTGCTTGGCGGCCGCATTGCGCTTGAACCAGCCTTCGAAGCCCTTTCCGGCGTATTTCGGGAAGGTCCGGTGCCTGTCGATGGCCATCGTAGCGTCGAGGACCGCCTTGGTCACACCGAGGCCGGTCATCCCGTTGACGAGCGGGGCGAAGGGGCGGGCGAGCGAACCCATGAAATCGGTGCTGGCGAGGATCCGGTCGCGGAGTTTCGGCTTGGACTTGGAATACTTGATGCGGGCGGCCTGGATGATGTCGGCGACGTTGACGCCGGATGGGCATGCGACCTCGCAGCGCTTGCAGTTGAGGCAGTATTTCAGCGCTTCATCGAAGAAGTACGGATCTTTCAGGCGGAGGCGTTCCCCGTCCGGACCGGCCTGCTTGGGACCGGGATAACGCGGATTGGCCGGGACGACCGGGCAATAGGCGGTACAGACCGTGCACTTCATGCACTGTTCAAAGTTGTGGGCGCTAGCGGTGTATTCTTGCAGTTTCATGGCAGTTCCTCCTTACAGTTGGTCAGCGACGGACAGGGCGGTCAGGATGGCGGTTCCGGCCCCGCAGCCGAGCGCAAGGGCCTGTGCCCCTGCCAGTACGGAGCCGATGGCATACAGGTTTTTCACCGGAGCACCGTCCTTCAGCGGATGGAAGGCGGCATCGGTGGCGACCCCGAAGTCCATGAAAGGCTGGGCCTTGAAGAAATCGGGATCATACCAGGCGCTGCGTCCTTCGGCAGCGGCGACGTCCAGTCCGAAGAGCGGCTCGAAGACCTTCTCCATGTTGGCGGCAATGCCCTTGCTGAAGTATCCGCCCGTCGCCAGGATGTAGTTGTCCGCCGTCATCCGGCCGACGTTCTTTGCGCGGACGGCGCCGACAGTTCCGTTTTCCAGTTCGGCGGAGCGGACTTCGTCACCCATGAGGAAAGTGCCGCCGGCGGCCTCGTAGGCCTTTTTCAGCTGCATCTGCGTCCGCATGCCCGGGACGGAGGGCGGCATCGTGCCGACGAAGAGGACCTTCGCGGGAACGGCCTCCCGGATGTGGCTGAGGACGGCGGCATCCTTCAGGCCGAAGACCTGCGGCAGGATGATGGTGTCCTCGTCCTGGATGTTGGCCTTGATCTCATCGGCGACCTTGATCCAGGCGCTGTCCATGACGCGGGCGATGTTGACCGAGCGCATCTCGCTCGGATTCTCGCGGAGCCGCTCCATCTCGGGGAGGCGGAGCGCCTCGATCCGGACCGTGGCGCCCTGCTTCTCCAGGCCGTCCGCGATGAAGGATGTGTTGAAGTCCAGATAGCCGACGAGGTTGACAATCAGGACCTTCTTTCCGTTGAAGCCCGTTTTTTCGACTGCGTCGACTTCTTCCATCGCGAGCCAGAAAGGCTTGAAGGAACCGGTTGGTGTCAGCCGGAGGCTGTTCCCGGCGGCATCGCCGTGCAGCGGGACGCCGGCCTTCGCGAAGAAGGCGGGCACTTCGGCTGCGAGTTCGGGAAGCCGGGCGATCTTTCGGTAGGGGTGGCTTTCCGGCAGTTGCGCGACGGCCTTGAGCGGCTCGGCGACGGGCGTCCCGTCCGGGAGGCGCGAAAGCAGTTCAAAGCTGCCGGAAGAGAAATGGAGGGCGTTCTGGCCTGCGCTGATAATGGCGGTCTTCCGCCCTTTCTGCTGGAGCCGGATGCCTGCGGTGAGACCGGCGAGGCCGCCGCCGATGATGATGGTATCGAATCTCATAGCCTAATCCTCATTAAGTCCAAGTACTTGATTGTAAACCCACTGGGTGTATTCGGCCTCGCGCAGGGCATCGCCCCAGGCAATCGGGTACATGCCTTTCCAGCGTTCGTTCATGAAACTGCGGAGGTCCTGCTTCGCCTTTTCGGTGCACTGCCTGGCCTTGCCCAGGAGGCCGGCCGCGCGGCAGGCGCAGAGTTCGCCCTGGCAGGTTCCCATGCCGACGCGGGTGCGGCGCCTCAGGTCGACCATGTTGTTGATCTCGAGGTGCTCGATAGCGTTATTGACCTCGCCTACGGAGACTTCCTCGCATTCGCAGACGAGGGCCTGCTCTTCGGCGGTCTTCAGCGGGATGAGTTCCGCCCGGGTGCCGGCGCGCCCGGCCGACGCTTTCTGCGGCATCGTGGCTGCGCCCCAGATCTTCCGGGAGACTTCCTCCACCTTGCCGCCTTCGGAGCCGGGGAGGGGGAGGACGGCGGTTTCGCATTTCTTGTCGATGCCGAGCTTGCGGCACACGACGTCCGTGGCCTGCTCGCCCATCAGGCGGTAGGTCATGAGTTTGCCGCCCGTGATGCTCACAAAGCCCTTGATGCCGTCGCGGGTCTCGTGGTCGAGGCAGACGATGCCGCGGCTGATGTTGCGGCCGGAAGGGTCGTTGTCGGCGGAGACGAGCGGACGGACGCCGGCGTAGGCGCGCAGGATGCGCGTCGTCGCCAGGGCGGGCGCCAGTTTCGCGCCTTCCGTCAGCAGCAGGTCGACCTCGTCCGGGGTAACATGCATGTTGTCGCACTCCTCGAAGGGGACCTTCGTGGAGGTCGTGCCGATGACGCAGACCGTGTCGCCCGGGACGAGGATGTCGGCGTTGGCGGGCTTGCGGCAGCGGTTGATGACGATGCTGTTGACGCGGTGGGCGAAGATCAGCAGGGCGCCCTTGGCGGGGAACATGCCGATGTTCGCACCGGCCATGGCGGCGATGTGGTGGCCCCAGATGCCGCCGGCATTG
>JAEEGL014985565.1_pt1 | contig 11627 bp, 11 predicted proteins | sample 9134231 | NCBI WGS metagenome assembly JAEEGL01 (sample SAMN16246548, study PRJNA631951) | gut metagenome | biome: gut microbiome; feature: rumen; material: fiber-attached | host: Bos | place: Iran: Karaj | collected 2018-10 | reverse complement strand
TTGAAGAATATGCAGGTTCTACAGACCTCGGTATTCTCCGCATGGATGTAGATGGACTTGGTAAGCGTTTTATCGAAGGTTTTAATTCGATTAGTGAATATAAGACATTCTCTAAGCGATTGGTGGATTTCTTTGAAAAGGAAACAAAGAATATTCAGCAAGAGCCTGACTTCAAACCTTATCTGAATATCATCTATGCAGGTGGTGACGACTTGTTTGTTGTTGGACGCTGGGATAAAGTGATTGATTTTGCAGAGCGTATCCGTCAGGAGACAAGCAATCGCTTTGGCAGTGATGGCATCAGTATCTCTGGAGGTATCGCAGTGGTTCAGCCCAAGTTCCCGATTTCAAAGGCAGCAGAACTGGCAGGTGATGCAGAGAATGCTGCCAAGCAGTTCAGTAATGGCGAGAAGAACGCTTTTCACATGTTGGGCAAAACAGTCTCTTGGGACAAGGAATTTGAATATGTGAAAAACTTCAAACAGCAGTTTGTCAGCCTGATAGAAAATTATGACCTCAGTAAAGGCATACTGCATAAACTAATGCTTTATTCTTCGATTGCTGATAGAAATAAGGTGCTACGTAAGGAGGGTAAACCAGAGGATTTCAGTTACATTTGGCACATCAGTTATTACTTGACGCGCTATATGAAACGTTATGAATCGAACCAAACCGTCTGTGATTTCTGCCGCTTGCTGAGAGATAGAGAAATCAATTATCGCAATGGACGTAATCTGGAACTGATTGCCCTTGCAGCCCGCTGGGCAGAATTGGAACTAAAGGATATAATTAATAACTAAACGCTTTATAATTATGAGTTGGAACAAGAATGAACGAATTCCTAAAGAAGAAATTCAAAACAAAGTAACGGATGTTACTGTACGGTTTGCAAAAGATTTCGGAGATTATCTTGCTGAAAGAGATGATAATGCAGAACCTCTGTCTACAAGTCAACTTCGCAAGTTTTTCGGAGAAGTAAAACGCCAGCAGATGATTGGCTATAACGATACAGAGTTTGTGATGTTAAAGCCCAAATTGGCTTATGCAGTGGGGCGGGCCAAGCAGAATAGCAACAGGTCTAGAGCCTATAAGATTGCAGACTTCTACGATGTGTTAGCAGATGCTATTGACAAAGTTCAAAGCAGCTCTGACAAGCAAAAGGCGTTTAAGAACTTTATAACAGCCTTTGAGGCTATCGTAGCTTACCACAAAGCAGCAGAAAAGAAATAATAACCTAAAAAAATAAGACGATGAAACAGTTAGTTAAGAAGATAAAGATAAATACCTCCATCACTCTTATTACAGGTCTTCACATTGGAGGTAACAGTGAAAATGTTGAGATTGGCGGTATCGATACTCCTGTCATTAAATTGGCATCAAAGGGCGACGTGCCTTATATCCCTGGAAGTTCTCTGAAGGGTAAGATGCGTTGCTTGCTGGAACAAGCTGCAGGTGCCTCGAAGGTTGGACTGAATAAAGATGTTAATAATCTATTTGGAATCACCAAAAACAATTCTATTGATGTTAATGATAATCGTCCGTCAAAGCTTATAGTCAGAGATGCGATATTGACTGAAGACTCAAAGGCGTATCTTCTTGGTTGCGATAACTTGGATATGCCTTACACCGAAAATAAATATGAGAATACCATCGACAGAGTGACCGCTAAAGCTAATCCTCGTAATATGGAGCGTGTTCCTGCTGGAGCAGAATTCAATGCCGAGTTTATCATTAATGTATGGGATGATGATGACGAGCAGGAACTGTTAGCTCTGTTCAAGAAAGGTATCCGCCTACTTGAAAACGACTACCTGGGCGGTAGTGGCTCTCGTGGCTATGGTCAGATTAAGTTTGGAGAGATGAAAAAGACTGAACTCTCTGATGCTAACAACTGGACGGCATAAAGCAGGTGACTATGGCAACATTCAAAATCTATAAGTTGCACTTCACGGCGCCTCTTCATATCAGCGACCAACATGAAGATTTGGGCAATAGTCAGAAGATTATCCACTCTGACACTTTATATGCTGCCCTCATGTCATGTTTGGCAAAGAATGGTGAGATAATGCCAGCGGATGGCGAACTGGGATTCACGGTGAGCAGCCTGTTCCCTTATTTCCAAAAAGATAAGGAAAGTATGCCTGTCTATTTCCTGCCGATTCCAATGCAATCTAAACAAGCGGACCTTGCAGATGTCACCAAAGCTAAAACGGTGAAGAAAGTGCAATGGATTGATAGTAACCTCTATTCTTCTATCCTGTCTGGTGAATCGCTATTTGAAGGAGCAGAAAATTACATTCCTTATATTCAGGGAAACTATCTGACAACGTACGAATTGCCTGAAGACATTAATGGCAGTAAGGAATTTGTCAGGTCTGAAGTATCCCAGCGTGTAACAATAGTAAGTCGAACAGGTGAGGAGGATTCTAATCCATTTTATTTTGACAAGATTCTCTTCCGTTATGATTCCGGACTTTATTTCATTGCAGAAGGAGATACTACATTGTTGGAGAATGCGCTGCATCTCCTTTCTATGGAGGGCATCGGAACAGACAGAAACGTTGGATATGGCTTTTTCGAATTTACAGCTGATACGCTTTCGATAGATTTGCCCAAGGATGCTAATCATCAGCTGTCTCTTTCGCTTTTCATTCCTGAGTCGAAAGAGCAGCTGGAGCAGCTGATGAATTCAGAACGTGTTGCTTACGATTTCGTGCGGCGTGGTGGTTGGATTACAACATATCCCTATATGACGTTACGAAAGAATGCCATCTATGGCTTTGTGCCAGGCTCTGTGTTCCGTAAGGATGAAGGGAATTCCGCTACCGTCATAGGAAAGATTGTGGATTTAAAACCAGAAACTACAGATGTGGAGATAACACACCATATCTGGCGAAATGGCAAGGCCATTATGATACCTATAAAATTGAAGTGATATGGAAGATAAAAGATATCCCATAGAATTAGAAGTCATTACGCCTCTCTCTGTAGGAGCAGGCAACGATAATGAGTGGGTGAAAGGTCTTGACTTCGTGCAGAAAGAAGGCAAGGTATATGTCATCGACATGCAGAAAGTGGCAGCTGCTGGTGTGGATGTTGAGGCATTTACGACTTTGTTTTTGAAATCTGACAACTCTGGTATCAGTCAACTGTTAGGCAGTAAAATTGGCGAACTGTCGCGTTATGTATTCGACTTGCCTGTGAAAACAGATAATAACATCAAGACATTTCTGCGCACTCAATTTTACGACAAACCGTTGGTGGCAGGTAGTTCCATAAAAGGTTCGATTCGTTCTGCACTGTTTAACTATCTGCGTACAGATGAGCAGAAAAACGAAGAGGTGTTTGGCAACATGAAGGACGGAACGGACTTTATGCGCTTCATTCGCATTGGCGATGTGGAAATGCCATCGACCATACTTGTCAACACCAAGATATTCAATCTTAGAGGACATGGTTCTGACTGGCAAGGAGGGTGGAAACATCGGGGTACAGACAAAGAAGGCAATTCACATACAGACGCTCGTTTCAACCCTGTTGGTTTCAACACACTTTATGAATGTGTAGCTCCTGGAGAAAAAGGATTTGGCAACATCTCGTTGGCAGTCAATGCTTTTAGTTTGTTAGAGAAATTTGGAAATGGCAGGTCGCCGTACGCCAGTAAAAAGCGTACATTACTGGATGAGCCAATCAATTGTCTGTTCCAAGTCATCAATGATGTGACAAAAGCATACTTGCAGAAAGAACGGGCTTTTTTCCAAAAGTATGATGCCGAAAGATCGGATGAAGTGCTCAGTTGCATAGAGTCACTTCTGTCAATAATTCCTTCAGATGGTTCTTCCTGCCTGATGAAAATGTCTGCTGGTGTTGGCTTCCATTCCATTACGGGCGACTGGAAGTTTGACGACTATGACAAGACGGGATTTCATACAGACTTTAAGAATGCCGGTAAGAAACATTATAAGTCAAGAAAGATTGCCGAATACAATCATCGTTTGCAACTGATGGGATTTGTACGTCTACATGCTTTGAGTCAAGATAAAGCTACAAAGCGAGAGCAGGAACTTCAACAACATCATGAAGACCAGCAAACTAAAATCCTGAATACAGTCAAACAGCGCGAAATTGATATGCAACAGAAAGCTGCTGCCGAGCAAGCACGTAGGCAAGCAGTCGAGTTGGAAAAGCAAAAGTCAGAAGAGTATAACAGGCTCATCCTTCAAGCTAAGCAGGAGATGAACTCAGAACTTTGGGATGAGGCTTTGGCCAACTTGGAGAAAGCAGCTGTTCTGTATCCAGAAAAAACAGAGTTTGCTCAGATGAAGGCAGATTGCCAGAATGCAAAATCCATTGCTGAATACCGTCAGCAGGAGCAGATAGATGCACAACAGAAATTCAGTCAACCGCTTTCCGAGGTTATTAAAGGCAAGACCTCAGCAGGAAATTTAGTGGGGACAACTGTGAAGTGGCTGAAAGTTGAGGGACACACCTTTGACCAGTCTGAACAAACCGCTTTTATCAGTGAAGCCCAAAAGCTGAATGCCGGCGAGATGAAGAAACTAAAAGGCAAACTCTCTGAACTGGAAAAAATAGCTGATAAAGAGAGTGTAGAAATAATGCGTAAAGAATTAGGATTATTGTAAGCATGGCAAGGAAAGTGTTTATATCGTTCTTAGGAACAAACAATTATGTACAGTGCAAATATGATATCGACGGTGCCGTATCTGGACCTGTGCGTTTTGTCCAGGAAGCTCTTGTTGAGCATGTTTGCAAAGAATGGAATGAGAAAGACAAGATTTTGATTTTTTGTACTTCCAAAGAGAAAACCGGTGAGAATGGTTCGAAAGAAATCAACTGGCTTGATGATGGTCAGACGCGCATCACCGATGAGATAGAGAAGATAGGTCTTCAGCACCGACTTGAGGATTTGAATACTCGCATAGGTCTCAAACCTCAGATTGAAGAACATGACATTGAAGCGGGCTTCTCGGAAACGGAAATCTGGAACATCTTCGATACAGTCTACGACATGTTGCTGCCTGATGACCAGATTTATTTCGACGTGACTCATGCATTCCGCTCCATTCCGCTCTTCTCCATCGTACTCTTCAACTACTCCAAGTTTATGAAGGGAACCCGTCTTATGTCCATCCTATACGGAGCCTTTGAGAAGTTAGGACCAGCCAACAAAGTGAAAGAGCTGCCTATTGATAAACGGGTGGCTCCAGTCATCGACCTTACTAACATTGCCCGGTTACAGGAGTACAACCAGATAGCCAGTAGTTTGAAAGACTTTGGCAAGGTAAAGCTATTGAAGGAAGCTATTACCTCAGGAATCGAAGCAAGTCCGGATATGGCTATCCGCGACTTGGGCAAATCAATTTCTGAGTTGGATGAGTATATAGCCACCATTGACTTGAGAGAAATCAAGGCTGGCAAATTCATTTCCAAGTTTAGGAACAACTACAAGAACGTCAGGAAAAAGAAGAAACTGGTGAAGCCCATCAGTAATATACTTGACGAGTTATACAAAGAAACCGAGGACTTTGTGGAAAACAATAGTTTTCGCAACATCGAAGTGGCTATTAACTGGACTATCAAACACGATATGCTGATGCAGGCATATCCTCTGGCCGAAGAGTATGTCATCCTTCGCGTATCCAGCATGTTCAGCGAAAAAAAGCCAAGTCAGCTGACGGTTAAGAAGTTTGGAGAGTTCATTTCAAGCATCCTCGGCATTCCTGAGCCAGACTTTCAGCTGAAGAACTGGAAATATGACCTCGCCGCTTTCCCTGACTTGGCCGATGAACTATCGGAAGATTTCCTCATTAGAGAGCTTCGACCCTTGTATGACCGTGTCAGACAGTCGCGCAATTCGTTGGCTCATGGTAATGGAGCAATCAAATATAACGAACTAAAGAAAGGCATCCCCGACATCGTTGAATGCATCAAGTATGTGAATGCCGAATATGAGCGTTACCCCTCTACCAAGTATATCATTGAGCATTACTATGCAACAAAGTGACATTTCTAATATCAAGCTGACCACCAGTCAGGAGAACGTACTGAAGCAGATACTTGACTTCGTCAATGATTCTGCCGACAGGGTATTTATTCTCAAGGGTTATGCCGGCACGGGCAAGACCACGCTGATGCGCTTTCTCATCAGGTCGCTGTCCGACCAAGGCAAGCACTACCGCCTGTTAGCCTCTACGGGCCGTGCCGCCAAGGTGCTGGCCAACCTGTCGGAAGCCAACGGGCAGACGTCCACCATCCACTCGATGGTCTACTCCTTCAACGGCCTTAACAAAGAGTTCGGCGAGAAGGAGGAACCCAAGGTTGACAAGGACGGCCAGCTGTTCCTGGTGTTTGAGCCGTCAAAGCTGGACGAGGAAGCCAACCCTGAGACCGTCTACATCGTTGATGAGGCATCGATGGTGTCTGACGTAGCTTCGAGAGACGTGACGCAGGCCAAGTTCGGTGACGGACGGTTGCTGAAGGAACTGTTAGGGTACGACACCCGTCCGGGCAGCAAGTTCGTGTTTGTGGGCGACCCCTGCCAGCTTCCGCCCATTGAGCAGTACTACTCCCCAGCCTTGATGAAGGACTACTTTAGCAGGGTGTTCGGGATGACGGCCCGTGAAGCCCAACTCACCGAGATTATGCGCCAGCGGGATGTCAGCGGCATCGTGGACGCCTCCAAGCAGGTGCGTCGTCTTTATAACGCCGCTCCAGAAAACAGCCTGGCGTATGGTTCGCAGAAGCTATGGGGATTCCTGCCGTTCCGCCGGCACAAGGACATCCAGCTACATTCCGACCTCGAGTCGATGCTCAACGACTATGTGGCGAAGGTGCAGTCATCGGGGCTGAACAGTGCCGTCTGCATCTGCCACAGCAACAAAGCCTGCGGTCAGCTGTCGGCTGCCATCCGCAGAAAGTTAGGCTACACAGACACGCACATTCAGGTGGGCGACCTGCTGATGGTCATTCAAAACAACCTGCCTACCGGACTGATGAACGGTGATATGGTGACTGTAGAGGAGATAGCCCAGCAAACCGTGACAAGAGCCCAGCTTACCTTCCGTCAGGTAAAGGTCAGGGAACTGTTCACGGGCAAGACCTATACTTCCTTGCTCATAGAGGAGACTGCCTATCAGGGGCGCTTGAACCTTGACAACAGCCAACAGCAGGCTCTCTTCATCGACTTCATCATCCGTATGCAGAACAAGGGAATCACACAGAAGCAGAACAAGGCTTTCTACGATGCTATGTTCAAAGACCCCTACCTCAACGCTCTACGCTGTGTGTTCGGCTATGCCATCACCTGCCACAAGTCGCAGGGTGGCGAATGGGAAGACGTCTATGTACACGTTCCCAGAAACCTCCCCCTCAATCCTACGAAGGAAACCTACCAGTGGGTATATACCTCGATGACCCGTGCCAGGAATACGCTGCATGTCATTGACGATTTTTTTATCAAGTGATGCGCCTATGCTTGTCAATCTGTCAAACCATCCGTCTGGCTTCTGGAGCGAGGAGCAACTTGCTGCCGCAAGACAGTTTGGGGACATTGTTGACGTTCCCTTCCCCAACATCGACCCGTCAAGCAGCTCTTCAACGGTACATAGCATTGCCGACAAGGCAGCCGGCGATATTACGGCTATGGCTGAAGACATCGTGGTCCACGTTATGGGCGAAATGACCTTTACTTATGCCGTTGTGTCCCGCCTGAAGGCGTTGGGCATCCACTGCATTGCATCCACCACCGAGCGGAAAACTACCTTTAATCCTGATGGGACAAAGGTGTCGGAATTTCAGTTCGTGAAGTTTCGAGAGTATTGAATACATGAGAAGATTAACGAAAGAGTTCTTTGACATTTTGTTTTTTATTTGTACCTTTGCAGTCCCTTTGAAACAGCTTGTTTTTTGCAAAGATATGTTAATAGAATATTCATTTATCTGTCTAATATGTAGAAAATAAGGCTATTATGTTTTTAAGACTCATAGAGCATATTCCATTAGAATAAGGATTAAGACTTCCAGACATCAGCACGCGTCATACCCAGCTCATAGAGCATATTCCATTAGAATAAGGATTAAGACTCTTTATCTTCCCAAATAATAAACTTTTCTTCGTACTCATAGAGCATATTCCATTAGAATAAGGATTAAGACAGTATAAAATTAAATAAAACATTTGCTTGCACTATTCTCATAGAGCATATTCCATTAGAATAAGGATTAAGACATTACTGTGAATTGCCCGGGTTTTGGAGTTCTCATAGAGCATATTCCATTAGAATAAGGATTAAGACATATTGTCGCGCAGTCTCTGTAAATTGCTCATATTATCTCATAGAGCATATTCCATTAGAATAAGGATTAAGACCTTTTCTCTTTCCATCCATTAGCAGTTCCATAATTCTCATAGAGCATATTCCATTAGAATAAGGATTAAGACACACAAAGACTTGCGTGACACATCGCCCAAGTGCAATTCTATCTTCATTCCATTAGAATAAGGATTAAGACCTATTATTCTTAAAATTAATAAGAGCAAGAGCAAATGTCTCATAGAGCATATTCCATTAGAATAAGGATTAAGACTTCACGATGCCGTTCTTGCAGTCGATGACGGCCTCTCATAGAGCATATTCCATTAGAATAAGGATTAAGACTACTGACGCCAATACTCATTGAAGTTACCCCAACGAGGCTCATAGAGAATATTCCATTAGAATAAGGATTAAGACCCAAGTTCAAAGAAACGTTTTGCAGTATACCCTAAAAACGGACTCATAGAGCATATTCCATTAGAATAAGGATTAAGACAAGAATAACTTGCCTGTATGAGGATTTTGTTTTACCTCTCATAGAGCATATTCCATTAGAATAAGGATTAAGACTACTGACGCCAATACTCATTGAAGTTACCCCAACGAGGCTCATAGAGAATATTCCATTAGAATAAGGATTAAGACTGCTCAATCTTCTTCAACTCTTTCTTTTCAGCATCCCCTCATAGAGCATATTCCATTAGAATAAGGATTAAGACATACCGTTTATTACTGTGAATTGCCCGGGTTTTGGAGTTCTCATAGAGCATATTCCATTAGAATAAGGATTAAGACTCACCCGTGCTAATGTTTTGTACTTTAATCATGACAAAATCTCATAGAGCATATTCCATTAGAATAAGGATTAAGGTCCACTACTCCAAGGCTCTTTCTGAGCGGCTGTGAGTTCTCATCGGGGCATCCTGTAGTACACAAAAGAGGTTTTATAATTCTTCCATAGAATTGCACAATCGATGAATTTTGTGCGAAGATTTGTTATAAAAGAACTTGTCTTTAGCAAAAAAAGAATAGAATTTGTTGGAAATGAGTAAAATAGTTATATCTTTGCAACAAAATAGTGTAAATCATGACTGGTGCAACTCGATATTATCGTCATTTTAAGGGTGGCAAATATAAGGTTCTGGCTGTTGGTCAGGACAGCGAATCGCTTGCACCTGTTGTAGTGTATCAGGCTTTGTATGGAGATCATAAGATCTGGGTTCGCCCTCAAGAAATGTTTGATGGCTTTGTTGAGAGAGATGGTCATATTATGAAACGTTTCACGGAAATTTCAAAGGAAGAGGCTTATGAGAAATGATGAGGATAAGATATATCTTGCCAACAAAAATAAAGGCGGGGCTGCTAACGCCAAAGGCGGACTTTATGAGGATTGTTATGCTGTATTCCAGATAGTGTCATACATTGCTAAATATAAGACATCCTTGGACGAAATAGCCTTTCAGACTCAATTGGCGGATACCTTTGTTGACGACTTGCTAATTGACCGTCCAGAGAAAAGTGTGTATCATCAGTTGAAAAACACCCAGGAATTGACTTGGAATACAATGTCATCAAAAAGGACAATCACATCAGACTTCGAGAATCAAATAAAAGACTGTAAGGAGCGAAATGAGCAGTTTGCCCTAAAACTGGTGTTTTCAGCTGCACAAAGCAAAGTCGGGAATAATATTCCTGACAGTATTAAAGAATACACAACTACAGAATATTTCCCATACGAGAAGGATTTGAACGGACTTGTTCTTATCAGCGGTGCGTTTCAAGAAGCACTTAAGCAAATTTCGGTCAATGGCTATAGCGCGGCTGTTGATGATTTGGTGAATGTTGCGATGGTGTTTCTTGGTGCTTGGAGAGGTTGCGGCAATGATAATAAAGTCGGGTTGGCCGATATTGTTACTCGTGCAAAGAATATGAAGCATTTCAACCTGATTATATTTCCAGATGGTGTCATCAGCCAAGCATGTCGTGAAATTTTAGACAAAATAGAAGGCCTTCGCTATTCTGTTAGCGGTAGAATGTTTTATTGGCAGTTGGGTGACTTTACTGGAAGTTGCCCTTGGCCTGAAGGCAAGGAACAGGAAATCATAAATAGAAAACCAACTACACGACGTGAGTTGGTTGCTATTCTCTAAAAAAGAAAGAGGGGATATGAGACAGTTTAGGAACATACAATATGGTGACGAGGCTATCATTAAGGCTTCGCTAAATGCTCTTGCCGATAAAAAAACTGGTGTTTGTGAATATCGTGAGGCTTTTCGACTTTTGGGTATGGAACTTGGAAAGTTGTTGGCTTTAAAATATAAATCTATCTCTGCTAATCAGACGATGTTGGTTTGTGCTTCGGAAGATGCAGACTGGTTGGCTAATGGTGTGGAAACGGGCTTCAACAAGGGTGAGTTAAAGAAATCGGTCTATTGGAGTTCTCGTGAAGTCGTTCATACCGACAAGGATGGTTCTAAGGTTGAAATATCCCCTATAGAGAAGGCTTATGAAGAAGTGATAAGCGATTGCCAGTTGCTGATTGTCGTGAAATCCATCATAAGCACATCCTGTGTAGTCAAGACGCAACTGACCAGACTGATAGGAAGAGTTTCTCCAAAGAGAATTGCTATTGTTGCTCCCGTCATGTATAAGGATGGCGCGCCCAACTTAATGCATGAATTTCCTGACGAGATAAACAGCAAATTCCATTTTCTCACTTTTGCCATCGATGATGAACGTGAAGGCAGTGAAGTTATACCAGGCGTTGGTGGTATGGTGTATCCACGTTTAGGGTTAGGTAATATGGAAGAGAAAAATCATTATATACCAGAAATGGTGCTTAATAAGCTATAAAACGGCTCCAAGTATAACGGAACCGTTCCGATTGTGCTGAGTTTGCTAAGACGCCATTTCCAGTTGGTTTTCAGTTTATTACTGTTGGAATCTTATGCTATAAACAACCTCGTCAATAGGAAGTTGGGCTTTCTCAGGACAAACAAAAATAATTCAAAAAGCACTTTCCTTCTACTAAATATTTGCAACTGTCTGATAATAAGTGCAATATACGCAATTCTACATCTACTTTGCCTCTACTTTACTTCTACTTTGCCTCTACTTTGCCTCTACAAAACCTCTATTAGTCGTCTACATTCACTTTAGAGGAGGGTATTGGCAACAGAGCACGGAGCTAGCTTGCCGTTCCCACGGTGGGAACATCACATTCCCACCGTGGGAACAAGGCCCTATCACCATGCAAGAAAGGCATTCCCAACATGGGAACGCGTGGAGAGC
>JAEEGL013788082.1_pt1 | contig 11627 bp, 11 predicted proteins | sample 9134231 | NCBI WGS metagenome assembly JAEEGL01 (sample SAMN16246548, study PRJNA631951) | gut metagenome | biome: gut microbiome; feature: rumen; material: fiber-attached | host: Bos | place: Iran: Karaj | collected 2018-10 | reverse complement strand
CTTCTTCGGTGCAGCCCGTAACATTGAGGGAGGCGGTTCGCTGACCATCATTGCCACAGCCCTGACAGACACCGGTAGCAAGATGGATGAAGTGATCTTCGAGGAGTTCAAGGGTACCGGCAACTCTGAGCTACAGCTCGACCGCATGCTCGCTAACAAGCGCATCTTCCCGGCTATCAACCTCGTGCTGTCGTCTACTCGTCGTGACGACCTGCTGCAAGACCAGACCACGCTGAACCGCATGTGGATTATGCGTAAGTACATTGCCGAGATGAACCCCATCGAGGCGATGAATACGGTTCACGACCGTCTTTTGCAGACTCGCAACAACGAGGAGTTCCTGCTGTCGATGAACGGCTGATGTCGAAATATCGAAACATCGAAATATCGAGACTTCGAAATAACGAAATAACGCCAATGGACATCATCCAGAAATATTTTCCCAATCTTAGCGAGAGGCAGCAACAGCAGTTTGCTGCCCTCGACGCTTTGTACCGCGACTGGAATGCGAAGATCAATGTCATCTCGCGCAAGGACATCGACAACCTCTACGAACACCATGTACTGCACTCACTGGCCATTGCCAAGATGCTCAACTTCCGTGCAAAAACGCGTATTCTCGACTTCGGAACAGGTGGCGGTTTTCCGGGTATTCCCTTGGCAATCCTTTTCCCAGAGTGTCAGTTCAAGCTGATTGACGGCACTGGCAAGAAAATACGTGTCGCCCAAGAGGTGTGCAACGCCATTGGGCTTACCAATTGTGAGCCATGTCATCTGCGTGGTGAGGAGGAGAAAGGCAAGTACGACTTCATCGTCAGCCGAGCCGTGATGCCCCTACCCGACTTGGTAAAAATCGTACGGAAGAATATCTCCAAAGAGTCAAAGAACGCCCTACCCAACGGCATCCTCTGTCTGAAAGGAGGCAACTTAGAAGGCGAGCTACAGCCATTCCGGCGTATTGTGGAAAGTCAAGAGCTCAGCACATGGTTCTCAGAAGAGTGGTTCAAGGAGAAACACGTTATCTATTTGCCGCTTTAAAAGGTAAGAGGCTAGCGGAGATAAGGATTATACTGCAACTCATCAGCAATCGTGCTTTGTGGGCCATGGCCCGGAAGCACGATTGTTTCTTTTGGCAGCTGCGACACGACAGTCTTCAGACTCCGTTCCATCTCCGTCCAGCTTCCCTCCTCAAAATCGGTACGTCCAATGCTCATTCGAAATAGGGTATCACCAGTAAAGACAGTATTCTCTTCAGCACAGTAGAATAGACAGGAGCCATGCGAATGGCCTGGCGTCTGCAACACCTGTAACTGGTGGTTGCCAAACGTAATGATGTCGCCATGTTTCAGCAGACGCCCAACAGGCGGTTGATGGCGGCTCACAATCTCCGTTCCAAAGAACTTCTGTGTCTGGGCTGCCATACCTTCTATCAAATAGGCATCTTCGGCACATATCTCCAGCTGCAACTGGAAAGTAGCATACAGCGACTCATTGCCGAAGTTATGGTCAAAGTGCCCATGAGTGGCCAGCAAGTGGCGAGGCAATAGGCCGTTATCACCTATATAGCTGCAGACAGCCTGCTGTTCCTCAGGATAGAATGCGCCACAATCAATGATAACACATTCTTTCGTCTCGTCGCTCACGACATAGCAGTTTTCCTGCAACGGATTACACTCCAGCTTCTTGATTTGGAACATACACTTAGTATTTCACTTTGACTTTCTTCGCTTTGCCTTCAACATCAATGCGGTTCAGTGCCGTGACGACATAGACATAACGGCTACCTCGCACATCGGCAGGCAGTTCGCAGTATGTATCAGATGTGATAGCCATCAGTCTGTCAGCACGCTCGATATCCAACTGTTCGCCCTTAGCAAAGCGGTAGATGGCGTAGCGTACAGCGGTAGCGTCCCCCTGCTTAGCCTTGGGAGCCGTCCAGAAAAGTACTTTCTGGCCGTCCATATCGACAACTTTCAGCTTACGCACCTTGCCAGGAGCCTTGCTCTTAATGGCTGGCGGCAAGGCTTTCATCACAGGATGCTTCCAGTAATTGGTACGAAGGGCTGTTCCATAATGGCCCACATTATCTACAGCAGCCTTGGCATACCACAGCACAGTACCCTTGACTTGAGGCTGACTGGCGTGCAGTGTCATCTTAGTCGCTTGCTGGTTGAACTTCGCTGTACGCTCAATATCCTCGCCGATATATAGGTCGCTCTTGCGGATGTTACGACTCCACCAATTGATTAGCTCGTCATAGTCAGCAGCCTTGTGGCCTATCTCCCAGTACAATTGGGGCACACAGTAATCCATCCATCCCTGCTTGTCCCACAGCAGTACATCGGCATATAAGTCGTCGTAATTTTGCAGTCCATTGGTACGACTGCCGTTTGGATCGTTTTTCAGGTTACGGTAGATACCAAACGGTGATATACCGACCTTCACCCAAGGCTTGGCACGATGAACAGTCTCGTAGAGCTGGCGGATAAACAGGTTGACATTATCGCGGCGCCAGTCTCCACGGTCACTGATGCCTCGGTTCAAGTACTGGAACTCCAGAAGGTCCGGAATTTCTACACCTGGTGCAGGATAGGGGTAGAAATAGTCGTCAATATGCAGACCATCGACGTCATAACGCTCCACAATATCCTTGACAACCTCGCAAATGAAGTCACGACTCTCTTTCAAGGCGGGATTTAACAACGTCAGACCGTCGTACTGAAAACACCAGTCAGGGTGCTGTACGACAACGTGGTTGGCGGCATTCTTGTGAGGGCTCTTCGTCTTTGCACGATAAGGGTTAATCCATGCGTGTAGTTCCATACCCCGTTGGTGGCACTGCTCGACCATCCATGCCAGCGGATCCCAATAGGGTTGCGGTGCCCGACCTTGTTCACCTGTCAGATAGTAGCTCCAAGGCTCCAACTGGCTCTCGTATAGAGCATCACACTCGGGGCGCACCTGAAAAATGATGGCATTGCACCCGTCTTTCTGCAGTTCGTCCAACTGGTAGCGGAGCGTCTGCTGCATCTTCTCTGTACCGATACCCCTGAACTGTCCGTTAACACATTGTATCCAAGCGCCACGGAATTCTCTTTTCTGCTGTGCCTGCAGAGTCATCGTCAGCAACAGAACCAGCAACAATATCGTCTTTCTCATCTTTATTTCAAATAATCGTAAATCTTCATTGTCCAATCAGCACCATTTTCGGGCATCATGGTGCGCATACCCAACTGACTGGCAGTGGCTACGTTGCGAGCACCATCGTCCACGAAAAGACACTCAGAGGCGAAAGTTTTCTCTTGGCGTAGCACCTCACGGAATATCTGCTCCGAGGGCTTCATCAGTTTCATCTTATAGCTTAGGTAGCACTGGTCGAAATAGTAAGACACAGGATGGCCCTGACCGTCAAACTGATTACTCCCAACCCACTCCATCATATAAGGGTTGGTATTCGATAGCAACAAAATGCGATAGCCCTCCTCGTGCAACCGCTTCAAAGCCTCCAGATTGCGCTGCGGGACCTCCTTGGCGTAGCCCTGCCAGGCATAGGCACAATCATCGTGTGTCACCTCGTGGCCTACCAACTTACCCAGTTCTCTGCGAAAATCCTCCGCCGTTATCAGACCGTGTTCCAATTCACCGAAAATACCACTTTGTGCATAACTATCCAGTCGCTCAGAGGCATCCTCTAAACCCAGCGCTTGAAAACGGGCTACCGCCTGCTGAGGATCGAGCGTGATAATTACGCCGCCTAAGTCGAATATGATTGTTCTTATCATGACATTTGCTCCTTATTTATACACTTTCATCGCCCTGTCCATTTCGCGACGGTCCTCCTTCTCCTTCAGCGTCTGACGCTTGTCAAACTCCTTCTTACCCTTGCACAGCGCGATATCCATTTTGGCACGACCTTTCTCGTCGATGAATACCAGCAGAGGCACAATGGTGTAACCTGTCTGCTTGGTGGCTGAGGCCAGACGATTGATTTCCCTGCGCGTCAGCAGCAACTTACGGTCACGCTTCATCTCGTGGTTGTTGTACGAACCGTAAAAGTAGGGCGACACACTCATGCCTTTCACCCACAACTCGCCGTTGATAATAGTACAATAGGTGTCAACCAGCGAAGCTTTACCCAAACGGATGCTCTTAATCTCGGTACCCGTCAGCACAATGCCTGCCGTAATGAAACAATAAGTGTCTACCAGACTGGCCTTACCCAGACGGATGCTCTTGATTTCAGTACCCGTCAGCACAATACCGGCGGTAAAGGTCTCGATGAAGAAATACTCGAACGAGGCCTTCTTGTTACGTATATTGACAGGACTCTTCTTCCTGATCAGTTCTTCTTCTTTATTCATTTTTCGTTATTCTCAATTATTACGAATCTTTCGATGTTTTCATCGATATAGCGAGCAATCTGTTCCGTCCATGTTTCTTCCTGTTCGACGAACTCATCGTCCATGTCGTCAAACTCGGGGAATTGCTCGAACAGCGCCATAAACTCGTCATCACTACAGTCGCGCTCAATAGCCTCATGATGTTTCAGATACAACGTATGGGCATTATAAATCAGTTTAGACAGGTCGCGCAGTCCCCACAGTTTCAAAGCTTTAGCCAGCGGATTCTTGAAGATGAAAGGGCCATAGCCGTTATGAATCAGCTGTACGAAACCACCGTCCATCACTTCTTCGTGCAGCGTGTCCCAGGCCAGCAGCGTAATCTGGTCAGCATTCAGCTCGCCCATATTTTCTGCTGTCAATTGCCCACCGATAGCCTCCTTGATAGCGGCAACAAAGACACCCACGAAAGCATCCATGCCCTCGCCTGCAGCCGTGCGCAACACCTCGTCTTTTATCTTTACTTCTGTCATAGTGGGTGCAAAGGTAGTGCAAACCGAGCAAAATACAAAGAAAAAAGCTTTTTTTCTTTTATTTTCTGAGGTGTTGCCTTCCTTGACCAAGGGTCGAATGCAATAAAAAAGGACGGTTCTAACAAAAGAGAGGAAACAAATAAGTGCGCTTAACTTGTAAGTCAGCGCACTTATTATTAGTTTATCGGAATGATTTATTCATCATGTGAACTCAATCATGTTTAGTCCACGTCCAGGTCATGGTGCTGCCTGGGGTCGTATATGAAGTTTCAAAGCCTGCGGTATTTAATGCATTTACCAGATCAGGGTTGTTGATAGTAACATCACCTGCATATCCGAAAGCACTATTCGTGTCGTTTATAAAGACACTTGTCGCCTGGATAAAGTCTCCAAAACCTAAGATGCCCCAGCTGCCGCTGCTGCCATGCGCCGCATTCGTGTTCTTCATTGCCAGGCTGGTGATGTCGTTTTTAATCCGTACGCTTGTGCAAGTGCTGGTGCCGGTGTCGTCTACCTTGCCTTTACCGATGGCCGTGGGAGCCCCGCCGCCTGCCGTGGCCGTCACGGTGCCGCCCTCGAAGGTGATTTCTCCGCACGTGGCGGTACCGCCATTTGCCTTTCTGGCGCCGATGCCGGGAGCATAAACGCCGCCCGTAGCAATGATGGTGCTGCCAGAGATGGTGATGTTGCCGCAGGAGCCCTCATATGCGCTGCCGATGCCGGCGCTAAGGCTATATATAGCCCCACCACATTCGGCGGTGACTTTAGTTGTAGCGCCAGAGATGGTGATGTTGCCGCAGCTGCCAAACATGCCGCTGCCGATGCCGGCACCCGAGCCGGACGTAGCGGTAATCTCCACACCGTCAAGTATCTCGATATCGCCGCAGGATCCATTAGATGCACTGCCGATGCCTGCACTCCAACCATCACCGTTGCTGCTGGCCTCGAGCTTGCCGCTGCCGGTGAGTTGGAGTTTAGCTCCCGAGCTGGAAGCCACCTGGATGCCGGGATAGTTTGCGTTTCCGCCCTTCACCTTGTTCGTGCCCTTGACGGTGATGGTGGCATTACCGGCGCAGGTGATACCTGCCCATGAATTGTTGGACGAGATGCTGGTGATGTCTACGCCGATGAGCGTCACATTGGCATCGGCAGCGATGGCGACGTGAGTATCTGCTCCGCCCGTGCCCATGACGATATCACCATTTTGGAGCGTGAGATCACCAGTTTGCGGTGTCAGTATCCTTAGGTTTCCCAGAATTAAGGCGCCATCTCCACTGGGAACTTCACTCTGATAGTAGTAGGCTGGTTTCAGGGTCACGCCTTCCTTCGTAAATATATAGGCATTTGGTTTATCTTCAATGATGCTCTCGATGTGGACTACAGTGACAGCTTTCTTTTCTACAGCGGGCACGGCTAAATAGACGGTAGTGTTGTTGCTGCCATCGAAGTTGGTACCTGAAGCGGCAATCAGATCGCCGTTACTGAAGACTCTCAGCTGGTCTTCAATTTTACTCATAATGCCTTGCGTGAATTTCCAGATGGCAATCTGGCTCTTCATGTCCACCAGACCATCGATGACATATTTTGCTCTTTCATTATCGTACACCAGTTTGGCAGAGCCCAGGCGATAGTCGTAGTCGCCCAGGCGGGCAAGCGTACCCCTCTGATTCTTGAGAGCAGCGTTCAGGTATGCTTCGCTAATGTAATCTCCCAAAAACTTCAGAGTGAAGTCCTTGCTGAGGTCATAACCTTCTACGGTAAGCGCACCCTCAATGATGGCTGAGCCGTTAGTTTCGTCAACGTAGGTTATCGCGGCTTCGCCGTATTGCTTCTCGTCGTCGCCTTTGCCCTGGAACAGATAGATTGTTTCGCCCAGCTTCCATGCCACATTCAATGTCTTGGATCCGTCGTTAGGATCGGTAATCGTAGTACGCGTGGCATTGTCGTTCTTGGTACTGATGGAGCCAGTGAAGTGAATCACGCCCGGAGCCTCGGCGGGCTGCTGCGTAATATCATTGTCTTGTTCGCTGCATGCAGCCATCATGATGGCCAGCACAGCCATGCTGAATAATTTGATTGCTTTCATCGTTGTTTCTTCGTTTTAATTGTTCAACATGTTGTTAAGACTCTGCAAACGGATCGCCTCCATCTTCAAATGGAGAAATCTTGTTAAGTCCGCTACTGTTGGCCAACAGATACGGCCGTCTTGATAAACCACATACCTTGGTCAAAGGCTTCTCATACTTTTTCTTTTCCATAAGTGATAATTATTAATAGATTTTTAATTAGAAGTGTTTGGGGGGGGCAAATATACGACATTTTTAGCCAAAATCAAAAAAAAATAAAGAATAGTTAAAACGGTAACTTTTCACCGTTTTTTGCTATTCCCAGCCATTATTTGTATGTAAAAAGCGACGATTATCGAGAACACAGTAGGGTTCGGCTCTACTGTGTTCTCGTCGGTCCTGTGATTATCACGGTCTGAGTACTAATTTGCGAGCGACAACCGTCCCATCCTCGGCACGGCTGACGGTAATGCAGGGACCGGAGGTGTGCTGAGCTGTCAGCCGCATGCCACTCAGCGAATAGAAATCTGAGGTGGCATGCCGGGTTGCACTATGAAGCGTGTTGATGGCTGTGGTTGCCTTGCCTCCCATGCCTGACGGAGCCTCGGAATTGGTGGTGATGCAGAGCTTGTCGAGGCAGGCACCGTCTTCACGTCCGCCTATCACCAGCTTGTGCTGGCCGGCCTGTAGCGCTTTGCTGCCTATTAGCTTCCAGTCCCATGAGGCCGTTTGCAGTCCATTGGCAAAACGGTTGTTGTCCAAAGGCTCGTCAACACCCCAGTAGTAGCTGTCGTCGTCCCATGTCGGACACATCACGCGTGCATAGATATAATAGGTATTGGCTGTCTTGGCCGAGAAGGGGATGGCAAGCATGTAGATGCTGTCTGAAGGAGCGGGATTGGCAGTCTGCTTTACAGTTTTCAGATACTTACCCCCTGAGGCAGCGGTGTCGTCCACCACTTGGAAAGCCGTGCCTACCTTGTTGGTACGCAGGTCTTCGGCTTCTATCCATAGGGCCTCATTGTCGTATGGCTCCTCCTCGTCCTCAACGTCCGACACGGGGTCAGTCTTGGTAAATAGGCTCAGGTCCACACAACCGCCCATCGTCTCGTAGCCCTTGGCATTCAGGTGCAGCCAGTCGTTCTCGAACAGGAAGTCCTGCTGCATTCTTGCGGTATCCTGCGGATTGCGCACAGCGTGGTCGAAGTCAATGACACCATCAAGCATCTTCGTGGTGCGAATCCACTTGTTAATGGTGCTGCGGCCTTTCTCGTGGTCTTCCGAATAGTAGCTGTTACCCTTGAACGGGGTGATGGTACCACCAAAGACGTAGATGCCTTTCTGATGAGCTTCGCGGATAATCTGCTTATAGACGTCAATGATGCGCTTGGCGGTCTGCACACCGTTCTGTGCGCCACCCAGGTCGTTGACAGCCTCGAACAGAATAATCCACTTCACACCCTCCTGTCCCAACAGGTCACGCTGATAACGGCTTGAACCCGTAGGACCTAAGCCACCGCCCAACACACAGTTGCCGCCGATACCCATGTTGAGCACACCTACCTGACTGGTGGGCTCGTTGGCCAGCAGACGGCGTGAGAGCACGTCGGCCCAGCGGTTCTGCTGGTTGGTGGTCGAGCCTCGTCCGTCGGTAATCGAGTTGCCCAAGATGGCCACAGCGCCAGCCTCCTCGGGAGCCTCTACCTCCAATGCCAGGATGTTATACCAGTGGTCGGTCTTCACGGCATTGCTGAAGTCGGTGGTGTTGCCGGCCTTCAGATATGACGTGGTGCGCGAGCCAGGATGTCCGCTGACGCTGGACGACGAGGCCTGCCCGTAGTGGATGGTGATGGCCACGTTCTGACGTCCGTCCAGCTTGAAGTTGACAGCGTCCGACACCGCCTTGCCTTTTGCAGGCATGGTCACGCCAGCCTTGCCGCCAAAGGTCAGGCTGACTGTTGAGGCTTCGTCAATCTCGCTGCTGCTACCAGCCGTCTTGGCGTATGCCAGCTCGACGGCCTTGATTTCCGTGCTGCCTGTGCTGAACTCGTTGGTCAGCTTCAGGCGTACCTTCTCGCCACCTATCGACACCTGTACTATCTGACGCAGCGAGTTGTTGCCCAGACCTGGTGATGGTGGATTGTTGTTGTTTTCTACCAGTTGCGGAGCCGTCCCCCATGTTCCTACCCAATGGTCATCGGCCATTGCAAGGTCTGTCGTCAACAGACAGGCCAGCATCATTACAATTTTCTTCATCGTTCTATGTCTGCTTTAAATACTATTGTTGTGCAAAGGTACGAATATCCCCTGACATCTGCAACTTTTCCTTAACTTTTCCATAACTGTACCCTACCCGTACCCTAATTGTACCCTACCTGTACCCTTCAATTATTGATACTACGGATGTAAAGGGACAAGGTGGGAACTTATCAGGTACAAGTCGGTATGTAACTGGGATGAAGTCCGTACCTAACGAGCTTGCGCCTATAGGCAAAAAGTCTTGCGCCTATAGGGAAAATATCTTGCGCCTATAGGCAAAAACTCTTGTGCCTATAGGAATAAATTCTTGCATCTATAGGGAAAACGATTGCCTGTTCCAAGTAGTATATCATTGGATTACGGGCTATTTTCTGTGTTTGTCGGCAAAATACATGCCGAGAAGTATCAGCATAGTGCCAAAAAGAAACCAAATGGTAATCTGCTCGTGAAGCAGCCACCATGCGAAAATAATAGTGGTTATAGGATTGAAATATACCCAGTTGGTAGCCACGACAGCCCCGAGCTTGCTGATGACCCAGTTCCATATCAAAAAACAGAGCATAGAAGCCACTACGGCCAAGAAGAGCAGATTCCATAGCACCTGTGAACTTAACAACACCTCTATTGACGGGAACTCAGGTACCACTAAATAATAAGGTATAATGGTAATCAGACCATAAAAAAACACCTTACGGGTAATAAAAAAGATGTTGTAACGCTCAAGGGCTATTTTCATAAGTAATGAATAAAGCGCCCAACAAAGACAAGCTGAGAAAGCTAACATATCGCCCAAAGGAGAAAGATGCAACACAAAATGGCCATTGAGCACAACAACGGCCATTCCGACGCATGCCATCAAAGAGCCAGCCACCTGAGTCTTCGTAAACCTTTCGCTACGATAGACTATAGCAACAAGCAGCATAGCAAACAACGGACACGAGCAAACTATGAGCGACGTATTAGTCGCTGTGGTATAGAGCATGGCGGCATTCTCGGCTAAAAAATAGACAGAGCCACCAGTAATGCCCAACAGCACCATGAGCAATTCATCTTTCCAGTCTCTTGAAAACCAGTGCTTATGATAGACTGCCAACAGGAGGACATAGGCAATGATGAAGCGCAGCGTAAAAATCTGGGCTGGCGACAAACCAACCTGAAGCAACATCTTCGTAAATACGAAGGTGCTGCCCCAGATGGCTACAACCAGAAAGGCTATAAGATGATAGCCCCAAGTATTATTTATTGATTTCAATGTCGCGTTTTACGTTGAACTTCGTTCGACCTTTTCTCGTCATAACATAAAGTAAACTTTCTGTCTATGACTTATCGAAAACGTTATTGCGGATTTTGGTCAGGTAGCCCTTCATGCCATCGGCATCCTTCCTGTCGATAATCTCAAGAAGCTCCTTCAGCTCCGTGCGGATTTGAGCGACTTGGTCGTGCGTGTAGGGGTTGAAGAGGATTTCCTGCAACAGGTAGTCGTCCTCGTTCAGCACACCCTTGGCAATACGCATGTGACGCTTGAAAGTAGTGCCTGGAGCGTCCTGATGTTTCATGACAGCAGCGAAGACGAAGGTGGAGACGAAGGGGATACTCAGCGAATAAGCCACCGTGCGGTCGTGTTCCTCGAAGGTGTACTCGTAGATGTTCAAACCCAGCTTCTGGTAGAGGTCCTTGAAGAAGATACGGCCCATGTAGTCGCCCTCGCTGATGATGATGGCGTTCTCCTCGCTGAGCTGGTTCAGGTTGGCGAAGGTGGGGCCGAACATCGGGTGGGTCGATACGTAGCGCATGCCCGTCTGCTCATAAAACTCCTTCAGGTCAGTCTTTACCGAGGCTATGTCGCTGATGATGCACTCCTTGGGCAGGTAGGGAATGACCTCCTTGAACACAGGGATGGTGTACTTCAGCGTGACGGCGTTGATGAGCAACTCCGGCCGGAACTCGCGTACTTCGTCCAGCGTCGTGAACCGCTGGCAATTATAGGTGAACCGCATGCGCTTGGGGTCGCGCTCGAAGACGGCTACCTCGTGGTCAAAACTAAGCAGGTCGATGAAGAAACTTCCCATCTTGCCTGCGCCCATGACTAATATCCGGAACCCACCCCCGGCCCCTCCCGAACGGGAGGGGTGTTGGGTGACACCTGTTGATTTATTGCTATTCATGATTTAACAGTATTTAAGCTCCCCTCCCGCACGGGAGGGCTTGGGGGAGGGTTACTTGTTTATTATCTCTATCTGCTGCCTCACACTTTCCTCGTGAATGTTCTCAAAGACCTTGGCGACGAAGTCGGGGCCCATACCGCAGAGCGAGCCCTGGACGCCGCGCTTCGACAGAATCTCGTTGTAGCGCGAGGCCTGCAGCACGGTCATGTTGTGCTCCTTCTTGTAGTGGCCTATCTCGCGGCAGACACGCATGCGCTTGGCCAG
>JAEEGL013313932.1_pt1 | contig 11627 bp, 7 predicted proteins | sample 9134231 | NCBI WGS metagenome assembly JAEEGL01 (sample SAMN16246548, study PRJNA631951) | gut metagenome | biome: gut microbiome; feature: rumen; material: fiber-attached | host: Bos | place: Iran: Karaj | collected 2018-10 | reverse complement strand
CTATCTCCGTTATTGCTTCTGTATAAGGTTCCGTTTCACTTTGCATAATGCAGCCGCTGAAAGCGAACAGAAACGCAAGCAAAAAAGCAAAAACACTTTCAAAAAACTTCGTATTGCTCTTCATAGCAGTTACAGGAAAGCCAAAAGCAAACCGCTTCCTCCGCTCAATAAATTTTAGATATCCGCCCCCTTAAAAGGGAGCGGATATCTTACAAGTTTTTTGAATGTGAAACAGATCAGCCCTTCAGACCGGAGGTGATCATGCCTTCACGCAGATACTTCTGACCGAAGGTGTAAGCGACCACCGACGGGATGATGAACAAGATACACATGGCCATAACAAGCGGCTCCAGCGTGGTGGACGTATTCGGATATTTGTAGTACGTACCTTGCAGAGCGCCGGAGATCGGCCAGATGGAGATGTCCAGATAGAGGAAGGGAAGCAGAACGTCGCCCCAGGAGTACAGGAACTCGAGCATAAACACCGTCGCGATAACCGGCGCGGTATTCGGAACGATGATGCTGAGGATCGTACGCGGCATGGACGCGCCGTCGATCTTGGCCGATTCCTCAAGGGCTTTCGGGATGCCCATCAGGAACTGGCGGTAGAGGAAGATGTAGGTCGGTTTCCCTGCCAGACCAAGGAGGAACCAGATCCAGTAGGTGTTGTAGGTGTTCATCTGGATCAGAACGACGTACTGCGGGATCTGCGTCGCGATGGTCGGGACCATCATCAGGGTGATGACGATGGAGAACAGGAAGTCCTTGCCGGGGGCGTTCAAACGGGCGAACGCATAGGCGAAGATGTAGTTGATGACCACGCCGAAGCCGACCGACAGCACCACGATGATGATGGAGGAAATCGCAAATCTTCCGAACGGGATGCGGTTGATGGCGTAAACGTAGTTCTCAAAGTGCGGAGGAGTTGGCCAGCGGATGGTAGGCATGCTGTTCAGCTCACGCAGGGAGTTCAGAACGGTGAAGTAGAAGGGAATCAGGAAGACCAGAGCGATCAGGGACGCGACGATGTAGCAGAGAACCGTCTTCAGCGTACGCTTGCCCGGGTTTTCGACCGGACGCACGCTCTGCAGGATCTTCATGGCCGCGCGGATCGACTGGGTGTTGATGTAGTTGAAGATGTAAGCTCCGACGACGCTGAGCAGGATCAGGACCAGCGCCAGGATGGCGCCGATCGGGACCGCACGGCTCAGGCCGTACTGCACCGAGTTGATGTACGTATCCTTGGGAACGTTGACCCCGTTGATGATCACGCCGCTTTCGGCGACGACCTTGAAGCGGAGAGAGTAGTTGACCAGGTAGGTCGCCAGGGTCACGCCCAGAGAGAAGAAGCCGCCGATCTTGATGACTCTGGCGCCGAAGTTCTGCACGGTATCGCTCTTGAAATAGGTCAGGATCGTACCCAGCGCCATGGCGATGTAGGTGATGAAGAACGCCATGCAGAGGATCGGGATCAAGTCGGAAAGCACGGCGGTCTGCGCAACGCTCGCGCCGGTGTAGATGGATTTGATGTAGTCGTAGCCGTCACGGATCGGGTCGCAGATCGTACGGATGTAATCCGGCATCGTGGAAAGGGAGAGCACCGACTGCGGCGCGCCGAAGAAGGTGTCGGTATAGCCGAACGGGCAAAGGAAGCCGGGAATAAACAGCAGAACGACCAGAATGAGCGGCGCTATCCGGATTCCCCATAATGAAATATTACGCAAATCTATCAGCTCCTTTTCTTAAAGTCAGTTGCCTGCGACGACAGCCTGCTGTTTCTTGACCTTCTTTTTCTTTTCCTTCTGCGGAGCGTTCTCATTGAAGACCCACAGGTTACCGGTCCAGAAGACCACACGGTTGGAGATCATGGACGCCGCAAAGAGGATCCACACCATTGCGAGGCCGAAGCCGAAGCGCTGGTTGGTGAAGATCTGCTGATAGATCTGAACCACGAAGGTGTAGTTGGGGGTGAACGGGACGGTCAGGAGCGTTGCGCCGGCCAGGAAGACGGGCTGCGCGTAAATCTGCCAGGCGGCGATCAGGCCGGTGACCAGGTTGTAGAAGAGGGTAGAGGAGATCATCGGAAGGGTGATGCTCCAGAACCGTCTCCAGGAGGTCGCGCCGTCGATCATGGCGGATTCATAAAGCTCGTTGTTGATGCCCTTCAGGGCCGACAGGTAAGTAAGGATACCGCCTGCGGAGCTCCATGCCAGCATGATGTAAAGCGCGTAGCGGCACCCGCTGTAGCCGAGCCAGTTGAAAGGAGCGATGCCGAACCAGCCGAGCATGGTGTTGATGGCGCCGCCGTTCTGTGCGAAGAGCATGCGCCACATAAGACCGCTGGCGACGCCCGGAATGATGGACGGGAAATAATAGACCGTACGGAAGAAGCCGGACCCCTTGATGTTGGTGTTCAGGAGCATGGCCAGCGCCACGCCGAGCACCAGTCCCACCGGGACGTAGAAGATGCCGATCTCAAGGGTGGTGACGAAGGAGGTCCAGGTCTGCTCGTCCTGCAGGCAGCGCATGTAGGAGGAGAAGCCGGTTCCGAGCGGATCGTTGTAGCCGGTATAGTTGGTGAAGCTCATGATGATACCCCACATGATCGGGTAGAGGGTGACGATCAGAGCCATCAGATAGAAGGGGCTGACCATGCCGTAGAAGATGATCGCTTCTCTCTTCTGGGACTTGGTAAAGATGGTCTTCAGGTGTCTTGCGCGGGTGTCTTCCGCTTCCAACTGTTTCTTGTGGCGGCGCGCCAGAACAAGCACCGCAATGGTAATCACCAGAATGAATGCGGAGCCTCCCGGGAAACCGATTTTCTGACCGGTCGTGATCGTGGAATAAAGGAAGAATCCCACGAAGAATCCGGAGCAGATCACGCCGATCCACGCCGAAATGCGGGCCATTTTCGCGGCAAAAAGCTCGTTGCCCATGATCTTGAAGATCGTGGTCACGATCACGAACCCGTAGAAGGTGAGGAAAATCAATACACCGAAGGGCATGAAGAAGCTGACGAATTCAACGTGGAGCGAAGCCTGGTTGTTGATCGGCGGAACCAGACCGTCCATGTTGTAAAGCAGTGAAACGAACCACTGCGTCGGATTGCAGTCGTTGACCGAGATGACCACCGGGTTCAGAATCGGAACGACGATGGTGATCAGACAGAGAACGAGCAAGCCGACCATCAGCCATAGCGTGGATTTGGCTTTCTTAAACATTCTTCTCTCTCCTTTTTGATGGCTTCCGAACGCGGAAAAAGGCGGCTACCGGCCGGTTGACCGCGATCTTTCCGGTTCCACTCCTCCGAGTGGGGGAAACGGGCTTTTGTGTAAAAAGTCAACAAGACGTCTTCCAAAAAAACCTATTTCCTCTGTCATACACATAATTATAGACGATTCCCTGTTGCTTGGCAATGCAGTATTTTTGTGATTCTGTCTAATATTTTACGATCGGATCATACTTCTGCATAAAACCGGACGGGTTGTTTTTGCATATTTGTACAAATATTCGGTATGTTCATTTTGACGGAAGCCTCGATTGCCAAAATGCGCAAAACGTGTTATAATGCCACCCAGTAAGGCTCTTTTGCGGGTTTTCCGGCGTTTTCTGCCGGCGCATAAGCGGAAAGGAAGCGTTTCTTCTTGCATACCGAGATCAAAGCGGCAGACCGGGAGGGCATCCTCGCGGCGGCCGGCGTCATCCGCGGCGGCGGTCTTTGCGCCATGCCCACCGAAACAGTATACGGTCTGGCCGCAAACGGCCTTGATCCCGCGGCCGTACGGGAGATCTACCGGGTCAAGGGCCGTCCGCAGGACAACCCCCTGATCCTGCATATCGCTTCTCTCCCGGAGCTTTTCCCTCTGGTCGTGATCGATCCCGAAACCGAGGCGACGGTCAGGCTCCTTGCCGCGCGCTTCTGGCCGGGTCCTCTGACCATGGTGCTGCCCCGCAGCGGGCTTGTTCCCGACGTGATCACCGCGGGCGGACCGACCGTGGCGATCCGTATGCCGTCGCACCCCGCCGCGCGTGCGCTGATCGCGGCGGCAGGCGTTCCCATCGCCGCGCCCAGCGCCAATCTTTCCGGAAAGCCGAGTCCCACCACCCTCCGGGACGTGACCGACGATCTGACCGGCAGGATCCCTCTGATCCTGGACGGAGGCGACGCGGCGGTCGGCGTGGAATCCACCGTGATCGATCTTTCCCGGCGCCCCTTCGATATCCTTCGGCCGGGCGGGATCAGCCGCGAGGCGCTCGCGGCCGTTCTCGGCGAGGAGGTGGGCGACGCCTCGGCTCCCGCGGACGGGAAGCCGCCGCGCTCTCCCGGCATGAAATACCGCCATTACGCGCCGGCCGCTCCCCTGACCGGTCTTGTGGGACGCGGAGAGGATTCGCTCCGGTATCTCGCCTCGCTCCCCCACCCCGAAGAAAACGCCGCCGTCGTCTTTGACGAATGCGCCGAACGGGCGGCGGCCCTCGGATACCGGGTCCTTTCCTACGGGGCCGAAGCCGACCACGACGCCCACGCGCGTCTTTTGTTCCTCACGCTGCGCAACGCCGACCGCACCGGTGCCGGACGGATCTACGTCCAGATCTCTCCCGACCGGCACGGGCGGGGCGATGCCGTGTTCAACCGGCTTTCCCGTTCCGCAGGCGGCGATCTGATCTATCTCTCCGCGGAGTGATCCTCTCGCCTTTTTCTCTTTGCATTTCCCGGAAAGTATGCTATACTGAAAACCGGAGCAAACGTCCGTCTGATCAAAAACAACTCCGTGAAAGGAGGGGTCACGTGACCGTCGTCGGCATCACCGGCTTTTCCGGAGCCGGAAAATCCACTCTGTCGGGGATCTTCGCGCGGCACGGCGCGCTCGTGCTGGACGCCGACGCGATCTATCACCGTCTTCTTGCGGAGAGCGCCGCGCTGCGGAACGCCCTGACCTCCCGCTTCGGAGAGGAGATCCTCACCGGCGGACAGATCGACCGCAGGAAGCTCGCGCCTCTGGTCTTTTCCTCTCCGGAGCGTCTGGAGGATCTGAACCGGATCACCCACCCCTTCGTGGCGGAAGAGATCCGGAAAGCTCTGGAATCCGGGCTGCGCCTTGCGGCGGTGGACGCGCCGCTCCTCTTTGAGAGCGGGCTTTCGGAGATCTGCGATCTCACCGCGGCGGTCCTCGCCGCGAGGGACGTACGCATCCGCCGGATCATGCTGCGGGACGGGATCTCGCAGGAGGCTGCCGAAGCCCGCGTCAACGCCCAGAAGGACGCTTCTTATTATATAGGAAGAAGCGACGTCGTTCTTTGGAACGACCGGGACGAGGAGAGCTTCCGCCGGGAAGGAAGCGCGTTTTTCAAAGCGCTCGCTTCCCCGCTCTTTGCTCTTGCAAACCGTCACAAATATGATAAAGACAGGAAAGGACAGGAAGACATGGACGAACTCAATGAAGTACGCGAAAAGCTGCTCGCGCCGAAAAAGAGAAGGATCGAGGATCTGAAAAGCAGCGAAAGCATCGAGATCACGCGGTTTGCCGAAGGGTACATGGCATATCTCGACGCCGGCAAGACCGAGCGCGAAGCCTCGCGCGAAGCGATCCGGCTGGCCGCCGAAAAGGGCTTCGAGCCCTACGATCCCTCTTCCCCCGCAGTCCCCGGCAAAAAATATTACGTCTCCTTCGGCGACAAGATGACCATCCTCTTCACCGTCGGCAAAAGGCCTCTTTCGGCCGGCGTGAACATCGTCGCCGCCCACATCGATTCCCCCCGTCTCGACCTGAAACCCAATCCTCTCTATCAGGAAAGCGACGCCGCCTATTTCAAGACCCATTATTACGGCGGCATCCGCAAATATCAGTGGATGACCATCCCCCTGGCGCTCCACGGCGTGGCCGTGAAGCCGGACGGCGAAAAGATCGACGTGGTCGTGGGCGAGGAGGAGGGCGATCCCGTCTTCTCGATCCCCGATCTTCTTCCCCATCTGGCCCGCGAGCAGGGCTCCAAGCCCCTGAACGCCGCCTACACCGGCGAAAGCCTGAATCCCATCCTGGGCACGCTGCCCTACGCCGGCGAAGGCGAGGACCGGGTCAAGCTCGCGGTCATGTCGCTCTTCAACGACCGCTTCGGCATCACCGAGGAGGATTTCCTCTCCTCCGAGATCTCTCTGGTCCCGGCGGGAAAAGCCCGTTCGGTGGGTATTGACGAAAGCATGGTGGGCTCCTACGGCCAGGATGACCGCGTCTGCGCCTACGGCGCGCTCCGGGCGCTCCTGGATCTGGAGGAGATCCCCGAAAGAACGGCGATGGTGGTCCTGGCCGACAAGGAAGAGATCGGCTCCGAAGGTCTTTCCGGCATGAAGAGCGCGAAATTCGACCATCTTCTGGCGGCGCTTTCGGGCAACGACCTCGGCGCCTATCACGCCCTTCTGGATTCCTCCTTCTGCCTCTCCTGCGACGTGGCCGCGGCCTACGATCCGGGATTTGCCGAAGCTTATGAAAAGAAAAACGCGGCCTTCCTCAACGGCGGCGTGGCGATCTGCAAATACACCGGTTCGGGCGGAAAATCCGGCTCCAACGACGCTTCGGCCGAAACCGTCGGGACCCTGCGCCGGATCTTCGCCGAAAACGGCGTCGCCTGGCAGCTGTGCGAGCTGGGCAAGGTCGACGTGGGCGGCGGCGGGACCGTGGCGAAATTCATGTCGGAGCGCGGGATCGAAACCATCGACGCCGGCACCCCGGTGCTATCGATGCATTCTCCGTTTGAGCTGACCGCCAAATACGACGTCTACCACACCTACCGCGCGGCCCTCGCCGTGTTCACCCTCTGATTCCTTCCGTTTATCAAAAAATCACATAGAAAGGAATTACCGTCATGCGCATTCCCATGAAAAGCGACTATCGCCTTTCCAGCTATTACCGGCACCTTTCCAAGAAGGTCCTGGCTTCCCGGGTGCTGGACGATATGTCGGATCTTTCCGAATGGTCGGTGGAGAGCCATCAGGCGCTGATCAACGGCGCCCCGATGGACAGCCGCGGCATCGATTCCGGCGTCCTGACCTCCGCCGAACGCGACGGCGTGAAGGTCGGCAGGCTCACCTGCGCCGTGGACACCACCGAGAAAAACAAGGACTACGGACGCGGATGGGGACTCGCGACCCTGTTCCGCAACATGCACGGCGAAAACCTCGAGGCGTACAACCGGATCGTGTTCGACGTCTTTCCCGACATGCCGGGCTTCCGCATCGCCACGCTCTGCATCTACCTGTATAACGAAGGCAGGATCACCGAGCCCAACGATATCGCCCGCGAGGGCCTGCACTTCGTGTGCATGGAGCCGAACAAATGGACCACGGTGGAGTGGGAATTCCCGGAGCTTGCCCGCGACAAGGTCAAGGGCTTTTCCATCCAGTACCGGATGCAGGGCAGCGAACCCGGCGCCGTCAACACCGTCAGCTTCGATGTCAAAAACGTCCGGATCGAACGCGTCCACGCCGACAAGCAGAAGGGCTGGGAACCGGAAGAGGGAGAGATCGTCTTCTCCCACGCCGGCTACATGCCCTCTCTCCCCAAGACCGCGATCGGCAAAGGGATCAGGGGCGGCGAATTCCAGGTGATCCGTGCGGACGACGGCCTGGTCGTCTACGAAGGAAAAATCCGTTCCGTTTCGAAAAACACCGGCAAATATCAGATCTTCGATTTCTCGGATCTCGCCGAGGAAGGCCGCTTCTTCCTGAAAGCCGGCGCCGTGATCACCCGTCCCTTTTCGATCTCGAGGAGCGTCTGGAAATCCTCGGTGGAAAAGACGCTGAACTTTTTCTACGGCGAGCGCTGCGGCTTCCCGGTCCCCGGGATCCACGACGTCTGCCACGCCGATCTCCAGTGCCGCCACGGCGGCGTGACCAAGGTCATGAACGGCGGCTGGCACGACGCGGGCGACCTGAGCCAGGGGCTCGGCAACACCGCCTCCGCCGTCTACGCCATGCTGAAGCTTTCCGAAAAGCTGAAGGATACCGATCCCGCGCTGTACGACACCTGTCTGGAGGAGGCCCGCTGGGGCGGCGAATGGGTCCTCAAGACCCGCTTCTCCGACGGATACCGCGCCTCCTGGCTGACCATGGACTTCTGGACCAAGGGGTTCCTGGGCGATTACGATGATATCATCCATGAGGCCGCGCGCCGCTCCGGCGTCAACATGCACGCCGCCGCGACCGAAGCGCTGGCCGCCCGGATCTTCCGGGAGATCGACCCCGCCTTCGCCTACGCCAACCTTACCGCCGCCGAGGAGGATTACGCCTGGGCCGTCGAGGACGAGGAAAAGGAAAAGGATCATCCCATGCGCCGCTTTTTCGGCGAGCTCGGCTCCGCCGCCCAGGGATGCATCACCTCCCTCGAGCTTTACAGGACCACCGGCAGGAAAGAGTACCTCGACCGCGCCGAAGCCTACGCCGACTTGATCCCGCTCTGCCAGGAAACCGAATATCCCGCCTGGGAAAAACCGATCCGCGGCTTCTTCTACACCGGCAGGGATCACAGGCAGTTCGTCCACTCGGCCCACGGAAGCAGCGAACACGCGCCGCTGGTGGCCCTGGCCATGATGCAGGAGGTGCGTCCGAAGGCCGCCTACCGCAATTGCCTGAAGCTTTACGCCGAATACGTCAAGACCGCGGTCCGCTTCACCGCTCCCTACGAGATGCTGCCGGCCTCGATCTACGACCTCGACGCCGTGGATTCCGAAAAGCCCTTCACCTTCTTCGGCTGTCCCACCGCCGACGACGCGAAGGAACAGATCAGGAACGGGGTCCGTCTGGACGAGACCCACTATCTGCGTCTCTTCCCGGTCTGGTATTCCTTCCGCGGAAACAGCGGCGTCACCCTGACCCTCGCGCGCGCGGCCCTGGCCTGCGCCAACGCCCTGAAGGACAAGCGTCTTTTTGAGATCGTCACCCACGCTCTGGAATGGCACGTGGGCCGCAACCCCTTCAACCAGTCCCTGATCTGGGGCGAGGGCTACAATTACACCCCGCAGTATTCGGCCATGTCGGGCGATATCGTGGGCTCTTTCCCGGTGGGTGTGGAAACCCAGTATAACGAGGACGTTCCCTATTACCCGCACGCCAACTGCTATAACTACAAAGAGGTCTGGGTCTTCCCTGCCATGCGCTGGCTGGACATCCTCTCTGCATACGACACCGATCTCTGATCTCATCGCAGGATGCGAAAGGCCCGGGAAGCGAAAACGCTTCCCGGGCTTTTTCTTTCCGCCGGACGAAAAGATCCCCCGCGGCGGTACCGCGGGGGATCTTCGGCTTTTTCGTTTCTTACTTCACTTCGACGGTGGCGCCGGCTTCCTCGAGCTTCTTCTTGAGGGCTTCGGCATCGTCGGCGGACAGACCGGTCTTGATCGCCTTGGGGGCGCCGTCGACCAGATCCTTGGCTTCCTTCAGGCCCAGGCCGGTGGCTTCGCGGACAGCCTTGATAACGGCGATCTTCTGCGTGCCGGCTTCGGTCAGAACGACGTCGAACTCAGTCTTCTCTTCCTCGACGGGAGCGGCAGCGGCGGCGCCGGCGGCCGGAGCGGCGGCAACGGCGACAGGAGCGGCGGCGGAAACGCCGAATTCATCTTCCAGAGCGTGCACGAGCTCGGAGAGCTCGAGAACGGTCAGAGCCTTGACTTCTTCGATGAGAGCATTGATTTTTTCGCTTGCCATGATTTTTTCCTCCAATTAATCGTTTTTTTCTGCAGATCTTAAGCAGCCTCTTCGGACTTCTTGTCTGCAATCGCCTTGAGTGCGGCGGCGAGACCGCGGATGTTGCCGTTGAGCACGCTGACAAAACCGGTGATCGGGGCGTTGAGTCCGCCCAGGACCTGTGCCAGAAGGACTTCCTTGGACGGCAGGCTCGCCAGAGCCTTGACGCCTTCCTCGTCGATCACTTTGCCGTCCACGAATCCGCCCTTGATGCCAAAGGCGCCGCGGGACTTGGCAGAGTATTCCGACAGGATCTTGGCGGCCGCGACCGGATCGCTGCTGATGGCGATGGCGGTGGAGCCGGAAAGATGCGGATCGAGATCCTTCAGACCGGTGTAGTCAAATGCAAAACGGAGGAGCGTATTCTTGACGACCGCGTATTCCACGCCGGCTTCACGAAGCTGGCGGCGAAGCTTGGTATCGTCGGCCACCGAGATGCCCTTGTAATCCACAAGGACGCCGGCGCTGGCGTTGTTGATCTTCTCAACAAGCTCCGCAACGGTTGCCTTTTTCTGCTCCAGGACCTTTGCGTTCGGCATGTGTTGTTGTCACCTCCGCTGAAGTAGTACTGACGTCCGCGCCGAAGAAAGCGGGCGCCAAATGAAAAAGCCTCTGCGTCCAATTTGACACAGAGACAGAAAATCGATTTCGGAGTTTCCGTTCCGCGTCCTCGGCAGGCGGCCACGGAGGGCCGTTGGGATTTCTCACCTGCTGTCTTTGGAAGCAGCTTACATACTATACCGCATTTCGCCTTTTTTGTCAAGCACTTTTTTTCGTGTTTTCAAAAATGCGCGCCGCCGCGGGTTTCCCGCAGCGGCGCGCCCCGGATGAGCTTTTACCGCTCTTTCTTCTTCAGGCCGAGAACCACGTTGACGACGATGCCGAGGATCAGAGCCGACGCGACCTCTGTGAGGACCACGGGGCCGACGCTGATGGTCATGCCGCCGATGCCGGCGATCAGGATCGCAGACACCACGAAGAGGTTCCTGTTGTCCTCCAGATCGACCTTCTGCACCATTTTCAGACCGGACACCGCGATGAAGCCGTAAAGCGCCATGCAGACGCCGCCCATCACGCAGGAGGGAATGGTGGAAAGGAAGGTGGAGAAGGGAGCGATGAAGGAGATCACGATGGCCATGACCGCGGTGGTGAAGATGGTGATCACCGACGCGTTGCCGGAGATGGCGACGCAGCCGATCGATTCGCCGTAGGTGGTGTTCGGGCAACCGCCGAAGAACGCGCCGGCCATGCTTCCCACGCCGTCGCCGAGGAGGGTGTTGTGAAGTCCCGGATCGGCAAGAAGATCGGATTCGATGATGGAGGAGATGTTCTTGTGATCGGCGATATGCTCGGCGAAGACCACGAAGGCCACCGGGATGTAGGCAACGGCGATGGTGGCGATATACGTTCCGATGTTGCCGACTTCGCCGTACTCATAGCCGCCGGAGAAGGCGGTCAGGAAGGTGAACTGCGGATACCACTGCATGCTTGCGAACTTCGTGAAGTCGATGATCTGCATGGCGGGGATGTTGGCGGCGTTTCCGATGACCGTGAAGATCGCGGCCAGGGCGTAGCCCGCGCAGATGCCGATGATGAAGGGGATCATCTTCAGGAACTTCTTGCCGTAGACCGAGCAGAGCATGGTCACGAAGAGGGTGACGAGTCCGCACAGCAGGCAGAGATACGGGGAGGCGTTCTGCTCTAAGGACGTCAGATCCACGGCCTGTCCGTTGAGGGTGAGACTCTCCAGATTCTCCACGGCGGCGTCGTTGACGATGATTGTGGTGTTGACCTTATGCATAACGTTGCCGGAGAAGAGATCGCCCACGGCGTTGCCGGCCAGAGAGAGTCCGATGATGGCCACGGTGGGGCCGATGACCACGGCGGGCAT
>JAEEGL011926801.1_pt1 | contig 11627 bp, 9 predicted proteins | sample 9134231 | NCBI WGS metagenome assembly JAEEGL01 (sample SAMN16246548, study PRJNA631951) | gut metagenome | biome: gut microbiome; feature: rumen; material: fiber-attached | host: Bos | place: Iran: Karaj | collected 2018-10 | reverse complement strand
GTGCATGGTCTTGAGAAGGCTATGCAGGGTGAGCTTCTTGAATTCCCCGGTGAGATATACGGAATGGTGCTCAATCTCGAGGAAGACAATGTGGGTGCGGTTCTTCTCGGTAACCAAAAGAATATCAATGAGGGCGATATCGTTAAGACGACGGGACGAGTTGTTGAGGTTCCGGTTGGCGATGCGATGTTGGGCAGAGTGGTAAATGCTCTGGGTCAGCCCATAGACGGTAAAGGTCCCATCGAGACAGACAAGTATCGTCAGATCGAGAGAGTTGCATCAGGCGTTATCACCCGTAAATCGGTTGATACACCTCTGCAGACAGGTATCAAGGCTATCGATTCCATGGTTCCCATCGGACGTGGACAGAGAGAGCTTATCATCGGTGACAGACAGACCGGTAAGACAGCTATTGCCATTGATACGATCATCAACCAGAAGGGTCAGAACGTTAAATGTATATATGTGGCTATAGGTCAGAAAGCTTCGACCGTAGCTAATATCGTTAAGACTTTGGAAGAATACGGTGCCATGGCATATACCACTGTAGTGGCATCAACTGCCAGTGAACTTGCACCTTTGCAGTACATCGCTCCTTATGCAGGATGTGCCATAGGTGAAGAATGGATGGAGAACGGCCAGGACGTGCTCGTTATCTATGACGATCTGAGTAAGCACGCGACCGCTTACCGTACACTTTCATTGCTGCTTAAGAGACCTCCGGGACGTGAGGCTTATCCCGGTGACGTATTCTATCTCCATTCAAGACTGCTTGAGCGTGCAGCCAGAATGAGTGAAGAATACGGCGGAGGTTCGCTTACGGCCCTTCCCATCATCGAGACTCAGGCAGGCGATGTATCAGCCTACATCCCTACCAACGTTATTTCGATAACAGACGGACAGATCTAGCTTGATACCGAGATGTTCAACTCAGGGTTCAGACCGGCTATCAATGCGGGTCTTTCGGTATCACGAGTAGGTGGTGCTGCACAGATCAAAGCCATGAAGAAGATCGCCGCTCCTATAAGAGTGGAGCTTGCTCAGTACAGAGAGCTTGCAGCTTTTGCACAGTTCGGTTCGGAACTGGATGCTGATACCAAGGAGAAGCTTGCACAGGGCGAACGTATCAGAGAGATACTTAAGCAGCCCCAGTATAAGCCCATGCCGGTTCAGTATCAGGTAATCATCATATATGTTGCGGTGAATAAGTATCTTCTTGATGTTCCGGTAGGACAGATCACAAGATTTGAGAGTGAACTCTTTGAGTTCTTGGATACCAAGTATCCTGAGATCCCCAAGAATATCGCAGAAGAAAAGCAGATCTCGGATGCAACGGACGGACTTCTTAAGAAGGCGATAGAAGAATTCAAGACACAGTTTAAGTGATACCTTAGTATCAGGCAGGTGGTAGATTATGGCTTCGATGAGAGACATCAAGAGGCGAAGAAGCAGTATACAGAGTACCGGACAGATCACTAAGGCTATGAAATTAGTGTCTACGGTCAAATTACAGAGGACCAAGCAGGCGGCTGTTAACAGCAAGAGCTATTTTGACTATATGTATCGTACCGTGAGTTCCATGCTTGCCAGGGCCGGAGAGATCAATCATCCTTTCGTAAAGGGTAATGATTCTACCAAGAAGGCTGTGGTGATGATCACGGGTAACAGAGGTCTTGCCGGCGGTTACAATTCCAATGTGGTCAAGCTTGTTACCAGAAGCGGACTTAATAAGGAAGACCTTATCATTTATCCCATGGGCAAGAAGGGCAGAGAGGCCATGAGCCGTTACGGATATGAGCTTGCTGAGGACTATTCGGGTATGATAGATGCGCCGGAGTATGTGGATGCCATGAGACTGGCATCGGTACTTCTGAATGCATACAAAGCAGGTGAGGTCGGAGAGATCTATCTGGCATATACCAACTTTAAGAATACGGTCGTACACGAGCCCAGGCTCATGAAACTTCTTCCGATCGATAAGAATGAGGAGATAGAAGGACCCGTGGATGAGAGTAAGGGTCCGGAAGCACCCATGAACTTTGAACCTGAAGAGGAAGAAGCGCTGGATATGATCGTACCCAAGTATGTAACGAGTATCATATACGGCGGTATGATAGAATCGGTGGCCAGTGAGAACGGAGCCAGAATGCAGGCGATGGACAATGCAACCACCAATGCCGAAGAGATGATAGACAAGCTTACATTGCAGTATAACAGAGCGAGACAGAGCTCTATTACTCAGGAACTTACTGAGATCATTGCCGGATCACAGGCACAGGATTAGGGTATACAGTACAGAAAGGAAATTGATATGGCGGATATGCATACAGGCAAGATTACGCAGATCATCGGAGCCGTGTTGGACATTAAGTTCACGGAGGGAGAACTTCCGGAGATCAATGAGGCTATTAGGATCACGAGACAGGATGGCACCAAGCTCACAGTGGAAGTGTCACAGCATCTGGGAGATGATACTGTCAGATGTATAGCCATGGGTCCCACGGACGGTCTTGTAAGAGGAATGGAAGCTGAAGCTACGGGAGCACCTATTACGGTACCTGTGGGAGAGATCACTCTTGGCAGAATGTTCAACGTTTTGGGTGAGCCCATAGATAATAAGCCGGCACCGGAGGCAACGGTATATGAGCCCATACACAGACCTGCACCTGAATTTGTTGAGCAGGCTACTGAAGCAGAAATATTGGAGACCGGTATCAAAGTCGTTGATCTTCTCTGCCCCTATCAGAAGGGTGGTAAGATCGGACTCTTCGGAGGAGCCGGTGTTGGTAAGACGGTGCTCATTCAGGAGCTTATTCGTAATATAGCTACCGAGCACGGCGGATATTCGGTATTTACCGGCGTTGGAGAGCGTACAAGAGAGGGTAACGACCTGTACTACGAGATGAAGGAGTCAGGCGTTATAGATAAGACCACCATGGTCTTCGGACAGATGAATGAGCCCCCGGGAGCAAGAATGAGAGTGGGACTTACAGGACTTACAATGGCTGAGTATTTCCGTGACAAGGCCGGTAAGGATGTGCTTCTGTTCATCGATAATATTTTCAGATTTACACAGGCAGGTTCGGAAGTTTCGGCATTGCTCGGCCGTGTTCCTTCAGCCGTTGGTTATCAGCCTACACTTCAGACGGAGATGGGTGCGCTCCAGGAGCGTATCACATCGACCAAGAACGGTTCGATCACATCGGTTCAGGCTGTATATGTGCCGGCGGATGACCTTACTGACCCGGCGCCTGCGACAACATTCGCACATTTGGATGCTACAACGGTGCTTAGCCGTTCTATAGTGGAACTTGGTATCTATCCTGCGGTAGATCCTCTTGAATCTACTTCTCGTATACTTGATCCCCGCGTGGTAGGCGAGGAGCATTACAAGGTAGCCAGAGGTGTTCAGGAGATACTCCAGAAGTACAAAGAGCTTCAGGACATAATCGCGATCCTGGGTATGGATGAACTTGGTGAAGAGGATAAGCTCATCGTTGCCAGAGGACGTAAGGTACGGAGATTCCTCTCACAGCCGGTCTTCGTTGGGGGACAGTGTACGGGACTTGAAGGTAAATATGTTCCGATTTCCGAGACGATCAGAGGCTTCAAGGAGATCATTGAAGGTAAGCATGATGATATCCCTGAGAGCTACTTCCTTAACGCCGGCAGTATAGATGACGTATTGGCTAAGGTTAAGTGATAAGTTATTGGAGACAGTATGGCACAGGACAATAACAACGAATTTGCAGTAAGAGTTATCACTCCCGACAGGACCTTTTTTGAAGGAACTGCAACCATGGTGGAGTTCAATACCACCGAGGGAGAGATAGGAATATATAAACATCATATCCCGATGACTGTTATCGTCAAGCCGGGAGTATTGACAATAACCGGAGAAGAAGTTAAGAAAGCGGCTCTTCATTCGGGGTTTGTTGAGATACTCGGTGATTCTGTCACGATCTTAGCTGAGGTTATCGAATGGCCGGATGAGATTGATGACATGAGGGCGGCAGCGGCCAGAGAAAGAGCTGAGAAGCGACTTGCTGAGAGAGATCCCAAGACTGATATAGCCAGAGCGGAGACTTCTCTCCTGCGTGCCATGGCACGAATCAACGTTAAGAAGTAGATACGGAATTTTTCTATTTTGCTTATATGAAGAAAACAGGTATAAGAATAAGTGTTATAATCGTCATTTTTGTTATAGCACTTATTTTTTTCTCTAAATATTATAATCAGGGAACAACGGACATGACAATGGACATGTCCGCTCCGACTCTGCCCGTAGCTTATGTGGTGCTGGACGGACACAAGGTCAACGAGATGCATGGCTATGTCAATACCATGGACTGCAGTACCATCAGGAATACGATAACGCCTGTCGGGGCAGACAGAAATGTGTCGTTTTCAATAGACAAGTACGGGAACGGTATCCTGAATATGCGTATTGAAGTAAGAAGCGCTGACGGGCTAAGACTTATAGAAGATACCGATATTCTCCACTATAACGACTATTCCGAGCATGTAGATGCCGATGTTCAGCTTAAGGACCTGATAGATGAGAACAGGGAATACAACCTGATGCTGTGTCTGACTCTGCTGGATGAGAGGGAAATATATTATTACACGCGAATTATCCAGAATGATTCGGCGGATACCGGAGATAAACTGGATTTCGTCATGGATTTCTGTCATAAGACCTTTAATAAGGACAATGTGAAGGAGCTTTCCACATATATGGAGCCCTCTCCTGATGCAGATAACACTAATCTTGGACGTGTCGGAATAGATAACAGTATGAATCAGTTGACATGGGCGAATCTTCCTTCTCCTGCCATTGCCGAAGAACCAAGGGCATATGTAAGAGAGATCGGTGACACCATGGCTTCGGTCGAACTCAGATATCTTCTGAGTTATCAGTACGGTAAGGAAAAGAAGTATTGTAATGTAACTGAGTATTACAGGATACGTAAGACGGATCAGAGGTTTTATCTTCTGTCATTTTCAAGGAATGTGGGCGAGATATTTGTCATGGATAAGGACAGTATCAGTGCTGACAGGATCGAACTGGGAATACAGGGCAATAAACCGCAGCTTGTAGAGAGTGAAGGCGGAGAGATCCTTGCTTTTGAAAACGAGGGAAGACTGTACAGTTATAATGTAACGGATAATAAGCTTATAAGGCTCTTTGCGTTCTTTGATGATGCATCGGATGATTACAGAGAGCGATACAGAGACAGCAGTGCCAAGATACTTGATGTCGAAGAAAACGGGAATGTGTCTTTTATCGTTTACGGATACATGAACAGAGGCATACATGAAGGCAGAGTGGGCATAGAGGTGTATTACTATGACAGTCTGTTAAATACCGTGGAGGAGCAGGCTTTTATCCCTTATGACAAATCCCCGGATATTCTTGAATGCGATATGAACAACCTAAGCTTCCTTAACGCGGGCGGCGATCTTTTCATTTTCCTGGATGGCGTTATCTATAAGATCATTCCGAGACTGATAGATGAGACCATAATCGCCAAAAATGTTAATGAAGACACGTTCTTTGCCTCACAGGATCAGAATGTGATAGTCTGGCAGGAGCCGGATGATGCTTCGGCGGAGGAGGTATTCACGGAATTATCCATAATGAGCTTAAGAAGCGGAGAATCATCTGTGGTAAAGAGCAGACCCGGTGATTATATCCGACCGATCGGTTTTATGAATGATGATCTTATTTACGGGGAGTGCCGTCAGCAGGATCTTATCCATAACCAGCTCGGAGATGTGGTGTTCCCGATGAACAGGGTGATAATCCGTGCAGAGAGCGGAGAGGTCCTGAAAGTATATGATGAGGAAGGAATATATGTGACTTCCGGCCGTATAGAAGATAACCAGATGACTCTCTACAGAGTGGCCAGAGATGGTGAGGACGGCAATCTGACGGATATATCCGATGATCATATCACGAGCAACATCGAGATCAAAGAAGGCAAGAATACCGTTGTTTATGCAGCGACGGAGGATTATGAGAAACTGACGCAGTTAAAGATCAAGAATGAGGTTGATCTTAAGAGCATGAAGCTGCTCACGCCCAAGGAAGTACTGTATGAAGGCGGAAGAGAGATCCATCTTGAGAGTAGTGATACCAAGGACAGATTCATGGTATACGGTGACGGTGATATAGTCGGAATATTCGATAAACCCGCCAAGGCAGTGGCATATGCATACAGTATCAGAGGAACTGTTATGGATATCTACGGTAATGAGATATACAGACGAGGCGAGACTCTGGCCAGAAATCAGATAATGGCCATAACAGAGAAGAGTACGACGGAAAACAAGGATTCGCTGGCTGTGTGCCTTGATACCATGTTAGGACTCATGGGTGTATCCCGTAATACGGAATACATGCTCGCTGAAGGAAAGAATGCTTACGATATCTTAGGTAGCAACCTTCAGGATTCATATATACTCAATCTGACCGGTTGTCCGCTGGATGTAACGTTATATTATGCCAACAGGGACATCCCCGTGCTGGCTTATATGGATGACGGAACGGCCATGCTCATAATCGGATTTAATGAACAGAATATAGTTGTAATGGATCCGATCCAGGGAACCATATATAAGATCGGCAGAAAAGACGCCAAAGATCTCTTTGAGGAAAACGGTAACAGATTCCTGACATATGTACCGAAGAATATAGAAGAAAATTAAATTAAGAATTAATAAAGCCGCCATTATGGCGGCTTTTCTTTTTGCATGAAAGCGTTGCATGGTAAAACGATCAAAGCTCTGTATCAGGCCATTTCACCGTTCTTGTATCTTGCGACGATGTTCTGGATTCGCTCATTCGGAACGAGTAGATCGCTTATTGAAGAATCGTGGTTAAGTGTATCGATTATGTAAGCGATATATTTGCTCATATCGCAGCTGATGTACCAGTCGCGCTTGAGAAGCTCCTCAGGCTGATAAACCAGGTTGGTCGTCAGTATCTTGGTGATTATTCCCTTGTCGCAGTATTCGTCGAATTTCTCCAAACCGTTGGTGAAAAGACCAAAAGTTGAGAATACGAATATCCTTCCGGCTTTTCTCTTCTTGAGTTCGCCTGCTACTTCCAGCATACTCTCGCCGGATGATATCATATCATCCAGTATGATTATATCCTTGCCTTCAACGCTGGTACCCAGGAATTCGTGCGCTATGATGGGATTGCGGCCGTTCACGACTCTGGTATAATCGCGTCTCTTGTAGAACATACCCATATCAAAGCCTAAGACGTTGGCTATATATATCGCTCTGCCCATACCGCCTTCATCGGGGCTGACAACCATCATATGATCGGAATCAAGAGTAAGATCCTTAACATTTGTCAATAATCCCTTGATGAACTGGTAAGCGGGCTGTATCGTCTCAAAACCGTTAAGAGGAATGGCATTCTGCACTCTGGGATCATGTGCATCAAATGTGATGATATTGTCCACTCCCATCTTGATGAGCTCCTGGAGTGCAATGGCACAGTCCAGGGACTCTCTGGCAGTACGTTTATGCTGTCTGCTCTCGTATAAGAAAGGCATTATAACGGTTATCCTTCTTGCCTTTCCGCCTACGGCAGCTATTATTCTCTTAAGATCCTGATAATGATCATCGGGAGACATATGATTCTCATATCCGCCCATTGAATAGGTCAGGGAATAGTTACATACATCCACGAGAATGTACAGGTCAGAACCTCTGACGGATTCTAAGATCTCTCCTTTGCCTTCACCGGAACCGAATCTCGGAACCTTTGTGCTTAAGATATATGAATCACGCTGATATCCGGCGAATGCGATACTGTTCTTGTGTTCGTTCTCTCGCTCGGTGCGCCATTTTACCAGATATGAATCGACCTTCTTGCCCAGGTTTTCGCAACTGCTTAGTGGGATGATCCGAAGCGATCCTACCGGTATGGTTTCAAGATTACGTTTCTCTTCGCGTTTTTCCGAATTGGGATTTAGCATTGGAGTTAAGACCTTTCCTTTCCTGGATAAATCATGGATTGTCAGCGAATTTGAGAGCGATCCTTATATCGGGTCCCGATAACCGGCAGAAGGTGAATTCTCCTGTCAGTCTCGAGAAAATACGATCAGTATAACGGGCCTGCAATTCTTCCAAAGAAAGATTGGTAGATATGATCACAGGGCGTTTACGAAGGAATCTCTCGTTGAGGAGCGAGAAAAGTGATGCAACCGTGAAACTGTTGGTCATCTCGGTCCCCAGATCGTCAATTATCAGAAGATCACAGTCATGCAGCATCCTGCTGTCCGTGACGGGATATCCTGATCTGTCGTTTGATGCGCTTCCTTTCTCAAACGTGCTCTTGGCCAGCTCGTCCATAAGAGCAGAAGAACTGAAGTACAGTACCGAATGACCCTCTTTTAACAGTTCACCTGCTATACAGGATGAGAGCATTGACTTGCCGGTTCCTACTGTACCATAGAAAAGAAGATTTTGGTAGTCTGAATCGAATTTATTTACAAAATTGAGTGATTTTGATTTGGATTCCCTGAAACGTTCCAGATCCTCTCCCGAATAGAATCCCTCGGAGAGCTTGTCAAAACTGATATCTTTAAGAACTGATCTTATACCTGACTGATCATACAGGATGGCTGTCTCTTTCTGTATAAAACAACGGCATTTCCTGCCGTTCACATATCCCGTGTCGCCGCACAGCATACATTTGTAACGGGGCTTCAGATAACCGGCTTCAAGCCCGCCGGCTGTCAGCAGTTCTTCCTTCTGCCTGTTGAGTTCGGCGATCTTCCCGGACAGTTCGTTAAGAGCACTCTTATCCCCTGTAAGGGCCCGCCTTGTGCTCTCTAAACTCAAAGCAGCGATCTTATCCGACAATTCCTTAAAACCGTCTATATGAGAATAAACATAAGAACGACGTTCATCCGCCTGTTTTTCGGCATCCATTCTGTCGTCCTTATATTCCTGCATTATCCTGTCGTATTGAAGATTACTTAAATTCATATGTATGATCCGTTACTGTCTTAATAATCTCTGCTCAAGAACATTGAAATCATAACTGTTCTGCTCAAACTGATGGAACATGGTCTGGGTCTGTTTGCGCTTGGCGCTGCTCGCCCTGCCGGTCTTTGGTGCGGATACTGCAGTATTCTGTCCTTCAAATGAAGAGGTATATTCACGAGCTTTCTTAACGGTGTTTATACCGTGATCAGCCCAGTCGATCGCAACCTTATCCATATATGCGAAACTGCATTTGCCCCTTGAGACACAAAACTGTAAAAGATAATCTATGAGTTCGGGAACAAACTTAAGCTCGTCAGAATAGAATAAGAGAGAACGTATATCCCCGGCGCTGAGTGTCTTCTTAAGATACTGCTCGGCAACGAATATGAGCTGGGGAGTCTCACTTCTGTTCTTAAATTCCTTTAAGTCATCAGCAGAATAATTGGGACGGCTGAATGTTGTAACATCCGGCTGAGCAACAGCAGAAGGAGCGGATGAAACAATGGTCAAAGGAACATTGGGGGTCGGAGCCTGCTCGATCTTGGTGGGTTCGTGCAGCCTGATCCCTACTATACCGCCGTTGCTGTCGTAGTCAAGTGAGAGCACGCCCTTCTTCTCCCAATATCTGAGGGCACGGCATATATCCTTCTCGGTATGATTGAATTTGTCTGCGATATCGCTTATGTTAGTCTGCCTTCTGGCACTGAGCATACGGATAAGATAGAGGTAGACCTTGATCTGGCAGTCATTGGCATCTGCCAGGAATTCGTCAACAAAAAAGTTGGAAACCGTGATGCTGCCGGGATCACAGTCTCTGTAAAGAGTTAATTCACACATAAATACTCCCGCAATTTTTTTTCGATACGTGGATTATAGCACAAGGGGTAATAAAATAAAACAGTGCGAGAGCCGCGAAAGCCGATAAAACGGGCGTTTTTAGACGATGTGGATAATGTGGACAATGTGGATATCCCATCAGGGGGTATGTGCAACCCCCGTAAATATCAGATAGGGAAAAATAAAAATATCCACAAAAATTTGTATCAGTTAAGAAACAAAAATTTGTGGATAATGTGGACAACTACATTCCGAGGAGGCTTTCGCCGACCTTTACTATGTCTCCGGCCCCCATAGTTATCAACAAATCACCCGGGGAACATTTTTCCAGACAGAAATTTTCAATCTCATCAAAACTCGGGAAATAATAACACTCACTACCTCTCGATAACAGCTCGGATTGAAGGTCCTTTGAGGAGATCCCTATAGTATTCTTCTCCCTTGCCGCATAAATATCTGCCAGGACTATAACATCTGCTATAGACAGACTGTCGGCGAATTCCTTAAGGAAAGCCTTGGTCCTTGTATAGGTATGAGGCTGGAAGATGACCCAGAGCTTATTATGTTTGTATCTCTTGGCACTGTTAAGGGTCGTGGCTATCTCCGTAGGATGATGAGCATAGTCATCGATTATGGTCACTTCTCCTACTCTGCCCTTAAACTCAAAACGTCTGTCGGTACCGTGAAACTCTCCCACGAGGCGGATCGCCTTGTCCAGAGGGATGCCGCAGACACTGCAGCAGCACAGAGCAGCCATGGAATTGGCCACATTATGCCTGCCCGGAACCTTTAATGAGACCTTCTTTTCTCCTTCGGGACAGTGAAGCGTATATGTTGCATTGCTGAACTCATCATATTCTATATCAGTTGCATAATAGGTGCATTTATCGTTAAAACCGAAAGTCCTGATCTCACAGGGAAGCTCGCCGGTGATCTCGTCTAAGCGGTCGATCTCTCCGTTTATGATAAGAGTTCCGTCCATGGGCAGGAGGGAAGCGAACTTCGTAAAGGAATTCCTTATATCATCGATGTCCTTGAAGAAATCCATATGATCTTCTTCTATATTGAGGATCAATGCTATACGGGGGAAAAAGCTTAAGAAACTGTTGGTATATTCACAGGCCTCCGTAACGAAATACTTGGAATGACCTATACGGACATTTCCACCTATGCTCCGGAGCATTCCGCCCACGGAAAGAGTGGGATCCAGATCACAGCCTAAGAGGATCTCAGAGATCATCGATGTTGTTGTGGTCTTGCCGTGTGTTCCGCTTATGGCGATGGGAAGACCGAAATTCTTCATGATCTCGCCTAAGAGTTCAGCTCTTGAAAGGCTGGGTATGCCAAGTCTGTTCATCTCTATCCATTCCGGATTGTCGGCATGGATGGCAGCGGTATATACATACAGATCAACGTCCGGAGTGATATTGGTCTTGCGCTGTCCTATATAAACCTTGATCCCCTTGCTCTCCAAAGCAGATGTAAGCTCCGACGCCTTCATGTCAGAACCTGACACTTTGAACCCTCTGCTGTGAAGTATCTCAGCCAGGCCGCTCATGCTGATGCCGCCTATGCCGCAGAAGAAAACGTGTAATGGCTTGTCAAAATCGATCTGATACATATTAGTCTCCAAGATGAAAAACCCGTTTATGATGCTAATAATTTTAACGCAAAAAGTATAAAAAGACAATCAGAGTCGAAATTTAAGAAAAATTGTGCAAATGTGATAGAATTATGTAAAAATTATTCACTATTTAGGACTAATGTGCTATAATTTC
>JAEEGL011300079.1_pt1 | contig 11627 bp, 11 predicted proteins | sample 9134231 | NCBI WGS metagenome assembly JAEEGL01 (sample SAMN16246548, study PRJNA631951) | gut metagenome | biome: gut microbiome; feature: rumen; material: fiber-attached | host: Bos | place: Iran: Karaj | collected 2018-10 | reverse complement strand
TGGCAGAATCTTTCTTCTACCGCCAGAGCACAAGAAGTGTCTCCTTTATCCGGGATGCTGATGAAGATTTTATATCCCTTGCGGGAAAGAAAGTGCTTTTTGTCGGCCCCCGTTATTTTCTTTCCGAAGCACTCAGGCGCTTTCCTAAGTCAGGCACATACCAGACTGTCCCCTATTTCTACGATACAGAGAACTGGCATCCATACGAGCTGGGACAGCTTATCCCAAAGTATGACAAAGTGGTGTTCTGCGTAGCAGGTCCAGCCCATGCCACAATGCTCTCCCGCTTAGGAATCTTCAAGGAAGAAATAGTTGTATTCTCACTGCTCACTCCAGCATTCATAAATGACATAACCTGGGCTAAAGGAATAGCAGTTTACGGCAGGAACAGATCATCTATTGCAGCAGGACTTGCAGCCATGGCTGGAGACTACATCCCCTCCGGGAAAGTACCTATTCCTCTCAAGGAGGCACAATGAACTGGACTATAGTTGAGAACATTGAACAGTCCAAGTACCTTAGTCAGCTTGAGAATTTAGTCAGGCCGCAGGAAACAAGCTGCATAGATGCAGTTCCGGTTCTCTCCGGAACCAGGAAAAACTCAAGACCGATAATTATTCATACAGATGGAAATACTGCAGATGCCGCTCTTTTCTTCACCAGTTATGGCAGAGTCATGCCTGTCCGGGATTCCAGTTTTATGTTTCATCAGGAGGATGTGAATCATATCTCAAAGCTGGCCGGAAATGCAGTATTCCTCCCAACATCAGTATCGGGCAGGTCTGAGGCTGTGGATATGTTCCTGGAACGTTTTTCCTGCGGGCAGCGGCAGCAGGTTGTTGAACATTATATAATGGAACTTGAACCGGCTGAATTTAAAATGCCACAGATTCCAGACCATATCAAGATACGCATACTCAGAGGATCAAAACGGCAGCTTCTTCCTCTCTTCCCTCTCCAGAAAAAATACGAGAAGCAGGAGGTTCTCCTGAATCCTGATACTCAGGATACGTTGGAAACTTTCCGTTGGCTCAATTCTATTCTTACCAGAGAGATCTGCTTCTATGCAAAGCGAGGCTTCAATTATGTCTCCAAGGCAAACACAAATGCCAAAGGGTTCGACCACATTCAGATAGGGGGTGTATTCACTGAAAAGAGGTTCAGGAATCAGGGATATGCACTCCATACCGTAGCAGCATTGTGCCGTCATATCATAGAGGAAGAGCATAAGATTCCTTCCCTTTTTGTACGATGTGACAATGAGTATGCGATTAAGCTGTATAAAAATCTAGGTTTTGAGATTAAAGACACTACAAAGACAGTATACTTGAACTGATCACCAGTGGTTGAAGGAAACTACCTGGGATGTAGGCTTCCGGTCAGTATGTGTGGGCTCTTCGTCCTTTTCCCCTACCGCCAGCATCATGACAGCACGCATGGAATACGGAAGAGTAAGGATATTGTGTACTGAGTTCTCGTTGAACATGGTGACAATGCAGCTGCCGTAACCTTCCCGCTCTGCCTGGAGCATCATGAAGGAGACTGCAAAAGTTATGTCTATAGGATAAGCCGGCTGGCCATTGGGCATTACATATTCCACATTGGTGGAGCAGGCCACAATCACAGCCCCTGCATCCTGTACATGCTGCTGGCCATAGGCAGCAGAAGAGATTTTACTTTTGATTGCAGGATCATCAACAACCAGAAAACGCCATGGTTGCCGGTTCTTTGCAGAAGGGGCCAGCCGTCCAGCCTCAAGTATGCGGCTGAGCTTTTCTGGATCCAAAGGCACATTTTTGAAGCGCCTTACACTGAATCTGTTCTTTATTTCTGGCAATAATCCCATGATTTTATTATATGGTAAGGAAATATTCCTGTCAACCTCAAAAGTTATAGCTGAACTGGCGTGGAGAAAGGAGTTCGGTGGCAGAATCTATGGCAAACTTGTCAGTCATCCCTGCAATGTAGTCGGGAATGACATAGGAGAAGTCATCTTCTGTCTTATAGAAAGCCTCCATCTTTCTGAGGTACCCGGCAAACTCGGTTGCCACATTGGTCATCTCGCTCTCGTATCTGTCAAAATCAAAACCATAACGGTCAAAGATTTCGGTCAGATATGCCCACAAAGTATCGATAAGCCGTTGTATACGCTGCTCATACTTTATCAATTCCTGACTCTGGTAGATATGCTCGTAGTTGAACTTCTTAAGACATACCAGAGCTTCGTACACCTGATCGGAAAATCCTATCTTGCCAATTTTCTCAGCATTTTCAACAGCGTCGCAGACCATAGTATTGATCATACTGCTGTTGCCACCGCCAAGAGTACTGATAACCTTCTCCGGAATATCTTCCTCTTTGACAAGCCCAAGCCGCATGGCATCCTCAAGATCCCGCCCAAGGTAGGCTATCTTGTCAGACATGCGCACTGCAATTCCTTCCCATGTGCATGGATAAAAAGAACGGCTTTTGACATCCTCAGGAACACATGGAACAGAAGCAGGCTCCAGATACTGCTCAAACTTCTCGCCGCAGTGGTTAATTATGCCATCCCGCACCGCATAAGTCAGGTTGAGTCCCTTTCCATTGTTTATCAGGTGATCAACTACACGGAGAGAATAAAGCTCGTGGCAGAAGCCCCCTTGTTCCTTAAGATAATTGGAAAGGATGCTCTCTCCGGTGTGTCCAAACGGAGTATGTCCCAGATCGTGCCCTACACTTATAGCCCATGCCAGATCAGTATCAAGTCCAAGGGCCTTGCAGATAGTCACCGATATAGTGGCCACATGCATAACATGTTCCATACGGGTGCAGATATGGTCGTTATGCGGAGCAAAGAAGACCTGGGTCTTGTGCTTAAGCCTCCGGTATGGATAGGAATGGATAATAGCGGTAAGGTCACGGAAAAAAAATCCCCGGATATCTTCTTTTCGGGGATACATACGTTTTTGTAATATTTCAGAATTGATTTGATTATTCAGTTTCATATCAGAATGCCACACCATCTCCAAACATAATTATATGCACATTCCCACAAAAAGGAAAGCAGTGAAATATCAATTTGTTATTTTGTTATTTTATAAAGAAAAAATACAGTTGCTATTTTTCCTTTTCTGATATATTCTCAGAGCCATGGATTTTAATGCACTTATTTCAGAAACAGCTGGACAGCTGGAAGAAAGTATCAGAAACAAATATCATGTTGAGATAAGCGACGAGCTTGGTTTCACTGGCCGCAAGGGTGTCTACGACATTCTGGACAACCTGCTCTCTATTCTGTTTCCAGGCTGCTACTGTGATGACAAGATACGGGAGACCGAGATGCTCTCCTTCCTCAATGAACGGCTCAGATACGTGAGCTATATGTTCATGCGGTTCCTTAAGGACTGCCTCAAATACAACTGCAACCTAAGCTGTGCTCAGAACAACTGCAGCTGCGAGAAGCGGGCCGAGCAGGTGATGGAATCCCTTTTCAGGTCACTGCCCAAGATCAGGGCTACCCTGATTACCGACATAGAAGCTGCGAAAAAAGGAGACCCTGCCGCAGAATCACTGGATGAGATTGTATTCAGCTATCCTTTCCTGGAAGCAATTGCCACCCACAGAATCGCCCATACACTTTACCTGGAGAATGTTCCTATAATTCCTAGAATGATGAGTGAGAGAGCTCATTCACGGACAGGAATCGACATCCACCCAGGGGCAACCATAGGCGAGAGCTTCTTTATAGATCACGGTACCGGCGTTGTAATCGGAGAAACCACAACTATAGGAAACCGGGTCAAGATTTATCAGGGAGTGACACTGGGAGCCCTTTCCCCATTCGACAGCCAGGGAGCACCTTTAGTAGGCAAAAAGAGACATCCCGACATCCAGGATGATGTCATCATCTATGCAAATGCCACTATTCTGGGCGGAAATACTGTAATAGGAAAAGGCTCTATCATCGGCGGTAACACATGGATCACCAAGTCGGTACCACCAAACAGCATGATTTATAATACTAAAGAGTGAAAAGCTGATTAATCTCGGCTTCTGAAAGGCTCCGGTACTCACCGGGGCCTATTTTTTTGTCCAACTCAAGATTGCCTATTGCTACCCGCTCAAGGGCTGTCACCTGATTGCCAAGAGCCTCAATCATCCGTTTGACCTGATGGAACTTTCCTTCCGAAATAGTCAGCAGGCATTCTGTACCACAGCTGCTGCAGCCAAGTTCTGGAGGCATTATTCCAAGCCATTCCAGCTTTGCAGGGGCAGTTACAAAGGCAGGGGATTTCTCACAGGGAGGAAGATTGAGCCCCGCGGCACACCTTTCTGTGTATTCATACTGTTGTGCCGGAGAGACTGGAGTGCTCAGCCAGACATGATATGTTTTAGTTATATGGCTCTCTGGAATTGTAAGGGTGTGGACAAACATTCCGTCGTCAGAAAGGAGAAGAAGTCCAGAGGTGTCTTTGTCCAGGCGTCCCACAGCAGAAAGTCCGGTGGGGACATCTGTGCCAAGAAGCTGAAACACAGTGGTACTCCTGTCACTTACTGTGGAGCATACAGTACCCGAAGGTTTGTTCATCATTAGGTATGTAAAGCCACTGCGCGGAAACAACATATATCTTTTCTATACATCACACACCAAAAATGTCAACAAGGCTGCAGGGGTCGGTTTAATTTACTTTTTTCTTTTTTTCTGTTAATATTGCAGTATGAAAAAAGTATGTTTTTTGTTACTTGCAGCGGTTTTACTGTGTGCCATCGGATGCAAGAAAGAAAGCAAAGGCGGACAGGAACCGATTCTGTGGAGCTGTTTCACCTACCCAAATTACAATGCCCACCTTTATTTAAAACTGGAAAATGATAAGGCCGAAGCAATTTGCTGCGGTTCTGCAAATAAGATTGTAGGCAGAATCTATCTGACCCATGACTGTACCGAAGAACAGTTTGAAACTATAAAGAAAAAACTCATAGAACATGGTGCAATAGAAGAAGAGAGCGTAGAAAAGCCTGTTATTGACGGATATCCTGATCTTACTGCTTATCTGCCGCAGTTTCTTCCTAAGGATAAGCAGGAAGAGATATGGAAACAACTGGTGGAAGAATGAACAGAGTTTTTTTTCCAGAACAGACCCATTTTATTGGAGTTCTCCTGTCCCAGGAACTAACACTGCGGCTTGAGGGATACAGAAAATATATGAACCAGAAGTATGGCTGCAAAAGTGGTTTCGGCACCCCTATCCATGTGACCCTGGTGCCACCATTCCGGCTTGATGACAAGCTTATAACTGCTGATATTGCTGTTGCCCTTTCCCAGATGGCATCTGACAAGAAATGGCACACTTTCAATGCAAAGATAGATGGCTTTGATGCCTTCGGAGACAGAACTTTATTTGCAAAGGTTATTCCATCTGCAGTATGGACTGCTTTTCGTGCATCTGTGTACAACACTATCTCTGCCCTTTCACCTGGAAGTCTGCGCAGGGACAACCGTCCATTCCAGCCACATATAACTGTAGCCAACAGGGATATTCCTGCAGGTGCCAGCACAGAGGCGCTGGAGTATCTGAATCAGTTGGAACTTAAAGCTGCATTCCCTGTGGACAACATCACAATTTTTGAACGTAAAGACAAGCGCTGGGTTGTGGGAAAACAGATAGAAATATAATTATTTCAGGTTTATCAGGCTCTTGTCGTAATCGGCTGGTGGAACAAAGCCCATGAGCTGCATTATGGTTGCAGGCCAGCTGGAGATGCCAAGACCACTATTAAGTGCACTCTGGTCATACTCCCCTTTGTACTCAGGATCGTAGATTATAGCCGGCACCGGGTTGAGGCTATGGCTGGTCTTGGCCTTGGGGCTTCCATCCTTGTTCACCTTGAGGCTGCCATCCTTGGCATGCTCGTACATGTCGTCAGAGTTTCCGTGGTCTGCGGTGATGCAAAGAATTCCACCTGTCTCTTCCACCGCCTGTTTTATGCGGCCCAGCTGCAGATCCATGGCCTCCATGGAGCAGACCACTGCGTTGAAGACACCTGTGTGCCCAACCATGTCGCCGTTAGGGAAGTTTAGCCTTATATGCTGGTACTTGCCGCTCTTTATGGCATCAATAACTGTATCTGCAATCTCGGCGCATTTCATCCATGGCCGCTGCTCAAAGGGCACAACATCACTCTTTATCTCTATGTAATCCTCTAATTTATCGTCAAACTTTCCCAACTTGTTACCGTTGAAAAAATAGGTGACATGACCATATTTCTGGGTCTCGCTGATTGCCATAAGGTGCACACCGCTGGCAGTTAGATACTCACCCATTGTGCGGTCTATAGCTGGCGGACTCACTAAGAACTGGTGGGGAATATGCAGGTCTCCGTCATACTCCATCATGCCGGCATACTCAACTTTTGGAACTCTTACGCGGTCAAAAGGCAGATCGCCCCCTTCAGGAGTCTCGAAGGCTCTGGTCATCTCCAATGCCCGGTCGCCCCGGAAGTTGAAGTAGATGACGCTGTCACCATCTTCTATAGTACCTACCGGCTTACCACCTCTGGCAATGACAAACTCGTGCATATCCTGATCCAGGAGTCCTGGATTCTCATTACGGTAAATCTTCACAGCCTCGGTGGCAGAAGCAAACTCTCTTCCCTGCCCCAGCACATGCGCCTTCCAGCCACGTTCCACCATGCTCCAGTCTGCATTATACCGGTCCATGGTTATATACATCCTGCCGCCGCCAGAGGCGATGCAGTAGTCAACACCTGTAAAGGAAGCAAGGTATTCTTCCATAGGAGTTATGTAATCAAGGGCACTGGTCGGATCCACATCCCGGCCGTCCAGAAGTGCATGGACACGGAGCTTCTTGATTCCCTCGTTATAAGCCTGGGCAATCATAGCCTTAAGATGATCCTGATGAGAATGGACATTGCCGTCAGAAAGAAGCCCGATGAAATGGAGCGCTCCATCATTGGTCTTGGCATTGGCCACAAGCTTTTTCCAGGTTGCACCGTTGAACATGGCACCTGAGGCAATAGCTCCGGAAACCAGCTTAGCCCCCTGGGCAAAAACCCGGCCGCAGCCCATGGCATTGTGCCCTACCTCGCTGTTTCCCATGTCGGCATCTGATGGAAGACCAACTGCAGTGCCGTGAGCTTTAAGCTGTGTATGTGGACTGTTCTCTGTAAGCCAGGTCAGATTTGCCATACGGCTTGCCTTAACTGCATCGCCATCAGCATACTTCCCATAACCCACACCGTCCATGATGACCAGAACCACCGGTCCCCGGCGGCCTTTCCATTTTTTATCTTTCTCAAGAGGTCTTACACTCTCTGCCATATCACACCTCGCATTTCAGCCGGAAGCACCGATGCAGAAGATCCATCTTCTCTCGTGGTCCTTGGACTTTTCTCCGGCCATATCAAAATATGTCCATTCGTTTTCGTAGAATACTCCGATCAGGTAATTGAGGAACCCACTCTTAGGTTTTTTGAGCAGCGAGATTCCAAAACGGAGCACTGTATCATAAACTTTGACATCATCTTCCCCCTGAAATTTGAAAAAGTCAAATTCTATTCTGGTAGAGATATTTATGAATTTAAGAAATGACACATATAAATCCTGGCATAAGGCAGGGGCACCGTATCCTGTGTCATGATCATCAATAGACTGCTTACTGACATAATTGCCATTATAATAATATTTATACCAACCATCGGTATTCTGCCATGCAATTTGAATAGGAGAAAGACTGGTGGTTCCACCTATATCCACAAGCTTGGAGACCGGGTATTCCCAGCGGAGATAGAACAGCGGTCCCAACAGGAAGATATCCACATCATATTTACTTGTAAGGATAAAATTATCATCCACTCCCATTCCCTTCACATCATACCGATATAATTCTGCGGTCAGGCCAAAACCTATATCAGCATACTTGAAACGCTTTATGAATGGAAGAACTGAAAGATCATAATGCTTGTGCTTGTCAATCTCGAACTCAAGGTCATCTTGACCCAGGTTTTTGGAATCAAGGTCGGTGTCTGACTTTATGATGCTCTCCATCTCCAGTCTGACCATCCAGGATAAATCCTCCCCATAGTCATAAATTAAGTAAAGATAAACAGCTATTGACTCAAGGCCAGGCTCAGATCCGACTCCGAAGGATACAGGCTCCATGAATTTGTTGAATTTCTTTGCAAATTCGTTAGTCTCAGGCAATGTGGGTCTGTCGCCAGGGTCATGTTCAAGGGCAGGAAGCGGAGAGATAATGACACAGAATACAGCCAAAACTGCAAAAAGCAGGAAAAAACGAGACCTCATATGTACTTTAATCATAAAATTACACTCCCCGATTGTCAACTGAAACCTATTGACTGTTTTTATATTTATATATATAGTGGCATTTACATACAAACAGTTTGTTTGTAAATTTGAGGTCTTGATGAGACGGACACAGGAAGATGCAGAAAAGACCAAGCAGATGATTCTGGATGCAGGAATCAAGGTCTTTGCGGAACAAGGATACTACCACACCTCCATGGAGGATATAGCCCGGTCGGCAAACGTGACCCGTGGCGCTGTATACTGGCATTTCAAAAGCAAGGAAGACTTTATCCTGGCCATGGCAGACAGCATCTACACCGAAACATCAGAACGCATAAGCCTCTATTTCAGCAGAGGCACAACCCTGGGCGACAAGCTGTCGGAAACAATAAAGAACATAGGTTACTGGTATCTTGAGGATGAGCAGATCTGCCAGAAGCGCAATGCTCTCCACTCTGTCATGATTGGAAAAAGCCAGTCTCTGATGGACAAGATGTTCCACACCATATTCCCTGATGAGGAATTCCCCACCGACCACGATTTCATCGCATTCATCATAAAACGCATCCAGGAGACATTGCACATCAGGCTGGTCGACAAAGAAAACGGCAAGGAGATTCGGGATGGATTCCTGCTCCTCATCTCCTTTGTTGAGGGCTTTATAGACATAATAATCAGATCCAAGGAAATAATGACCAGACAGGCCATTGACAATATAGTGAATAAATTTATGGAAGGATTCTCCCATAGTTTCAGACATATTTTGGAGGAAAAATGAAGATAAGGACTTTATGTTTGGCAGCACTTGCAGCATCAGTTGCACTTACAGGCTGTAACAAGGACAAGACATCAGAGGAAATCAACAAAAAGAGCATGGCTCAGATATACAGCGAAGAAGGGACACCTGTGAATACAGCTGCTGTAAAGACAAGCTCCTTCCAGACTGCCCTCTCATACGATGCCACTGTGAACGGCATTTACGAATCCACCGCATCGGCAAAGCTTTCTGACTCTGTGGAAAGCGTCAAATATTCTGTGGGAGATTATGTAGAAAAGAATGCTGTTGTCATAACCTTCCCTAAAAACAACACATCCGCCTACTTCTACCAGTCAAAGACTGCATACGAGAATGCAGAGGCCACATATAAACGGATGAGCAAGCTATATGAAGCCAAAGGAATTTCGCGTCAGGATTACGACAATGCCAAGGCTGCATACGAGAATGCAAAAGCAACCTGGGACAATGTTAACGAGATGGTGAATGTGAAAGCACCTATCAGCGGCCTTATCACCCGTCTTGATGTCCAGAAGACCGACAATGTCAAAGCAGGCGATGTCCTCTTTGCAGTCACCGACGACAGCAAACTGAAGTGCAAGGTTTGGATCCAGGAACGGGATATTGCCAGAGTTTCCAAGGGAATGAATGCTGCCGCCAGTTGGAATGGGACAGAAATAACTGGAAAGATTGTTCAGCTGGATTTGGCCATGAATCCAGACAAGCAGGCCTTCGGTGCCCTTATTGAGTTTGACAACGCAGGAAGAAAGATCCCAAGCGGTGTCAATGCAAAGATCAGCATTGTAGCCTACGAGAAAAATAATGTTATAGCTCTGGACCGGAAGAATATCACTTTCGATGGAAACAAAGCCTATGTCTTCATCGCCTCTGGCGACAAGGCTGTGAAAAAAGAGGTTAAAACCGGAGAGAACTTCGGCAACAAAGTTGAGATAATAAGCGGCATCAATGTCGGCGACAAACTTATAACCGACGGCAACAAGAATATATCTGACGGCACATTCATCAGAATTATCAACCAGGAGTGACACAACATGAGTATTGCAGCTTTTTCAATAAAGAGACCGGTGCTCATAAGCATGGTCATGGTTGCCATGATCATATTCGGCGTGCTGGCTTATATAGGGATGCCTCTCAACATCACCCCTTCAATAGATATTCCTTATGTCCTGGTCCAGACCACCTACGCAGGTGCCTCCCCTGACCTGATCGAGTCACAGATCTCAAAGAAGATAGAGGATGCAGTCTCTATGATAAGTGGACTGGATACCATAACGTCCTACTCGCTGGAGAATGTGTCCCTGGTACTGCTGAAATTCACCATGGATGTAGATGTTGACACTGCGGTGCAGGATGTAACCCAGAAAGTCAACAACATCTCAAATGACCTGCCCGATGATGCGGACGACCCTATCTTCCAGAAGATAAACATAAACGAGCTGCCTATCCTTAAAATCATGCTGGCAGGTGACAGCTCCAAGATCACAATGTCAGAGCTATACGACCTGGCAGATAAGAAAGTCAAGAACATATTCTCTCAGGTTCCTGGCGTCGGCGAGACCAGTATTTCTGGAGGTCAGGAGCGTGAGATCCACGTGGAACTGGACAGACAGGTGGTTTTCCAGAACCAGATCTCCCTGCTGGCAATAAACCAGGTGCTGGCAGCTTCCAACCTCAACTTGCCGGCCGGATACTTCCAGAAGGAAGGCCAGGAGTTCTCCGTAAAGTTTGACGGCGAATTCAAGGCTCTGGATTCAATCGGGGAACTGGAAGTACCAACAGGAAAAGGAGCTAAGAAGCTTAAGGAAATAGCAACAATCACAGACTCAAGCGAGCGGGCCCGGGAGCGGACAATCTACTTCGATTACAACAACCATATCCGGAACGACCTGGCAGTACTCCTTGAGATCTCCAAGACATCTGATGGAAACGCCGTAGAGATCGAGCGGCAGATACAGGAGAGAATCACAGAGCTTCGTCCTGAACTTCCGGACGGTGTAGACCTCTATGTAGTAACCGAGACTGCATCGGTAACCCAGAACACAGTAAATGACACAATGTCCAACATACTCATGGGTATTGCATTCACAGCCATAATCCTGCTGTTCTTCCTCCACTCATTCCGGTCAACTATCATTGTAGCGGTAACAATGCCTCTCTCAATCCTGCCGACATTCATCGCACTCAAGGGAATGGGTTTCTCACTCAACGTCATGTCGCTGATGGGTATCTCCACTGCAGTCGGCGTTCTGGTAATGAACTCCGTAGTAATCCTTGAGAATATATTTGCCCACAAGAACCGTGGCGAAGGCGGCCGTTCTGCAGCACAGACCGGTACAGACGAGGTTGTTGTGGCAGTTGTCGCCTCTACCCTGACCAACGTGGCAGTATTCCTCCCACTGGGAACTATGTCAGGTCTTGTCGGACAGATGCTTATGGAATTTGCACTGGCAGTAGTATTCGCAACCCTGTTCTCAATCTTTATCGCCTTTACTTTGACCCCTATGATGGCTGCCTATGTACTGC
>JAEEGL011105555.1_pt1 | contig 11627 bp, 10 predicted proteins | sample 9134231 | NCBI WGS metagenome assembly JAEEGL01 (sample SAMN16246548, study PRJNA631951) | gut metagenome | biome: gut microbiome; feature: rumen; material: fiber-attached | host: Bos | place: Iran: Karaj | collected 2018-10 | reverse complement strand
ATATAATTCTTTGGCATACTTTATCTATTACTTTAATTTTTCCATCTTTGCTAGCAAAAACCGGTAATTTTGTTTGTCCCTCGTTTTTTCTAATTATGTTTATAACTTTTACTCAAAATATTATCAACACATTTTGGCTATTAAAGAAAAGCAAGAGGACCATAAACAGCGAGAGCTGTGCTTGCTTAGCGTATGCTGATTGAAGAAGAAATTCTTTCCAATTCTTTCTAGACTGGAAAGAATTGGAAAGAATTGGAAAGAATGGTTAATTTATAAAAAGGAATTTGATACCCTTTTTTTCGCTTATCACTTGCTGAGGATGTAGGCTGTCATAGGGTCGAGAGTGGCGTTGAGGACGCCTTTCTTTACCTGCAGGACCTTTTGGGTGACGGCGTCACGGTATTTGCCGTTTTCAACAGTCACTGGGATGGAGACTGTTGCTGCCTGCTCGTCGAGGTTGATAAGCACGGCAGCTTTCTTGCCACGCTCAACAATAATCTGCTTGCCATTGTCGCTGAAAATGATGTTCTCGGGCTGGTTGGCATTGAGATGGCGGAACTCGTTGACAGCACGCACTGCAGGGTGCTTGAACTCATCGTTACCCACCTTGCCGATTTCATTGTCTCCCCAGTAGTTCTCGCGTGTGCTTCCGTGAGGACGAGAGTAGAAAAGAGGAGTACCATACTGACGTGCTGTGAGGAATATCCATCCCAAGCGCACCAGTTCATCACTCATACCTGCCGATTCATGGGCATTACAATAGGTGTCGTGCGATTCAACCCAGGTCACCAGATGAGCCGGGTCCACACTGTGATGCCAACTGAGCAGGTCGCCTTCCTTGGCATTGTGCTTGTTGAGAGCATTGCGAAGAACCCAGCCGTAGCCGCTTGCCGTGAGGTCCATATACTTGGCATAGCCTTGCTCGGGTACATTGCGGTCTTGCAGCACCTCGCCATAGATGAAGAGCTGGTCGCGGGGGATTGATAGCCGCAGTCCTTTCACTGCCTTTCGTCCCATAGCCACATCCCAAAAGTCGTTCTGTGGCGATTTGGGGTCGCGTGGCTCGTCGGGCAGACCAATGTGTTTGGCTGTGTCATATCTGAAGCCACGGGCGCCACAAGCCAGCACATCGTTTACATATTGCATGTAATAGTACTGGAAGTCGGGGTTCTCGGTATTCACGTCGGGCAGTGTTCCCATCTCGCCGGTAGTGCACTGATATCGGTCGCTATAGTCGTTTATAGGCCATAGTCCGTTAGCGTGGAACAGATTTTCACGTCCATTGACGGCACTGTCGAGACGTGCATTGATGTGAGTGCGGTCAATCACGGTGTGGTTAGGAAGAACGTCGACAATCACTCGCAAGCCGAGCTTGTTGGCTTTCTCACACATTGCTTTGAACTCGGCGCGCGTTCCCAGCTGGTAGTTACCGATAGTCCAGTCGGTGGGCTGATAGTGGTAGTACCACTTACCGTTACCAAAGAGTTGTCGCCCGCCGTTGTCACCAATGTAGCACTCGTTGATGGGAGACGTCTGAACGATGGTATAGCCAGCGTCCTTGATTTCTTGCAGATGCTGGGAAATGGTGTTGAACGACCATGACCATGCATGGAGGATAATCTCATTGTTGCCCACGGCATTAGTACTCTGTGCAGCAGCATTGGTTGTCGATGAAAGTATCATCAGCATGGCTGCAAGGGCTAAGTGTTTGCTTTTTGTTATCATAATTATAGAATGAATAAATTTTTATTTTTCGGGATTTGGAATCAAAAACTAAATGGTTTTTGCTCTTTTTGGAGGGGTTACATGTAGGATGTGTCAATGTTATCGGTTGGTGGCACTTCGTAGCGGGTACCAGTTGACTTGTGAATCTGTCGTCGCGCTTTGGGAGTCATTCCGGGGCGCGTGAGGCGTGGCCTGAAGCCACTGGAGTTGCGCTTGTAGACACCGTTTTCATCCTCCTCGCGTATTACACCATCATTATATTTCACAATCATGTGCCAAGCCATCTGTCGCCAACGAGCCACCATCTGGTTGCCCACTTGGTCGCCATAGTCGCTCAGCAGGGCAATGGCACTGTTGCGGTCGGTCTGTAACAAATTAAGTGCTCGTTGCTCTAGTTCGGCTTGATTGGCGAAGTAGCTGGCCTGCAGCGAGTCACGCACTTGCTCAAGTTCGGGATAGAGCAGGCTCCAACGCGGATATACCATATTGCTCACCCAGTTGCACACCCAGTAGGCACTCTCGTCGCTGAAGTGGAAAGCGTCAGCCTCAGGTACATTGTAGCAGTGCGGTACGCGGTTGGTGCAGCAGTAAACAGGAGTATAAGCCACCATGCCGCTGTCGTCATTGCCCCACCATATCACACCACCCACCTCGCGCGGCATGAAACTGCGCAGCTGGCTTACAAAGGTAAATGCAGTGTGTGCCGTTGACACGGAACGCTCGTTGAACATTGTGGTGCCCTCATCATCATAGCGCAACGGCTGCGGACGGAACGGGGTGTCGTAGATTCCCGCTCCTGGGTCATCCTCATCGTTGAAGGAAAACGGTGTCCCCTCCAGGTGGTCGCGCAGACACTCTATCACGGTGTTCACGCTCAGCGGTCGGTCAGGAATAATCCACATGGGCAGCGGCTCAACCTCGTTCATGGGTTTCTTGCCCTCGACATAAGGGATATAGCGATCCATGCCGGTTGTCAGGCGACGGTAAATTGACCACACGCGAGAATCACCCAAACGCCGTCCGCCGAAAGTTGGCGGATTATATGCATCACAAAAACTGAACTCGCTGTCATTTCCTTTGAAATATCCTCGTTTGCGAGCAAAGCTGATGCAATTGCCCGAAATTTTCACGTTGGCAGTGTCGGTGAGATCCACACGGCGTATGCGACTTTGGTTGGCATGCGCCATCACGGCATTATCGGGAACACGAACTGCAATCCACACCACACTCTTGCTGCCTGGTCCGCAGCCTATCATTTCGAGAACCCATGCCTCGTTGGGGTCACACACCGTAAACGACTCCCCCGAGCTGCAGAAGCCATATTCCTCGGCCAGACTCGTCATCACTGTTATGGCTTCGCGAGCCGTGCGTGCCCGTTGCAGTCCTAAGTCCATCAGCGAGCCATAGTCTATGGCGCCTGTAGTATCAACAAGTTCCTCCCGTCCGTCGAAGGTGGTTTCACCGATTGACACTTGCCACTCGTTGATGTTTCCTGTGACCAGATAGGTAACTGGAGCCTCGGGAATCTGTCCGTGATAGACACGCGTATCGCGGTCATATATTTTGCGCATGGTGCCAGGCTTGTGTGTACCGGCTTCGTAACGGTACATCTTATGCATAGCGCCCCACGAATCAATGTTGTAGGTGCACATCACCGAACCGTCAACACTAGCTTTTTTCCCGACAAGGATACTTGTGCATGCCTCAATCTGTGGCAAAGTCAGTACCACTGCAGCAAACAATAACAATAGTTTCTTCATCATTCAAGTATTATTTCATGTTTGAGGACAAAGGTACTTGTTTTTTACGAGAAAACCAACTAACGAAGTTGTCTGTTCACATTCTTCAATACTTAGTTATCAGATGTAGGGAATAGATATTATTATCCTACTAAAAAGTTATTCGAAGGTGAGGGTGGCAGCATTGGAGGTAACATCGAGGGTTGCAGTGGCGCCTTCGAGGATGGGGAGATTGCGTGGCACATGACCGACAGGAAAATTGAATGACACGGGAAAACTGTAAGGCGCTACCATGTCGTGTATCATGTCCTGCATGGCGCCGGTTTCCTCGGCACGATGCTTGGTAAACTGTCCGACAATTAATCCTGCCAGATGTGGCAGAATACCTGCCAGTCTCAAGTGATAAAGCAGCCGCTGCACCTGATATATCTGTTCCGAAACATCTTCGATGAAAATGATGTGCCCAGGCTTGATAAGGTTATAAGGAGTGGCGAGCAGTGCCGAGAGAACAGCGAGATTACCGCCGGTAATTGTTGCCGTAACTCTACCACAGCGGTTGTGATGATGCGTGGGCACCGTATAGGTGGGCAGTTCTCCGCCCGTCATGATATTGTAGTTAATTTGACTTATCTCGTTGTCGATGCCATGCAGGGTGAGGTGCTTCGCCATGGGCGAATGGATGCTCACAACGCCGGCGCGGTGCCATGCGGCATGCAGCGCCGATATGTCGCTGAAACCTATCAGCCACTTTGGGTCGCGCGCCAGAGCATCAAGGTCAAGATTTTCCAGCAGATGCACTGCACCATATCCGCCACGGCTACAGAGGATGGCGCGCACGTCAGAGTCGCCAAGCGCCTGCTGCAGATCATGGAGTCGCTGCGCTGGCGAGGCACTGTGCGTGATGACCTCATAGGCATGATATTCCCCCTTTGTGTACTTGCCTACAACCGGCACAAAGCCCCATTGCCTGATGGCGCTTGCAGCACCGTCGACGCGTTCGCTGAGCACTGTCCCCGATGGCGAAATAATCGCCACTTTGTCACCAGGTTTAAGATATGGAGGAATAAGCATAACTTGTCAGTTGTCAGATCAGTATTAGCTGGAGAGTTTTTACAGAAGTTATAAGAAGTCTGGAAATATATATTCTGAATCATCTATTAGCGTTGGTCGGCACCCCAGAGTAGCTTTTCGCGCAGCGAGCTTGCGAAATTATGGTCACGCTTCTGGATTACCATGAGTCGGTTTTTCGCTAGGGCAATCTTCACACGGCTTCCGCTGGGCAGCGTCATCGCCATGCCGTCGACACTGACCTGAATCCATTTAGCACGCGTATTGACGGTCACCTCAAGCACCGAGTCATCGCTGACCACGATTGGGCGCATGTTGAGTGAATGCGGCGAGATGGGCGACAGTGCCAGACAGTTAGTCGACGGGTTGATGATTGGTCCGCCCACACTCAAGTTATAGGCTGTGGAACCTGTGGGAGTACTGATTACCAAACCGTCGCCCTTGTAGGTCGTGAGCATTGTACCGTTAATAGTTGTGGGCATTGAAATCATTGATGTGGTGTCCTGACGCAGGATTGCTATCTCGTTGAGAGCCAGCACCTCGTCGCAAGGCTTACCGTCAATTTCAAGCAGCTGCAACATGGTGCGTTCCTGCTTGCGGTAATCGCCTTTCTTGAACAACTCTATCATGTCGATTGCCTCATTGAGGCGACAAGCGGTAAGATAGCCCAGATGCCCGGTGTTGATGCCCACCACTGGTGTGCCATGAGTAGCCAGCAGGGCAGCCTTGCCCAAAAGTGTGCCGTCGCCACCAATGCTGATTGCCAGCTCAGCGCCCTCGAAATCATCCCTCTTGAAGACGGTGGCATTTGCCAGGTCAATTCCCATTGACCTGAGATAAGAAGCAAATCCTTCTTCAATTGCCAGTGAGTCGTGATGTTGCAGATACTGGATGAACTGGTCGAGCAACGCCTTATATTTCTCCTGATAACTGTTACCGAATAAAGCAATTTTCATAGTGTTCACGGGGTGTTAATGTGTGAAAAACGTTGAAAAATCTCTTTAAAGTGCTATTTTGTTTTTATTTTTCAGCAATAACTTTTACTTTTGTGACAATATTTGCCGACAAATATAGTAATTTTTGCTCACATGAGCGCACTAATCTTAGAAAACAACACGTTATATTAATAAGCAAAGCTAAGAAGTTATTATGGTAAACCTGAGTGTAAATATCAATAAAGTGGCAACGCTGCGCAATGCCCGCGGAGGGAACCTGCCAAATGTGCTGCAGGTGGCCCTGGACTGCGAACGCTTTGGCGCCGACGGCATTACCGTGCATCCACGTCCCGATGAGCGACACATACGCCGCACCGATGTGTTTGACTTGCGCCCTGCGTTGCACACCGAATTCAACATAGAAGGATATCCCAGCAAGGAGTTCATTGAGATGGTACTGATGGTTAAGCCACATCAGGTGACTCTCGTTCCCGATGCACCTAATGTACTCACCTCATCTACGGGATGGGACGTTACCGCTAATATGGAGTTCCTGTGCAATATCATTGACCAGCTCAAAAGCGCTGGAATTCGAACCAGCATCTTTGTCAATGCCGACGAGCAGACTGTTCGTGACGCAGCCAAGACAGGTACCGACCGCGTGGAACTTTACACCGGGCCCTTTGCCGAGCAATTTGAGCACCACCCCGAAGCGGCAGTTGCTCCCTATCATGACGTGGCTATCGTAGCACACAACGTGGGTCTCGGCCTTAATGCCGGTCATGACCTGAACCTCAAGAACCTAAAGTTCTTCAAGGATAATGTGCCATACCTCAACGAGGTATCAATAGGTCACGCACTAATCAGCGACGCCCTCTATCTGGGTCTCGAGAAAACCATCGCCGCCTACAAAGATTGCTTGCGCGACGAAAAGTGACAACACACATAAAAACGAATTTAATAACCACTAAAAACAATAAATCTAAAGCATCATGGCATTATTAAACATGATAGTAGCCCAAGCGGCAACTCAAGGCGCTCAGAGCGCTACAGTATCTTCAGCATTATCAGTGTGGAACCTCACCCTTAAGGGTGGCTGGCTCATGATTCCCCTGGCATTGCTGTTGCTCGTGAGCATCTACATCTTCTTTGAGAGACTGTTTGCAACAAGCAGGGTGACAAAAGCCGACAACAACTTCCTGCAGAGTATCAAGAATCTTATCCAGAACGGAAAGATTGACGAAGCAAAGCAGCTGTGTCTGGCAACCAATACCCCCTATGCCCGAATGATAGAGAAGGGTGTTTCGCGCATTGGCCGTCCCATGAACGATGTGCTTGTGGCAATTGAGAACGTGGGAAACATGGAAGTAGCAAAGATGGAGAAAGGCTTCAACTGGCTGGCCACAACAGCCGCTGGAGCTCCAATGATTGGCTTCCTGGGCACCGTGACCGGTATGGTGCAGGCATTCTACTCGCTTGCCAGCGCTGGCCAGAACAGCAACGTGAGCATCCTTGCCAGCGGCATCTATGAGGCTCTGGTAACCACAGTTGCCGGTCTTGTGGTGGGCATCCTCGCGCTGTTTGCCTACAACTATCTCACCTCTCGAGTCAACAAGATCATGAACCGTCTTGAGGGCAATACAATGGAGTTTATGGATCTGCTCAACGAGCCAGCTAAAAAGTAAAAAACCTTATCAACCATGGCATTAAAGAGACAACACGAAACATTGTCGATGTTCAGCATGGCTTCGATGACCGACGTCATCTTCCTGCTGCTCATCTTCTTCATGGTCACGTCGACTTTCGTCTTCCCGTCGGCTATGGAGGTAGACCTGCCGCAGAGTGGCCAGCAGACAGCCATCAAGCCCTCGACGCGCATCTACATCGACAAGGACATGAATATGTTTGCCGTACAGAGCGACTCACTCAAGCAGGGCGACCTCATGCCACTGCCACCTGAACAGCTCTATGGCTTTTTGCAGATGGTAAAGCAGAGCGACCCCACTCAGTTTGTGGCACTGCATGCCGATCAGGCCGTTCCTTATGGTAAAATCGTAGACATCCTTGACAAGGGTGCAAAAGTAGGCATAAAGGTGGTTCTGGCAACCAAGCCCGCAAGCGACGAATATGCCTCGCCTGAGCCCGAACCTGTTGAAGCCGATGCAGCAGCCGACGTGCCAACCAATGGCGTTAACACGCCCGAAGCTACTCCTGCAACAACTGGCAAAACCACAGTTACCGAGATTCCTGCCAATGCCTCTACCCTTCCCCAGGCTCAGCAGTCGGCTCCTAAGCAACAACCTGTAACTACCGTTACACAGCACTAAAAATCCTTTTTCAATGGCTAAAAACAACGATAATAGGAACAGACTACTCTCGGCTCTCATCACATTGCTGTTGGGAGCGGGAATCGTTGCGCTCTTGCTGTTTACTAGCCTGCATTACCAATATCCTCCCGAAGATGCCGAACAGTTAAACTTGCTGCAAGACACAATCATGTTTGGCGGTGAATATGTCGAACTTGGAGATTTCCCCGACCCGTCGATGAGTGAGGAATTGGCTACTCAAGGCGAAGAAACGCCACAGCAAAGCGATGCGCAGGATGATGTGCCGCAAGACGTTGGACAGAACGACCTTAACGACCAGGGAGCAATTAATGAACCTCCCAAGCCTCAGGTAGTGAACAACAACCAGCAATCGCCCATGAAGGTCACAGAGCAACCTCCCAAAAAACCCCAGGCCGAGAAAAAGACACCTACCCCAGCCCAACCACAAAAGTCGGGTAACCCTCAACCGGCAGCCAGCACCAATCCCAAGCCACAGCCACAAGCCCCCAACAGCAACATCAACAACCGGGTGTCGAATGCTTTTGGCAAAAACAATGGTTCGGGAGCCGGCAAGCAAGGTTCGCCTGGCGGTGCCGTAGATGGCGGTGAGGCTGGTCGACCTGGCGTAAGCGGTCTTGACGGCTACACGCTGGAGTACTTTCCCAAGGCTAAATGTCCTGCTCCGGGAACTGTAGTAATCAGGGTTACAGTGAGTCCTTCAGGAAGCGTCAGCAAGGCTTCAATAGTGGGTGGTTCGGTCACCGACAAGACCACACGCGACCGTTGCTTGGGTCTGGCCCGTCAGTCACGCTTCCGCGTGCCCAAGGGGCAGAGCATCGAGCGTACCGGAACGCTCACCTACACGATTCGCTAACCCTTATACACATAAAAATATAAAGGTGTCGCCAACTGAATGTTGACGACACCTTTTTTTCATTCTCTGCAATAAACCTTATTTCGAGAGGAACTTGCTGTTGATATAGGCGAGAAACTGGTCGCGATAGCTATCACCAATAGGAATGTCAATATCATCACCAAGTACGATGCGGCTCTTACTCACCTCTCTTATCATCTTCAGGTTGATTATGAAAGAGCGGTGCACACGCATGAAACTGCGCTTGGGCAGACGCTCCTCCATCTTTTTCATACTCAACAGAACTATGATGGGGCGTGGATTGTCAACAAGATAGATGCGCAGATACTCACTCATGGCCTCAACATAGTGGATTTGGCTGATATTGATGCGCACAATTTTGTATTCTGTCTTTAGAAAAATTGCGTCGTCCTCATCAATCTGACTTACCTCCTGCAGCGAACGTAAGGCATCTTGACGCTTCTTGAGTTTCTCGGCTGCACGTTCCATGTCTTCACAACAAAATGGCTTGAGCAGGTAGTCAACGGCGTTGAGTTGGAAACCTTCGACTGCATACTCGCTGTAGGCGGTAGTAAATACCACCATGGGAGGATTATCCAGCGACTTCACAAAATCCAAACCATTAAGCTCGGGCAGGTTAATGTCGCAGAACATAGCATCAATCTTTTCTTTTTCAAGAATTTCCTTTGCTTCTATTGCACTCTGGCACGCAGCCACAAGTTCCAGATATGGAATTTTATTGATATAGTTTTCCATCTGCTTCAAAGCAAGGGGCTCATCGTCTATTATTATACAACGTATCATGAAAATTGGGTTTTATTTAGTTTCTTTTTGGGGTTTAGAGATTTTTTCTTCGCTTGCAAGACTTGGGTCTTTGGTAAAGACGGGAATATCCATCTCTACAACAAACTCGTCGGCGCCATCGGTAATGTCAAGCCTGTAATTGTCACCAAACATCAGGTCAAGCCGGCTCTTTATATTGGTAAGTCCCACACCACTGGCCTCACTCACTTTCTTGCCGTCACTTTTCGGTTTGGACTGCTTACTGTTGCGACAGGTATAGAGAAGACGCATCTCACCGCTGTCGCTTGTGTAACGTGTAGCTCCTACATTGATATATGACTTTTTATTATAGCTCACGCCATGCTTGAAAGCATTCTCCACAAACGAGATGAAAACCAACGGAGGAATCCAAATACCTGTACCGTCGTCGGAATTGTCGGCAGTGAATTTTAGCTTGTCGTTATATCGTATGCTCATCAGTCTCACATAGTTGGCCATAAACTCCACTTCGCGCGACGCCTGAACATACTCATGGTTGCTCTCATATAAAATATATCGCATCAACTTTGACAAGTCGATAATGCACTCTTGGGCCTTCTTGGGGTTGATGTCGACCAGCGCATGGATGTTGTTGAGCGTATTCATGAAGAAATGAGGATGCAACTGATACTTGAGGTGCTCGAGATGTTGCTCGGCATTTTCCTTCTCTAATTCATCAAGGCGTTGCCTGGCACTCAGTGACCTTACGTAAAGTTTAACCCCTAAATTGGTACCTAAACCAAAGAGCAACAGGATAAACGACACTATATCACGGCGCTGGAATGGTGGAGGAATCATGGGTCTTTTATCAAAACCATCTTTTGCAACTGAAGGAGGAGGTCCAGGCGACACCACGTCAACGCCTTGGGGCAACTCCACAACAACCTTGCCATCGGTAGAGGGCCTTGGTATGTCGGGGCGCTGTTTGCACTGATAAAGCATGAAAACACCTATAAGAACAATAATGCCAATCACATAATACCAAGGCTTGTGTCGATAGACCAGCAACGGGGCTATGATTTGGTCATGAATGGCAAATGCAATGACATAGACAATGAAAATTTTCCAACTCTTGAGTAGGTCATTGACAAGGAAATTTGTGTCGGTAATATCATAACCATGAAACAAGGCACTCAAAGTAGGTGCCAGGAAAACCATTACCAACAGGATGGCATAGATGGTGTATTCATATTTATTGAACCGACCTTTGGTGTTCATGATGGTATTCAGTGGATAAAATGCGCTTTTTAAGAATTCACAAAGTTATCAATTATAATCTTCATAACAAATCCATTTTCAGCAGAATATCAAAATATCTCAGCAAACTACCCAAACAAATCCACGAGCAGTCAAAATCACACGAGTCAACATAACTGACAACTAATTACATACAACTGATAACTCTTATCATTTTGTTTCTCCGAAAATTCTGTGTAAATTTGCAGTCGCTTGCGGAGGGTACCGCTATTTGACTAATATGAAAGGTTTTTTCAAAATACTCAGGCGTTTTGTTCCGCCCTATAAGAAGCAACTGGCGCTGAACGTGCTGTTCAACGTTCTGGCGGCACTGCTCACGCTGTTTTCGTTTGCCCTGATTATTCCCATTCTTGAGATGCTCTTCGGCATCAACACCCAAACCTACAGTTACACACCCTGGGGGTCGGCAAGTATCGACAAGTTTGTGATAAATAACTTTTACTATTATGTGCAGACGATTATCGCCAGCAGTGGACGTAGCGTGGCGCTTGCATGCATTGCTGCCACCCTGGTTGTGATGACAGGCCTGAAGACCGGTTGCGCCTACATGGCAGCGTTTTTCATGATCTCGCTGCGCACGGGGGTAGTTCGTGATCTTCGCGCCATGATTTATAACAAGATGGTGACACTACCCATCAGCTTCTTCTCCAGCGAGCGTAAAGGCGACGTGATGGCGCGTATGAGCGGTGACGTGACCGAGGTCGAGAACTCGGTAATGATGTCGCTCGACATGATGTTCAAAAATCCCATCATGATTGTGGTGTGCCTCGCCATGATGCTCTTTGTGAGCTGGCAACTCACGCTCTTTGTGCTGATACTGCTACCCTTAGCTGGATTTATCATGGGAAGGGTGGGAAAATACCTCAAACGGGTATCGCTT
>JAEEGL010566612.1_pt1 | contig 11627 bp, 9 predicted proteins | sample 9134231 | NCBI WGS metagenome assembly JAEEGL01 (sample SAMN16246548, study PRJNA631951) | gut metagenome | biome: gut microbiome; feature: rumen; material: fiber-attached | host: Bos | place: Iran: Karaj | collected 2018-10 | reverse complement strand
CAACACAACCTGCACGGTACAGTTCAATCGGACTGTACCGTGCTTTTTACGTTATTACCGTATCTGAACCTTGATCTCTTGTTTAAAACGCATGGGAAAACTCAGCTGCCGGAAATTGTGAAGTGTAATTAATTGGTTGATATTCCGGAATATTCCGGATATAATACTTTGCATATGGAAGAAAAGGGGGGGATGTCAATGTGCAGACGCGTTATATCAACAATGCTGTTCCTGACGGTTCTCTATGCCATAAGCATCGTTGTCTCAGCCGACAGTTCAACTACCACGTATGATTATGCGGCTAAGGACTTTTCAGCCAATACAGAAATCTATGCAGTGACCCGCGAAGCACCGGACTCCTACCCTTATTACGGTGCAAGATTCGAACCGGATAACGGAGTCTACTATGGCAGGTCCACTAATCCTGACTGGCTGTCTGCCGATACCTACGGTCTAACCAACGGCGCAGCCATGAAGGAAGAGACAGCCTTTGCCTATTACTACAGTCTGGGCGATCCTCATGCACTTGAGGAGTACAGTTATATGTTCTCCTCTCTGAATGGAGGAGATTTGGTATTCCTTCTGAATTTTAACTTTGAACAGGAGGCCACGGATTGCAGGCTTATTCTGCAGGGCGTGTATGATGCCCAGCTCAGAGAGACCTTTTCATATCTCGCAACCATGGGCTGCCCGCTGATGCTCCGCATAGGAGGCGAGGTAAATGTGTGGGGCGATCTGCCGGACGCCCAACTGTTCATATATGCCTATCGGTACGTGGCTTATATCGCATGGCAGTACTGTCCTGAGATAGCGATGGTCTATTCGCCTAATTATTCGAGCGGCTATCAAGTGGATATGGACAGTTTCTATCCCGGAGATGATTGGGTTGACTGGATAGGAGCATCCCTTTACTATAACCGGTATGCCAATAACGGAGATACGAAACGGGATGCGTTTTACGGTGTGGCGGCCTTTGGAAACCCAATACTGAATATCCAACAGATCGTGAACCTGTCCCGCCTACATGACAAGCCGATAATCATTACCGAAGGCGGCTCTTTTTGGTATCGGGACAGGGAAAACCTGACGGATTATGCTTCGGAGAATGTTGAAAAAGCCTATGCCTATCTGACAATGCTCTATCCGGAAATCAAGTGTCTCATTTATTCAGATACCAATTTCGGCAAAAAGAATCCTCTGTATTATATCTATGATAATGCGGCTATGACAGCTGCCTATGATGCGGGTGTTGCGTCCAATCAGATGCTGCTTCACAGCCTGACAGATACTGCAGAATACTATACTCCGCTGTCCGAATTCACTGGAACATGGACAGAAGAAGTAACGCTGAACGCCTATACCTGTTCCAGCCAACATCTTGTTGCTACCTGGTATGTTGACGGGATTCCGGCGGCTCAAGTGGATGAGTACCCTTACCCCTTTACGGTAAATGGGGGGACGTTGGATACAGGTACGCACTACATCAGTGTTTCGTTCAGCAACGGAGCTTCCAGAACATACATGATTCAGAACCTCACGCTTCAGCCCCAGGACCAGACCATCCTGGCAGGGGAGGAGGCTGTATTCCAGACACGGGCATTGGGGAATGTTGCAAGGTATACGTGGCAATACAGCGAAAACGGAATTGTCTGGCATAACATCAATCCCGAAGACTGCCCATCCGCAGAGACGGATACGCTCAGTTTCCAGGCGTACACATGGCTAAGTGGGAGGCAATACCACTGTGTAGTACAGTTTACTGACGGCGCAATGATCACATCAGACGCAGCCAGCTTGACCGTATTCGGAGTAAGCTCCCAGCCACAGGATGCCACGGTTGCATCCGGTGACAAAGTGACTCTGTCTATTGAAACACAGGGGAATGGAAGCTCGTATCAATGGCAGTACAGCGAAAATGAGGGAATAACCTGGACTGACCTGAACGAATTCTCTGCAGCGAGCCTGCCGAACTTTACATTCCAGGCAGATGCGGATTATGACGGTTATCGCTATCGCTGCCTGGTAATGTTCCCCAGCGGACAGATTGTATCTGAGCCGATGACACTTTCAGTCAATGGATTATCTGAACAACCCTCCGATGCGATTGCCAGGGAAGGTGAAGACGTGACCATGTCGGTTTTGGCGTCCGGTCATCCAAGGAGCTATCGGTGGCAGTGCAGTTCGGACGGATTCCATTGGAACACGGTTAATACACTCGACGCCCCGTCTGCAGCAACAAGCGAATATACATTTAAGGCGTCTTCTGCGAACAGCGGACTATTATACCGATGCCTGGTGATCTTTGAACACGGAACCTCACTTTTTTCTGAGCCTGCGAGATTCTCCCTGGACTGTTTTGATGAACAGCCTGCGGACCTGTTCGTGCGTGCAGGGAGTAATGCTCTGTTTGCTGTGAAGCTTCATGAAACGCCTGCAGCATGCCGCTGGCAGTACAGTGCTGACGGCAGTACCTGGATAGATATCTCCACATCTGTCTGCCCGAGCGCCGCAACACCAGAGCTGACATTTTCTGCAACGCCTGGCCTTAACGGATACAGGTATCGATGTCTTGCCACATGCCAAGATGGGGAAATGGCTTCAAAAGCAGCGTTGTTGTCCGTTTCAGGCTGAAGATGGCGGCTTCAGAAGAAGTGCGGCACAGAAAGATGACTTTGAAGACCATATTCTGCTTAGATCAACAAGATCAAGGGACTGATCACTGCAAAAAGCAGTGATCAGTCCCTTGATGTTTAACCGGTTATAGAAACATGTGAAAGCAGGCGGCGGAATGCCGCACGCAACGATCCCCTTGAACAGGATGCCGAAAAGGAAGTTATGACAGGGTCATGTCGCCGACTTTAACCCATCCAAGCTTTCTGAGCACAAGATTAATCAGCGGGCAAAGTACAGCGGGGAGAACGATGGAGATGAGGAGCAGACCGATCCAATCCATGGCAGTGATAGCAGAGCGTGTACCGGCTGCGATATCGTTCATCCAGCCGGTATAGACACCAATCTGCCCAACCAGACCACAGGTTCCCATACCGGAGGAGACCGGGGCACCATTCATTTCCAGATGGAACAGACACGTGGCTATAGGACCGGTTATAGCGGAAGTCAGGATCGGAGCAATCCATATCCGCGGGTTTTTAACGATGTTACCCATCTGGAGCATGGAGGTTCCGATGCCCTGAGAGATCAAACCGCTCCAACGGTTTTCAGCAAAGCTCATGACGGCAAAGCCAACCATCTGGGCGGAACAACCTGCAACCGCAGCGCCGCCTGCCAGACCTGTCAGGCCAAGAGCCGCACAGATGGCAGCAGACGAGATGGGAAGGGTAAGCGCCACACCCATGACAACAGATACGAGAATCCCCATCAGGAAGGGCTGGAGATTGGTGGCCCACATTATTAGGCTTCCAACCTTCATGGCTGCGGCACCTAAAGCAGGTGCCCACCAGGCCGAAAGGGCAACACCGACTCCAATGGTAACAAGGGGCGTCACAAGGATGTCGATTTTGGTTTCCTTGGATACTGCCTTCCCGATTTCTGCGGAGATGATAGCTACAAACAGTACTGCCAAAGGTCCGCCTGCTCCGCCGAGGGCATTGGAAGCGAAGCCTACTGTAATAAGCGAGAAGAGGACAAGCGGCGGTGACTTCAGTGCGTAGCCGATGGCAACTGCCATGGCGGGGCCGCTCATGGCTGAGGCAAGACCGCCTACTGTGTATTCCACCCCGCTGACAGTGGCTACAGGTGTAGTGAGGAAAGGAATATGGAACTGAGTACCAAGTGTGTTGATGATGGTTCCAATTAGCAAGGAGCAGAAGAGACCCTGCGCCATAGCTCCGAGTGCGTCAATTCCGTAGCGTTTAAGGGATATTTCAATATCTTTCCGCTTTAAGAACTCTTTAACTCTGGACATGGATTTCACTCCTAACGGAATAACGGTATTTGAAAGGACTATAACACATTTTTGCAAGAAATGGAAGTGATTTATGCACAAATATATAGCATGTTTTTAGGGAATCCCACATGTTGCCACAGATAAAGGTTCAGCCTGTATGGAATGCGCATCATGGAAAAACAGACCGTATCCTCATTCCGATGGAAACGGTCTGCTTTCTGCCTCAGTGTTCCTGCAGCTGAAGGTCGTATAGTTTTTTGTAGATGCCATTTTGCGCAAGCAGCTCCTGATGGGTGCCCTGTTCTCTGAGCTTTCCCTTGTGAATGACCATGATCTTATCTGCGTGCTGAATGGTAGACAGACGGTGTGCAACTACGATAGTCGTCCGGCCGTGCATGAGACGCTCCATGGCATCCTGAATCAGGGCTTCGGTTTCTGTGTCGATATTGGCAGTTGCCTCATCCATTGCCAGGATTGCAGGATCAAAGGCCAGCGTCCTGGCAAAGCTGAGAAGTTGACGCTGACCGGCTGAGAGGGTGGAGCCTCGTTCCATTACTGCTGTCTCATATCCGTTTTCAAGCTTACGGATAAAGCTGTCAGCATTAACAAATTCTGCAGCGTCCCGGACATCTGTATCTGAAATGTCCGTATTGCCCAGACGGATGTTGCTTTGGATATCTCCGGTAAACAGGAAAACATCCTGCTGCACCTGACCTACCGCATGGCGGAGCTCGTCAGTGCTCATATTCCGGATATCCACACCATCAATGGTGATTGAACCCTTCTGAATATCATAATATCTGCCTATGAGGTTTAGGATGGAACTCTTGCCTGCTCCGGTGGGGCCGACAAACGCGACGGTTTGTCCAGGTTCGATTGTAAAGCTGACATCACGAAGTACCCAGTCCTCGCCGTCATAGGAAAACCAGACATGGCTGAATTCAACCCTTCCAAGAACTGGAGAGACCATAGGTAAGGGGGGGTCTGGGTCCTTGACATCGGGTTCCTGATCCATCAGTGTAAAGATCTTTTCTCCTGCGGCCATGGCAGCCTGAAGCGTACCAAACTGATCCGACAGAGACTGAATCGGCTCGAAAAATGAGCGCACATAACTCGTAAAAATGAACAGAGTTCCGATGGAAATGACGTCTCCCATTACCAGGCGGCCACCGAAGCCAAGCACGATGGCCAGAGATATAATGCTGATTAAATAGATGAGCGGCTGGAAGGTGCCGTAGACAACAATCTCCCGGAAATTTGAGCGGAACAGATCTTCTGAACGCTGGGAGAATTCTGCACGCTTTTCCCGCTCCCTGTGGAAAATCTGAATCAGCTTCATGGCAGAGAGATTCTCTGACAGATAGGTGTTGAGTGCCGAAAGCTTGGTGCGGGTAATCCGATGAGTGGAACGGTAGAGCCGGGTAAAGACATGTGTGAGGAAGAAAACAACGGGAAGGAGTGCAAAGCCCAGCAGTGCAAGACGCCACTGAAAATACAGCATTACTCCGGCATATCCCAAAATCAGAACCGCATTCTTTACCATGGTTACAAGGATGGTCGAAAAAAGCTCGTTCAGAGTTTCTACGTCGTTTGTAACTCGCGTGACGATTCGGCCTACCGGGGTCACATCGAAAAACCGCAGCGACAGACGGTGAATATGGGCAAAGATTTCCTGACGAAGCTGAAAGATGATGTCCTGGCCCAGCTTCTGCAGCATCAGCATCTGGAACATATTGCAGGCTGTAGCAGATAGCAGCAGGATTATGTAAAAAGCAAAATACCACACAATGGAAGAGAACAGACCGCCGGAGGTGATGGTATCAATAGCACGTCCGATGATAATGGGACGCAGCAGATTGCCAGCTGTAGCGGCAAGCACCAGGGCAAGGGCCAGCAGGAGCTTTCTCCAATGGGGTTTCATATAGGCCATCAGACGAAGGAATACGTCCTGTTTATTCTGCTGCATGGAGGGCCTCCTTTTCGGCCTGGAGCTGTAACTCCAGCTGCTGCTGTTCAAAAAGCCGGGCATAACGGCCGCCCTGCCGCAGAAGGGACTCATGTGTACCGGATTCAGCACAGACCCCGTCTTCAAGGAACAGAATCCGGTCGGCTGCCTGTACGGTGCTTACCCGGTGTGCAATGAGGATGGTTGTTTTGCCTGCCCGAAGGGATTTCAGGGATTGCAGAATATGTGCTTCGGTATCAGTATCCACTGCAGACAGAGCATCATCCAGAATCAGAATGTCAGCATCTTTCATCATTGCTCGGGCAATGGCGGTGCGCTGTTTTTGACCGCCTGACAGAGTCACGCCGCGTTCACCGACGACAGTGGCGTAATTCTTAGGAAACTGCATGATGTTGTCATGAATATCTGCAGCCTTTGCCGCCTCCTGCACCGCATTCAGATCACCCCAAAGCCGGTCGTTCTCGCTTTCCCGCTGGGCTATTTCCTGTTCAACCCACTGTTCTGCAGCTTCGTTTTTGCGCAGGAAGATTTTTGCCTTTGCTGAAGCTATCTGTGGTGCCTTATCCAGAGTTCTGGTTGCAAAAGCAATGTTGGTCTGTATGGTATCTGAAAACAGCAGGTTTTCCTGGGGCACCACTGCCATGTGCTCCCTTAGAACACCGATAGGGATGTGCCTGATATCATGTCCGCCTATATACACCTGTCCTGGCTCCGGATTATATATCCTGGAAAGAAGGGAAGCGAGAGTGGATTTGCCGCAACCTGTTCGGCCAAGAATACCGACCATGGTCCCCGGGGCTATTTCCGCTGAAAAACCGGAAAACACCTCAGGCAGTTCCTGTGCATAACGAAAATGAAGATTCTTGAATTCGATTCCACTGTCAAAATCTGTGATAGAAGGATTGGTAAGTGCATCGTCTGCTACATCGCTCCTGCGTACAAACAGATTACGTACCCGTCGCCATGAAGCAGCGCCCTGGGAAATAAGTGTAATAGATTCACCTGCAGCTATCATTGGCCACACCAATGTCATAACATAAGTATTGAATGCCACAAACCGTCCCACGGTTATGTCTCCCTGCAGCACGAGATACCCGCCATACAGGAGAGTCAGGGCAGTGGAAACGCCGATCAGACCATCCAGGATAGGGAGAACTGTGGCTCTAAGCCGAACCACCCTGAGATTTGCGGCTCTTGTAGCTTCATTTGCTTCCTTGAAAGCCTTCATCTCGTGCTGTTCCTGAACGAAGGCTTTTACGACGCGAATGCCGGACAAACTCTCCTGTACACGGTCAGACAACCCTGCAAAGACTTCCTGCTTCCTGGTGTAGCGTTCTGACATCGCCTTTCCAAAACGGCCACCGCCGATAAGGATAACAACCAGAGGGATCATGGCAAGAAGTGTAAGCTTCAGATTTACATAGATTATCATCTTACACAGGACCATCACAGTCAGCACCACACTGTCAAAGGTGGTGAGGATGGCAGGCCCGACCGCCATGCGGATGGCTTCCATATCGTTGGTGAAATAAGCCATCAAATCGCCGGTCTTGTTATGCTGATAAAACTGATTGGACAGAGTGGTGAGATGCCCATACAACTGTTCCCGAAGATCACGTTCTACACGGCGTGATGCACCAAAAATCAGAACCCTCCATCCAAGACGCATGGCAGCCACAAAAACAGCAATGCAGATTATCAGCAACACGTCCCGAAGCAGGACAGAATGGGTTAAAACGCCGCCGGCGAGCCCGTCTGTAATCTCCCCGGTGAGCTGCGGAATAAAAAGCTCCAGATAATCCACTGCCAGCAGACAGCCCAGACCGAACAGATACTGCCAGAAGTATTTCATTATATTTCGCCAGAGCGTCGGAACTGGTTGCATTGCTATTACTCTCCTTACATGCGTTGTTCTAATATTTTAGCATTCTCAGGATGATATTACAAGTTAATCTGGGTGGCGCCAAAAAAGAAACTGTGGTAAACTGAAGCAAAGGAGGCGAGAATCATGCTTGATCAGACCTATAACACGCAACTGCGGAAGGCGCTCATTGGAAGAAAACTCATGGAGGATGCCATGCCGACGATTCATCGGGGCCGGCCGATGTTTACCTTCTGGGGAGAAGATCTGGGATTTGCCTCTGGGGATGTACATAAAGACAGAGCATACCGAATATATCTTGACTATAACAGGGAACGGATTGTTACAGATGTGGATGTGGTAGTAGAGGGGGATCTCATCAGCCCTTGCGCTGGCTTCTTTCCGGAATCTCTAGATGAATTCGACTTTAGAGCGGTGCTGGAATGGTGCTTGAAGCGAACGGAACCAGGTACAAGCTCCGATAATTGCTAGTCCAAAAAAGCAAGCGTCTGCCATGCCAGACGCTTGCTTTTTCAGATGCTTGATTCAGTTTGTGCCTCAGGCTCCGGACTCTTGGGGAATTCTGCCCAGAACAGAACTCCATTCTCCACGTTTTGGACGCCATAACCACACCCCAGCAGTTCCATATTACGTTTTACGATAGACAGGCCCAACCCGGATCTTCTTCCGCTGCTGGATCTGGAACTGTCAAGCCGGTAAAAGCGTTCCCAGAGGCGTGGGAGTTCATCCTCCGGAATTGGGTCGGAAGAGTTGTATACACAAACTCGGTATGTTTTTTCACTGTCCTCCACAAAGAGCCGCAGTTCTCGACCTGCTCCCATATGGGTTACTGCATTTTGAACATAATTGGTAATCACCTGTTCAGCGGAAAAATAGTCCGTAGTAACATACAGGCAGTCGGAATAATCCGATGAGAAGCAGATACCATTGCGTTCCATCTCCACAGAGAAAATCTCCACTGTATAGTCCAGGAGATCTGCAAGATCAAATTCTTCCAGCTCCAGCTCAACGGTTCCGCTTTCCAACCGGAACAATTCCATCATTCGGAGTATCATGGCCATCATACGATCGGATTCGTCGTGGATCACATCACAGTAATCACGGATTTCTTCGTCTGTCTTGGCCATGCCGCTTCGAAGCCCGTCTGCATATCCAGAAATGAGACCGATGGGTGTTTTCAAATCATGAGAAAGGTTGGCAACCAGGCTCTTGCGGGCTTCCTCCTGTTCCTTTTTCTGCTCGATATCTGCTTTCAACTGCTCATTCGCATCCTGAAGCTGTGCAATGTAGGACTGCATGAAGTCAGACATGGTATTGACGCTTTCGGCCATGTCTGCGATTTCTCCGCTTGAACTGACACTGCACTTTTGAGAAAAGTCCAGGTGCGCAATCTGTTTGGCAATGGATGTGATCTGCATGATGGGATCCGTCACCACTCTGCTCATGCGGGAGAAGGACAGAATGGCCAGACTCATCACCATGAGTCCAACGAACAGAGAGAACTGCATGGAAATGGCAGAAGCCTGAGCGATAGGGGCATAGGAAGTACTGATATCAATCAAATACTGATTCGCTACTCCCAGAAGAGTTACTCGCTTGCCAGAGGAATAGCTTGCGCCGGCAGCTGTACGCTCCCATAATTCGTTGGACATGATGCTGTACCCTGTATCGGATTGTGAGACAGTATCCCGAACGTATGGAAGAATCATAGTTTCGTAGTCCGGAGGCATCGGCCGGTTTCCGCGACCATTATAAAGGATTGCGCAGGTTTCACGATCAGCAATTACAATGGTCAGGTTGCGCTCCTCCAGACTACTGATAACATCCAGATCATATTCCTCTGTTTTCGCAATAGTTCCGTATGCATCAATTAGCGTGTTTTCCACATTATGAAGGTAATAGGGTTCCATGAACAATGCACTGAACAGAAGCACAAGGACATAGTACAAACCCAGCACTCCGACAGCAAGCAGAATCAGACTGCTCCGGAGACGGCTTCGAATGACCATGGTTATCCCTCCAACTTGTAGCCCCTTCCTCGAACGGTCTTAAGAGCAGAGCCATGATCGCCGAGTTTCATGCGCAGATTCTTGATATGGGTATCAACGGTTCTGGCATCACCATAGTAATCGAAATTCCATACAGCAGAGAGAATCTGCTGCCGGGACAAGGCAATATTCTTATTCTGCGCCACATAGAGAAGAAGCTCGAATTCACGCGGTGTCAGAGAGATTTCCTGACCGTCAACGGTGACGGTGTGCCCGTCCAAATCGATGCAGATCCCGGCAACCTCAACTTGGCTGCGCACAGATACAGAACGTTTCAGCAATGCGCGGACCCGAGCCATGAAAACAGGGAACTTAATAGGCTTTGCAATGTATTCGTCCGCACCGCTTACAAATCCTGTGAGCTCACTTTCCTCATCGTTCTTTGCGGTAAGCATAATGATCGGGATCTGAGAGTAGTCCCGGATAAGCTGACAGGCACGTATACCGTCCATAACCGGCATCATGATATCCAGAATCACCAAGCTGATGTCGCCGCTCCCACGTACAAGCTCTACAGCCTCCACTCCATTTGAAGCCTCAATGACTCCATAGCCTTCGTTGCGAAGATAGTCTCCAACGAGTCTTCTCCAGCGTTCCTCGTCATCAGCGATTAGTATCGTAACATTACTGTTCATTGGATAACCTCCTGTGCTTCCGGACAGACCGCCTCTAGCCGGCAAATCGGAGTGCCGATCTGATAGAACTTTTCCTCATAGCCGGTCATAATGCCAACAGGTCCTTCGCGGTGCAGATCATGTGTAATATTACGCAGGGTAAATCCGCAGGAGCGAAACTGTTCCAGCGAGAACTCAAAAAGGCCTGCATTGTCGGTCTTGAAGTGGATCTGGCTGCCAGGCTTCATTATCTGCTGATAGAGCTTCAGAAATCCGGCATGAGTCAGCCGCCTGGGGGCGTGCTTCTTGTGAGGCCATGGATCGCAGAAATTAATATAAAGCAAGTCAATTTCACCAGGTGCGAAGAACTCGGTAATTCTGGCTACATCCTCGCCGATGAAGAAAACGTTCTGAAGGCCAGCTGCCTTGACTTTTTCCATGGCCATTACCATTGCCTCAGGAACCCGTTCCATGGCAATAAGAAGAATGCCAGGTTCAGCGGCAGCAGTCCCTGCAGTGAATTTACCCTTTCCGCATCCAACCTCTAATCGTATCTCTTCTGCCTCGGGGAAAAGTTCCTTCCAACGGCCTTTCCAGGATTCAGGATCTCGGATCCAGATATCGCTGCACGCTTCCATCCGGGGAATCAGATTGCGCTTCTTCCGCATTCGCATAAACAAGCCTCGTTTCCTTCCATATTGTAAATATTATATCAAATATAAAAGGCAAGGTAAAGCATCGTTATTTGTAGATTGTGTGTATTTAGTGATCCTGAAACGAATAGAAATGCAAGGAAAAAGCTTGCCCTTGAAGGAAAAATGTGTTATAACTATACACATCCGGGTGTGGCCCAGTTGGTAGGGCGCCTGGTTTGGGACCAGGATGCCGCGAGTTCGAGTCTCGCCACTCGGACCATATTAGGACGTGGACGTAGCATATCGCTCCATGTCACAGAATGAGGGATATCCCCGCTGATACCGGGGGTGTCCCTCATTCTTTTTGCCTGTTTAGTAATAATACGAGTATAAATAACGGTTTTAAGTGCACCACTTTTATGATGCGATGACTGTAGTAGAATGCAGCTCATTTTGGCCTATGCACCGGCTTATCTCGATTTGTCACGCGAAACATGAAAATCAGTGCAGATAGCTTCAGTAGCATTATTGTCCTACGCCCAATAATTGTATATGATAGATTAATAACAAACCTT
>JAEEGL017355724.1_pt1 | contig 11628 bp, 5 predicted proteins | sample 9134231 | NCBI WGS metagenome assembly JAEEGL01 (sample SAMN16246548, study PRJNA631951) | gut metagenome | biome: gut microbiome; feature: rumen; material: fiber-attached | host: Bos | place: Iran: Karaj | collected 2018-10 | reverse complement strand
TAGCTGGCAAACCTGCTTCAATACATTTTAAAAACAGCAATAATAATGATTTCCCGCCAGGAACATGATTAAGATTCAGTGTCTTTTTAAGGTCTTCCTTGCTAAGTTTAACAGCATCTGGTAAATATTCGGCTATAAAACTGTTGATAAATATTGGTTTGATAGTCGGAACGCCTGTTGCAGCCGCAATAGACGGAATAAGATTTTCAATTAAACTTTTTTCTTCTTTATTGAAGAAAACAGGAACAGAGTTAACCAGCATTGAAGCATTAAAATTGTTTATAGATGTAAAGCCTTCCCTAGGCGAAAAACGAACTACGGTAATGTCGTCATTGCTGATATCAAAAGCTATCAATGGTTTTGACAACTTTTTGCATTTTGTCATCTCAAGAGCCATAGATAATTTGAAAGCAACGGCAACTCCGGCAATATTCTTTTGAGGGCATATTGACTCGTGGAGTTTGGGGTCAACTATTGCTATGGCATTTGGTATTTGAGCTGGGGGCTCATGATGGTCTGTAATAATGACATCTATACCTTTGCTCTTTGCATAATCAACTTCTTCTTTGTTGCTGATTCCGCAATCTACTGTGACAATAAGACCAATACCGTCTTTGGCTGCCGCATCTATATAGGCTGGGTTCAAACCGTATCCGTCTTCTATTACAGGAACTGTGTAATCTACAAAATCATAGAAAGATTTCAAAGTTTCTGTAAGAACAACAGTGGAAGTTATCCCATCTACATCTCGGTCACCATAGACTCTAATGCTTTCGTTATTTTCTGTTGCTTTAAAAATTCTGTCGATTGCAGCAGAAATCCCATCCATAATAAATGGGGAAAACAGATACCTGCTTTTGGGGTTAAAATACTTATCAATAGAAGCGATGTCTGTAATCCCTCTATTAATAAGTATTTTAATTAAAGTATCACTAAAACCAGTAGATTTTAGTTTATCTATACTTTGTTTTGATACTTCTTTTAATTTCCAGATTTTTTCAGCCATTACATATTTCTGATTTCTTTAATTGTGTCTTCGTTAGCAATAACTTCTAGGAATGCGTTAACAATACGTGGGTCAAACTGAGTTTCTGAACAACGTATTAATTCTTTCTTTGCAAATTCCAGGGGCATAGTGTCTCTGTAGGCACGTTTGCTTGTCATTGCATCAAATGAGTCTGCACAGCATATTATTCTCGCAAGTAGAGGTATTTCTTCTCCTTTTAAGCCTTCCGGGTAACCTTTGCCGTCAAATCGTTCGTGGTGGTATTTTATTAGTGGAACTTTTTCTTTCAAGAACTTAGCTGGTTCAATAATCATAGCACCACGTGACGGGTGGGTTTTTATTTCCTGATATTCTTCATTGGTTAATCTATCTGTTTTATTTATAATTGCTTCGGGAATACCAATCTTTCCAATATCATGAAGCAGAGCACCAATATAAAGATTTTTGATTTCCTCTTCTGGTAAACCCATCTTTTTGCCTATTTCAACAGAATACTTGGCAACACGTTCGCTATGCCCCATTGTATATGTATCTTTGGCATCTATAGAATTTGCCAAAGCTCTGACAGCAGATAAGTAGCTTGCTTCTAAATCTTCATAAAGCTTTGCATTATTAAGGGAAACAGCTATTTGAGAAGCTAGCGTAACCATCATATCAAGGTCGCTTTTGTCGAAGGGTTCGCCAGAAAGTTTATCTGTAATAGAAAGAACCCCAAGACATTTTTCCTTAACTTTGAGTGGAACACAGATAGAACTAGAACCTGCATCTATAGAGTCATTATCATTAGTATGCATATCATTTATCATGATTGGTTCGCCACGTTGGAAAACCTTACCAGCTATACCTTCGCCACTTTTTATAGGTTTCATTGCTTTGCTGGATTTCTCGCCCTTATAGAGTTTTAAGTTCAAAAGTTTGGTTTCTTCATCATAAAGAATGATTGAACTTGTTTTTACTCCGCCAAATACTTTTGCCGTCAAGTCTAAGATTAGTTCTAAAAGCTTGTTGATATCTAATACAGTTCCGATATTTTTGGCTATTTCATGAAGAGTATTCAATTCTAGAATTTTTCTATGAAGATCTTGCCACATCATAGCATTTCTGATTGCTGTAGAAGTTTCTTTAATTATTCCTTCTATAAGACTCAAATCAGATTCAGAAAAGTCTTCGCCTGAAAGTTTGTTTTTACCGAATAATACTGCTATGACTTTCCCTTTAACGATAATAGGGATATAAAAGGATTTATCTTGCTTTAGAATAGTATTTGAATCTGAATTGCCAGAATCATTAGAAATATTGCCTTCTTGCTTAGAAACAGTTTCGTTGATTACTAAGTTTTCACCAGTTTGATAAACTTTTGAAGCGATTAGTGAATCAAGAGGAACACGCTTGTTTTCAGGGATTGATTCTGTATTTAAACCTTTGATTACTTTATATTCAAATTCATTATGTAGTTCATCTACTACTAAAACAATACATGTTTGTATGCCATTCATGACATTCAAAACATTTTCAACGAGCTTAGTGTAAATTTCATCAAGGTTGTGAGTAAAACTTAGAGAATGGTTAATCTGGTTTAAGGCAGCCATTTCAAAGAGTTTTTTATCTTGCTTTTCTGTCTTTTCATTGAGTTCTTTTTCTTTTTCATTAATTTTAAAAAGCATATTTGAGAATGCAATGCTAAGGGGAAGGCTTTCTATTGAATTGTCTACATCAACTTCTGGGTTGATATTCCCTTCAGACACTTTGTTGGCTATTGAAGTAAGCTGAAGTAAAGGTTTATCTAAGTGTTGTGAAACAACTCTGGAAATATAGAAGGAAAAGACAAAACCTGCTATTAAGCAAAAAAGGCTGATATTAAGAACTTCAGACCCTTTATTCACAAAATAATCATTTGAAAAAACAATCTGAATGAAACCTATTTCTTTATCTGTTTCAGAGTCTATAAGAGGATTTTCTATAACAATTGTCGGAGGAAAATAAATGTAGTAGCTATGTCTGAATTTTGTATTCGGAGCAGATTCTGCAATCTTTCTTTTGCTGGAATCAGATATCTGAACTGCAATAATATCGTTGTTAAGTATTTCTTGAGTAGTCAATGATTTGGCTAACTTAGTGATTCTTGCGGTATCATTTGAATTCAAATAATCTATTATTAATGGGCTGATTGTTCTTACTATGGTTGAGCCTTTTCCTTCTGTATAGTTTCTGCTAAGTGTTTTCCAGCGAGTAAGCTCAGACCATGTAAAAATTGTTACAAGAATAAACGTAAGCAGAGAAGACAAAAGGAATATTTTGTTCTTTAACGACATGGAATGAACTGTATTGGAATTATATATATTATTGCTGCTCATTAATTGCTTCTCCGTTGTTGCTTTCTGTAACGATAATAGCTTCGCTAATGGTTTCAGAATCTTTTTTTGCCGAAGAAACAGATTCTGAAGAGTTGGGAATGGAAATACTTGATTCGGGGTTTTCTGATGTCATAGATTCAGAAGAATTTGTTTCCGAATGAATTATTGATGCATCTTCTACTTCATGTGCATTAATATTGAATAATAGTTGTTCTTGAGAATTAGTTCTTTCTCGAGCATCTGCTTGAGCTTGAGATATTATAGATTCTTTAATGATAGACTGAAAAAGAGAACCTTTGGCGGGTAATGGGTGCATCATTCCGCAAAATACAAAATAAAGCATTCCGCTGGTAAATATAAAGAGATGGCTGAAGTTTCCTGAGAATTGCTTGTTAAATAAGAAATACCATATTAGAGAAGCAATTATGATAAAAACACCTCTATAAATGAGACCTTGTTTCTTATATTGCGGTATGACCGGAGCTATACCTTTTATTATAGTTAATAGAGCTAAAATGAAATGAATAGCCAAAATAGATAAAACAGTTGGAACAAACCAGTCTGGATAGGGCTTTTTTATTGCATTCATGACAAATAAGGCAGCGGTTCCATAAGCTGCAACTATTGATAAGGCTCTATAATAGTTATAGAATTTTGATATTCTTTTTTTTACAGAATCAACTATTAGTATATCATCCCAGTTGTTGTCTGCTTCGAGCTTTATTCTGCCTAAAACATAATTGTTTACTGCATCGCCCATGAAAAATGGGGCAACACAGATTACAAGCAAAAAAATATGAGTCCATTCATATAACCATTCATTTTTTTGCAATAGTATCCAGGTTAGAATACAACCGAATACCGTTGTGTGATTACATGAAAGACCTAGAAAAAGTATACTTTTGAGTTTGTTAAAACCCGAGTTATCAGAAGTTAATGATTGCATAAAAATATAATAACATTTACAAAAGATAATTGCTACCCACAATTTTTAAAATTAGATTTATCTAACTTTAAAAAGGTTATTGATATATAAAAAGTTTATGCTACAATTTCATAGAGATGAGAAAAACTAACCTTTAAATAAAGGAAGGAATAATATGTCAAAAGAATTTACCAGAATAGGTATTGAACAGCTCGCTTCTTGGATACTCCGAGAATATGATGAAACACAGCAGATTTTCGGTATTCATAAAGATTTATTCTTTACTCCGAAAGCTGATGACCCATTTACAATGACCAGATATGGTCAGTTCATGGAAAGCCCAATCGGTGTTGCTGCTGGTCCACATACTCAGATGGCTCAGAACTTGATTGCAGCTTGGCTTTGTGGTTCCAGATATTTGGAACTCAAGACCGTTCAGACTATGGATGACCTTGGCAAGATTATTAGTAAACCCTGTATCGATATGCAGGACGAAGGCTACAACTGTGAATGGTCACAGGAACTCAAACTAGAAGACAGTTTCGATGAATATCTGAATGCTTGGATAATGCTCCACATTCTTCGCCATAAATTCGGTTGGACAAACGAAAAGGGTAGGGGCTTCATTTTCAATATGAGCGTTGGTTACAACCTTGAAGGCGTTTTGAAACCAAATGTTCAAGAATTCCTTGATAAAATGGCTAATTCAGAACAATACCTCAAAGAAAAGCTTATGGCTGTTAAGAAATATTATCCACAAATTGATGAAATTGATATTCCAGCTAAGCTTTCTGATAATATCACATTGTCTACAATGCATGGCTGCCCACCAGATGAAATCGAAAAAATAGCTATGTATCTTGTAAAAGAACGTGGCTACAACACAACTATTAAGTTGAATCCAACTCTTCTTGGTCCAGATCAGCTCCGCCACATTCTTAATGATGTTTGTGGTTTCGTAACTAATGTTCCAGATGAAGCTTTCGGTCACGACCTCAAATACCCCGATGGCGTAGAAATTTTGAAGAATATGACCAAGGCCGCTGCTGAAAAGGGCGTTGCTTTTGGTATTAAGCTTACCAACACTCTTGAAAGCTGCAACCACAAGAATATATTCCCAGAAAAAGAAAAATTCATGTATATGAGCGGTCGCGCTTTACACCCAATCAGCATTAATCTTGCTGCTAAATTGCAGAACGAATTCAACGGTCAGCTTGATATTACATTCAGCGCTGGTGCTAATTGCGATAATATGCATCAGATTCTTGCCTGTGGTATTAAGCCTGTAACTGCTTCTTCTGACATTTTGAAACCAGGCGGATATGCTCGACAGATTCAGACTCTTGAAAATGTTGCTAAGGCAATGAGAGAAATTGGTGCTTCTAATATTGATGAATACATTGTTAAGTATGCTGATGCTGGGACCAACGATGTTAAGGAAGCAGCTCTAATCAATCTTCGCAGATATGCTGGTGCTGCTCCTGCTAATAAAGCTTATCACAGAGATTCTAAGACTGGCGATTCTGTAAAGACTGGTCGCAAGCTCACTACTTTCGACTGTGTTAAGGCTCCATGTCTTACCACATGCCCAGTTGAACAGGATATTCCAGACTATATGTATTACACTTCAAAGGGTGACTACAAGAAAGCTTATGAAGTCATCATGAAGAACAACCCAATGCCAAATGTTCTTGGTATGATCTGTGATCATCAGTGCCAGCACAAGTGCACTCGTATGAATTATGACAGTTCAGTTCTCATCAGAGAAATCAAGCGCTTTATCGCTGCTAAGAACGAAAACCGCCCAGCTTTACAGCCTGGTCAGGATAACGGCAAGAAAGTTGCCATCATTGGTGCTGGTCCATCTGGTCTGGCCGCTGCTTACTTCTTAAGACTTGAAGGCTTTGGCGTAGATGTATTTGAAACTAAGGCATTCGCTGGTGGTATGATTTCTGATGCTATCCCAGCCTTCAGACTTACTGATGAAGCAATTCGCAAAGATGTTGATTTCATCGCTAGTCTTGGTGCTAATATTCACTACAACGAAAAGATTGATGCTAACCGCTTTGAAGAAATCAGAAAAGCTTACAACTATGTTTATGTAGCTGTTGGTGCTCAGGTAGCTAAGAAGATGGGCGTTCCCGGTGAAGATGCTCAAGGCGTTCTAGACCAGCTCACTTTCTTGTCTGATGTAAGACGCGGTAAAGAAGTTAATTTAGGCGAAAGAGTAGTTGTTATCGGTGGTGGTAACTCTGCTATGGACGCTGCTAGAACAGCTCTCAGACTTGGCAATGGCACTAAGGTAACTCTTGCTTACAGAAGAACCAAAGCTGAAATGCCAGCTGACCCAGACGAAGTTGTAGCTCTCGCTGAAGAAGGCGTTGAAATACTTGAACTCCATGCTCCTGTTGAAGTTGTTGTAAATGACGGTAAAGTTACTGCTATGAGACTTCAGAAGATGAAACTTGGTGAAAAGGGTGCCGATGGCCGACGCAAACCAGTTGCAATCGAAGGTGCTGTAGTTGATGTTCCATGCACTTCTATAATCAGTGCTATTGGTCAGGGTGTTAAAGTTGATTTCGTTGATTCAGCTATACTTAGAGCTAATCCAGTAACTGGCGAAACTTCATTAGAAAACGTATTCGCAGGTGGTGACGTTTCTAGAGGAGCTGCTACTGTAGTTAAGGCTTGTGGTGACGGTCGTATCGCTGCTATGAATATAGTTGCAAAAGCTGGTCAGGAATTCGGCATTAAGCCAATGAAGGTTGACAAGGGCTTGTCTGCTGCTGAACGCATGAGAAGAAGCGCAACCAAGGTTAAAGGCTTAAGAATACCTGAAATTCCAGTTAAAGAACGCTGTGGTTTGAACAAAGTTGTAATTCGTGAACTTACAGATGAAGAAGCAAAAGCTGAAGCTGGCCGCTGCTTATTTTGTAACGATGTTTGCAACGTCTGCGTAAGCGTATGTCCAAACAGAGCAAATCGTTCTTATACTATTAAGACTGGTGATTACCCGATTTACAAGAGCAAAAACAAGATGGGTACTATAGTTCTTGAAAAAGAAGGTACTTTCAGACTTACTCAAGCAAATCAGGTTCTCAACATTGGCGATTTCTGTAATGAATGTGCAAACTGCACTATGTTCTGTCCATCTGCTGGTGACCCATACAAACAGAAACCAAAATTCTATTTGACCGAAGAAAGCTTCAAGGCCGAAGAAAACGGCTATAGAATTTCTGGAAATGTTCTTCGTGAAAGAGTTAAGGGCAGAGAATACAGTATCGAAGAAAGAGATGACTGCTTGTTCTTCAGTGGCAACCATATGGAAGCAAGAATCAATAAAGAAACCTTTGCTGTAATGGATGCTATGCCAAAGAATGGTGGAGCTCAGAGCTATTCATTTGAAAATGCTCTTAAGATGGCTATTCTTTATATGGCAGTAAAAGACCAGGCTTTCAACTTCTAAGCTTAGTAACTAACAAAAAAGGCTCACAAAATGTGAGCCTTTTTTGTTGTTCCAGATTGCCTTAGCTGTGCCCCATTTAGCAAGTATTGATTAGGAAAAACAAATATTGTAAAATTATAATAGCAACAGCGAGGGAAAAATGGAAAAAGAACAATACATAACTTCATCTGTATATACTTTTGCAGATATGCGTGAATACAATTATCTCTATGTAGATAAAACAGAATGCTTATGGAAACTCATAAAAAATCCAAAATCTATGTTTTTCTTTTCCCGCCCCCGCAGATTTGGTAAGTCTCTTACATTATCAACATTGAAAGCATTTTTCCAAGGTAAAAAAGAACTATTTAAAGGCTTATTTATAGAAAACCAGCCTTACGACTGGAAGACTTACCCGGTTATACACATTGATATGGGTTCTAATGCTTCATCAACTCCAGAAGAATTAAAAGAAGAATTAATAAGTATCATAAAATTTATAGCTACTGAACAAAAAATTGAATTAACAGAAACACTTTATAATAAAAAATTTGAAGAATTAATAAGAAAGCTTTATGAACGTGAAGGCAAAGTTGTTATTTTAATTGACGAATACGACAAACCTATTCTAAATAATATAGAAAATGAAAATCTAGCTGAATTGCAGAAAGTCATGAAGGGCTTCTATTCAGTATTAAAGACTTGTGAACCTTACGAACGCTTTGTTTTTATTACTGGCGTAGGAAAGTTTTTGAAAGTCAGCATTTTCTCTGATTTGAATAATCTTACAGATATTAGTATGAATGATGATTACGCTACTCTGTGTGGTTATACAGAAAAAGAACTGATAGATAATTTTCATACTCAACTAGAGTATTTGGCTAAGAAGACTAACGAAGAATATAAATCTTTTTTACAGGGTGTTAAAGAATGGTATGACGGCTATAAGTTCTCACCAGATGGCGAAAATGTCTATAATCCGGTTTCACTTGCTAAATTTATAGAAAACAAAGGCAGATTCAACAACTACTGGTTTGAAACAGGCAGTCCAAGTATTCTTGTCAAGCTCATAAAGGAAAAATCGGTAAATATAGAAGAAGTAATTAGTTCCACATATACTGAAAATATTTTTACAGCCTTTATGCCAACGAGTATTTCATTTATTGCTCTGATGTATCAGACAGGTTATCTGACAATAAAAGGTTGGCAGACAAAAGATCGTGTTACTACTTATAAGCTTGGTTTCCCAAATTTTGAAGTTGAAGAATCCTTTTACCAGAACTTGGTTTATACAGCAAGCGACGATTTAGATTTAAGTGCCGGTTTGCCTCACAAGCTCAAAGAATGTATGAGAAACAATGATGTCGACAAGTTGATGCAAGCCATAGATTGTTACCTGGCCGAAATTCCTTATGAAATGCATATAAAGAACGAAAAATACTACCAGACTCTTTTCTATTCTCTTTTTAAGATAATTGGCTATTCAATTCATGCTGAAGCTCAGACCAGCGATGGCAGAATAGATGCTTATATAGAAAACGGCAACAACGTCTACATTTTTGAATTCAAGCTCGATAAGTCTGCTGATGAAGCTTTCGAACAGATTATGAATAAAAAATATTACCTTAAATTTCAAAATTCAGGGAAAAAGATAACCCTGGTCGGTGCTAACTTCGATTTTGAAACAAGAAGATTGAAAGACTACAAGAAGAAAGAGTTATAAAAAGGCTCGTCATTGCCGTAAGTGTTAAATAATTAGTTACATTTTGAAGATGAAATAAACCATAAAATGCTCCCCTTTAAGGCTGCCGACAGGAAGTCGGCGTGCAAGCGGTCACAGGATGTGATAACCGCTGCTGGAGATGTTGAGCGTAAGCGAAACTGAGAGGTTTTAATTATCTTATTAAAAATCCCCCAGTCATGCTAACGCATGACATCCCCCTTTAAAAAAGGGGGTAAAATTGAGAATCTATGTTTCATAATAAATAAACATAGTTTTTTCATCAAAGAAAATGTAACTAATTGATTAACTTCTACAAGAAGTATGGCAATCCAAACTTCAATAAAACTTATAAAACCAACAACAATCACAATCTTAAATGAAATATAAGATCAAAAATGGTGACGTAAGATTAAACAATCTCTTAAATCTTTCAAGCTAAGATTATTTTTTACAAATTAATTGTTTTATTTTGATGCAAATATCTGGTAGCCAATAGAAAAATACTACTAGAGGCAAGAATAAAAATAGAAAAGTTATGCTCGAAAATACCATACAATAAAACCCCCTTTATTTTAATTAAATGACCTAAATACAAAAAAATTAAAGCTTGAAATTAATAAATTCTGGCATATAACAGTATCTTCCAGCTCTTTCAAATATAACAAAATCAGGCTTGTAATCATCAATTATTTTATATTTATAGTCATTCATATGAACCATCAAAAATCTTTTAAATGGTCTTCTAAGATATTTACTTAGAGATAATCTATACGAATCACCAATAAATAGAATTGATTTGTTTACAACAGCATTTTCATTTCTATATTCTTTTAAATCTTCACAAGGTTCAGAATCCAATTCGTTTATATAATAATCATAAGAATTTGGAAAAACGTCTTCCAATTTTAACAATCTGACTAGATCTCCAGTTCCAATATTTCTTTTTTTTATAGTAAAAGATTCTATAGGTTTTTCTCGAACATTAAATAATTCTAACATTAATTTGGAATAACCAATATAAGCCCCTAATGAATTCCAATGAGAATCTAATGGTAAACAAACTTGATAAAAATCAGCTTTTTCAATTAATTCTTCTTGTGGATAAATTATTTTTAATCCTTTTATTTTCTTCATACATTCTATAGTATATTCCGTAGTAGTTTTATTAGAATACTTTACTGAGTTAGGTAAATTATTCCTATAAATATTCCCGTTATTTGGAGCAATAAAAACTGCAAAATCTATATTTTTATTATTAAGGTAATTTAAATTATATTTAAGATTTTCTTGTAATTGCTTAATAGCTTTTTCATTAGGGTAATTTGTTGCTTCATAATCAGCTAAACCTCCTCCATCTAATGAATTAGAATAAAATAACCAACCATCTTTGCCTGATATTACGGAATTTGAATATACTTTCCCTGAAATGATGTATTTAAACTTGGTAATATAACGTGATAATCTTTTTAGAAATTTATAATTAACAATAATATTGTCGTGTTGTTGAAGTATAAAAGATAGTCTTTCTTTTTTTCTTATATATTCTCTAAAAGAATTAAAAATAAATGAAACGAAAAAAAACATTATTGTGACCACGAAGATATTGCTGAAATATTTGTCTAAATCTTTTTTTTTCATAGTTAAAAATTAAAATAAATAAATGGATTATAGGATGAAGCACTCATAAATACTATTTCTAACAAAAATAGTATTATTAAATACACAAATCTTATAAATGGAAAAATTACATTAAAAGAATGAAATTTAATAAGTTTATAATAGATGTTTTCCCAAAAAGGAATAGAACAGAAAAAGCTGAATAAAAGTAATAAATATCCACAAAGAGGTAATAGCTTTTGATTTAGACTTTGAGTATAACCAAACATTACAAAAATATAGGAGAATGCGTCATATATGCTATTAGACCTAAACAAGACCCAAGCGAGAATCACAAAAAACATAGTATAGATATGACCCCACCATGCTTTTTTCTTGTCTAATCCTGTTTGTTTCTCAATTACAAGTAAAACGAAATAGAACAATCCCCAAGTTATAAAAGTCCAGTTTGCACCGTGCCAAATTCCGGTTAATAGCCATACTATAAACAAATTAAAAATATGGCGAGCTTTTGAATCAACTCTGCTACCACCTAATGGGAAGTAGACATAATCTCTA
>JAEEGL016575327.1_pt1 | contig 11628 bp, 8 predicted proteins | sample 9134231 | NCBI WGS metagenome assembly JAEEGL01 (sample SAMN16246548, study PRJNA631951) | gut metagenome | biome: gut microbiome; feature: rumen; material: fiber-attached | host: Bos | place: Iran: Karaj | collected 2018-10 | reverse complement strand
AGTGATGTTTCATGACCGCAGAGTGCCTGGCGATAATGAGTGGGACACTCAGGGTTTGGGCAACTACAAGGTGTGGGAAGGCTCATGGCGCATAGCTGAGGCTCTTGGTCTGCCTATGGGAAAGGTTACCACTGGTTCCAGCTTCGACCTCTCGCTTGAGGAGGATGCCATGATAGATGCTAATGGTGGCAGACTGAAAGAGATGGAGGGAGCTGCTGTTGCCTTTGTCTGCTCACTCTATAAGGTGCCCGTCATGTTGGTGAAGGCTGTTACGAACCTCAGGGATGTGACTATAGCCAAACCTGATGAGGGAACTGATAGCCAGATAGATAGCTTTCAGGAGAACCTAAAAAGGGCTTCCCTGTCGTTGAGGGAAACCCTTGTAAAGATTATTAGCTTATGCTGATTATTGCTGCTCTTGTCCAGCAATATTAAACTTCTTATTGTTTTTAAGGATTACCAGTTTTCCGCCAAGGATTACCTTCTTGGTGTCAAAACTTTGTGCCTTGCTCTCTGTGCTCTGTACAGCCTCTATGCCTGTTGGTGTGTCCGTGGTGTAGAGAGTGATAGAGAGACAGAGCTGTTTGCTTTCTGGGGTGAAGGTAAGCTGGTCAGCTACAGTGCTGGCGAAGTCTATCTTGTGTGAAACTGTTGACTTGTCACCAGGGAATACGTAGTCTGTTGCTGCGTATTCTGTGCCGTTCACCTCTTTCATGTAGGCATCTACAGCAGGGTCAGTGTCTTTTCTGTTGTTGAAGCCATCAAATGTCACAGCCTTCACATACACTCCTTCTGGCAAGGAGATAGTATATTGCACTCCAGCACTGAATTTTACGTATGGAGCAGTGGCTGACGGGTCGTAGGTCTTGCCACCTCCATTGGAGATGATGTAGTCTCCATCAAAGGTCCAAGGTGAGGCAGCACCTTTAGTTGTAGAGGTAGAGTTGACATTTAGCGTTACGGTTTCTGTTGTCTTATACTTGCCTGTGTATGTAGCCTTGTACAGCTTAGAGAAGTCGCCTGAGCCTGCAAGGTTTACTATGTCGCATCCGTTGATGAAGTTGATGTCCTTGCAGTAGGCAAGCCACATTCCTTTCTGTGCGCTTATCTGCACATTGTCGAAGGTTATGTCGTGTATGTAGCTCTCAGGGCGACCATAGATGTAGATAGGGTTGCCATTCTTGAAATGAGCGTAGGCAGGTGTGTTGACAGATGTGATATTCTGGAAGAGGAAGTTCTTGAACTCTGGTGTCTTTACCGTTATGTCGCTTGAAGGCTGGTCTGCTGGGTTGGCAGGGTCGCTGTCGTAGAGGCATGTGAGCACTATAGGTGAGAGCACACCATCCATCTTGCTATTGCGGAAGATGAGGTCGTGCACACTGCCATTATCTGATGTGCCAGCGTAGTCGTTTCCGCTACGGTCGTTGCTGGTCTTTATGCGGAATCCTGTTTCCGTTCCCTGGAAGTCGATACCCTCATATATAATATGGTGTGTCTTCTCCGTATAGCTGCCTATTGACATACCGTGACCAGCACCACAGGTGATGCTCCATGCATGGATATATCTTGAATTGCTGTCGCACACCACATTGTCGTCGCCTGTGTCTATAAGGCAGTCATAGATGTTAGCATAAGGTCCCCAGATAGGTATTCCGTCAGTATTGTGTGAACCACCCTTACCAGACTTAGGCGCTTTGATGGTCACATCGTGCACGGTGAAGTGTGAAGCATTTCCGCTCTGTCCCAGCGTGAGGTTGGTGCCAGGAGAGTTGAGGAGCTTGAAGTTGCGAAACAGATGACGGGCACCCTTCGTCAGACGGATGAGTGCAGGACGGTCGAACTTGTTGCCCTTGTCTATCTCCTTCCACCAAGGAGCACCCTGTCCGTCGATAACGGAGGTCTCACCTTCGCCCTCGATTATTATGTCGTTGATGGTGTTGCTACCATTGCTTATGAAGTTCTTATTCTTGTAAGAACCTCTGTAGTCTTTGTATTCATTGTCTGAAGGGTAGGTGCCATAGGGCAACAGCTTCAGTGTGGCATCAGCCGCGAGGTGTAACACCAGTTTGGACTTTACCGTTATAGGACCACACATCCAAGTGCCTGCAGGTATCACCACCATACCACCCGCAGAGGGCACTGCATCGATAGCCGCCTGTATGGCAGAGGCATTATCCTCAGCCGATGTTGAGGCTCCATAGGCTGTAATGTTGTAGGTGTTAGCTGCTGTGATTGCGGGGATGCTTGGCAGTTCAACAGCTGTCCATCCCTCAGGAGTGTTCTGTGCAACCTTTTCTGTACTCATGTCGCTATCGGCATGGGCGATAGCAGGCATCAGTGTGCATAGGACAAATAATAGTTTCTTCATCATCTTAATGGTTTGTGGGGCAAAGATACGAAAAAAATGCTAAACAACAATACTTTTACAGCAAAAAGCTAAGCTTTTGCCTTTGGCAGCATGGCTTTTAACTGTATAATGCAATGCTTCTATATAACAAACTAACTTACTTTGTTTATCAAACTAACCTACTTTGTTTAACAAACTAACTTACTTTGTTCATCAAACTAACTTAGTTTGTTATTTAAACTAAGCTATTTTGTTAGTTAAAAGCTTAGCAATGGCACCATAAAAGCTATGCTTCTACAGATAAAAGCTGTGCTTTGGAGAAAGAAAAACAAGTGATTTTATTCAGGAATTACGCGCGAGGCATTGTGAATTATGAATTATTTTCGTACCTTTGCACAGATAATCTAAACAAAAGAAGAATAAACTAAACAAGAGAAAGAACATGAAACGGATAGTCTTGATTATAGGTTTGCTGTGTGTGCTTTTGGGGGCTGGCACTGTGTATGGGGTTTGTATGGCAAAGGAAAACCAGATGACTGACAAGAGAGAGACGAGCCAAAAGGATGAAATGGAGGCGGCTGTGGACTCCATATACCAGTATATACTACCAATGTATTACAGCGATGCGACAGGGAATGACATCGATTACGACGATTGGTTGGAAAGGTTCTGCACCCCGAGTCTGCGGCATCAGGTGCAGATGATTGATGACTGGGAAGAAAAGAACAGGGAGGTGGGGCTCGGCTATGACTACTGGATAAGTGCGCAAGACTATGAGCACCCAGTGGTGAAGGTTGTGGGCAGCAAGGCGAGGACTGACTCTACAGGCACAGTAAGAATAAGCATAACAGAGGAGAATATGACGCCCAGGGTGCGCTATATGCGACTGGATATGAAGAGAGAGAAAGGGAAGTGGCTGATAGATGACTTCAAGGATGAGGACAATGATGATGGTAGCTTGTCAAGTCTGAGGCAAATCATAAAAAACTTCTTTGAGATTTTGAAGGAAATATAGAAGTGTAAAAAATAAAACAAAGTTTAATTGTTAGCGAAAAGTTTGGATATTCTGATACTTTTTGCTAACTTTGCAGTTAAAAACGGGGCTGCGCGCCCCTGTGAAGCGTCATGGACTTCAGCGACATCATAGGACAAAGAGAGATGGCAGAGCGCCTGAAGGCACTTGCCGATGAGGGCAGACTGCCTCATGCCCTGATGCTGTGTGGTCCTGATGGGGCTGGCAAGATGGCTCTCGCCATAGCGCTGGCAACCTACATTTTGAACGGGAACCTCTCTAACCCCCGCCCTTTAAGGGAGGGTGAGGGGAGGGTCTTTAAGGTGAGGGGCATAGAGCATCCTGACCTGCACTTTACCTTTCCCACGATAAAGTTGAAGAAGTGGAACTCGGAGTATAAGCCCATAAGCGACGACTTCATAGAGCAGTGGAAGGAAATGGTAACGGGGACGGGAACTGGAACTGGAACGGGAACAGAGGTAGATCCTTACTTCTCACTTGCTGACTGGATGACGGCGATGAAGGCAGAGAAGCAGCAGGCACTGATAACCGTTGGCGAGGCTGAGGAACTGATAAAGCGCCTCTATATGAAGTCTAACCAGGGAGGCTGGAAGATAAGCATCATCTGGTTGCCTGAGAGAATGAACCTAGAGTGTGCCAACACCATGCTGAAGTTGATAGAGGAACCTCCAAGCCAGACACTCTTCATAATGGTGAGCAGAGAGCCAGAGAAGTTGCTCGAGACCATACGCTCAAGGGTGCAGCGATTCGACGTAAAGCCGATAGCCTATGACGATATGCTTCAGGCACTGAAAGAGCGCAGAGGACTGAGCGACGAGGATGCTGAAAGAGTGGCACGACTGGCTGGCGGCAACTGGCTCGCAGCACTCGAGGAGCTGAATGCAGGCAACGAAAACCGCCTATTCTTCGACTATTTCGTAACCCTCATGCGCAAGGCGTATATGAGAGATGTGAAAGACCTCAAGCGATGGGCCGAGAGTGTGAGTTCGCAGGGTAGGGAGGAACAGCGACGGATGCTGGTTTACTTCATGCGAATGGTGAGAGAGGCATTCATGTACAACTTCCATAAAAAGGAGCTGATATACATGACAGACGAGGAGGAGAACTTCTGCAAGAACTTCGCCCGCTTCGTAAACGAAAACAACGTGCTGGGCTTTCAGGAACTATTCCAGACTGCCATACGAGATATAGGACAGAATGCCAACGGCCGCATAGTGTTCTTCGACATCACGATGAAGACGGCGGTGCTGATACATAGTTCATAGTTTCATTCTTGCGCTCCTTACGGTGCTCAGGCGAGCAAGCTCGGAACTTCATTCTTCATTCTTCATTCTTCATTAATATAAATGACAGACTATCAAAATATGAAATTTACCCTCGGACCTACCTGCGCCAGAGGATTGTGCGCTAAAGGGGTAGGCAGGAGCGACCACCAGTTGAATACCTACGACTGGCTTGCCGATGTGCCTGGCAATGCCGAGAGCACTGACCTTGTGGAGGTGCAGTTTAAGAATACCCGTAAGGCTTATTACCATAACGTAAACGGACTGGACCTGAAGAAGGGCGACTGGGTGGCTGTAGAGGCTAACCCAGGTCACGATATAGGTGTGGTGACCTTGACAGGCAGACTCGTATCATTGCAGGTGAAGAAGGCAAACCTGAAGTCGGCTGACGACATTCGCAAGGTGTACCGCTTTGCCAAAGATACCGATATGGACCGTTATCGCGAGGCAAAGAGCAGGGAAGAGGCTACGATGATACAGAGTCGCCAGATAGCCAAGGACTTAGGGCTGCAGATGAAGATAGGCGATGTGGAGTATCAGGGCGACGGCAACAAGGCGATATTCTACTATATAGCTGACGAGAGAGTGGACTTCCGTCAGCTCATCAAGGTGCTTGCCGAGACCTTCCATGTGCGCATTGAGATGAAGCAGATAGGTGCCCGTCAGGAGGCTGGACGAATAGGTGGAACAGGTCCTTGCGGCAGAGAGCTGTGTTGTGCCACATGGATGAAGGCATTCTCAAGTGTCAGCACCAATGCAGCACGCCTGCAGGATATCTCGCCCAACCCACAGAAACTGGCTGGCATGTGTGCCAAACTGAAATGCTGCCTCAACTACGAGGTGGACTGCTACATGGAGGCAGGCAAGGAGATACCGCCAAGAGATGTGGTGCTCGAGACTCAGGACAGCGAATACTACTTCTTCAAGCAGGATATACTGGCTGGCTTGGTGACTTACTCCACAGCCAAGAAGGTAGCAGCAAACCTCGAGACCATAACGGCAGAGAGAGCAAGAGAGATTATAGCCATGAACAAGGAGGGCAAGAAACCTCTGTCGCTGGCTGAGGACAGCAGATCGAAAGAGGTGGAGCGTCCTAAGGATATGCTCGACGGTTCAGACCTTACCCGATTCGACAAGGCGAAAAAGAAAAAGAAGAAAAAGAAGAACCGTCCTGCACCAGACCACCAGCTGGAGCACAAGAACAATGCAAAACAACAAGGAGAGGGTTGAAAAGATTAGTCAAAGGCATACTGATAGCGGCTGTGGCTATGCTGGCAGCCTGCACCAATGAGGTGGCATACCATCATTACGAACCTGTGGCTGAAGGGGGATGGGACAAGGAAGACACCTTGCTGTTCAAGACTGATACACTATACCACACAGCGACCTATAGCATAGAGGTAAACCTAAGAACAACCTCTGACTATCCCTACAAACAGGTGATGCTGATGGTGGAAGAAAGGGTGTTGCCCAACAAGGCTAAGAGAATATTCCCTGTGACACTACAGATAGCCTCAGACGAGGGAGAGCGAGAGGGCGAAAAGCTGCAGTATTACGAACTGGAGAAACAACTCGCCTTGCAACAACTCTCACAGGGCGACTCGCTGCAGTTCAGGGTTTATCACAAGATGAGACGCCTCTCTCTGCCTGGCATTAAGGATGTGGGGATAAAGATAAGGAAAAGTACAAAGTGACAAGGTACAAAGTACAAGGTAATAGTTCAAGAGTATGGCAAAACTCCTTTGGGTTGACGACGAGATAGAGCATCTCAAGGCTCACATAATATTTCTGGAGAAGAAAGGCTACGACGTTGTTGTAGCCACTAACGGACTGGATGCTGTAGAGCAATGCCAGCAGCAGACGTTTGACCTTGTGCTGCTCGACGAGATGATGCCAGGCATAACTGGACTGGAGACCCTTCAGCGCATAAAGGAGGTGCAGCCTCAGACTCCAGTGGTGATGGTGACCAAGAGCGAGGAAGAAGACATCATGAACCAGGCCATAGGCTCAAAGATTGCCGACTACCTCATCAAACCCGTCAACCCTATGCAGATACTCCTTGCACTCAAGAAACACGTGCACCAGAGGGAGATAGTGACCGAGGTGACCCAGCAGGGCTATCAGCAGTCGTTTATGGACATCTCGATGCAGATACAGGACTGTCGCACCTTTGACGACTGGAAAGAGGTGTATAAGCGCCTCGTGAGATGGGAACTGGAACTTGCCTCTACAGGCTCGTCAATGACTGAGATGCTGAAGATGCAGAAGGAGGAAGCCAACATAGGGTGGGGCAAGTTTATCAAGAACAACTACATAGACTGGGTAACGCCTGGGGCAAAGGCTAAGACGGAGCGTCCGCTGATGTCTAACCGCATAATGCCTGACTGCGTTTTCCCCACCATCAGCAACGGCGATAAGGTGTTCCTCATCGTGATAGACAACTTCCGCTACGACCAATGGCGTATGCTTGCCGAAGAGATAGGCGATATGTTTGACATAGACGAAAACCTCTATTGCAGCATTCTGCCTACTGCAACCCAATACGCCCGTAATGCCATCTTCTCAGGACTGATGCCTCAGCAGATAGCCGATATGTTCCCAGAGCTGTGGGTGGACGAAGACGAGGAGGAGGGCAAGAACCTCAACGAGTCACCTCTCATCAAGACACAGATAGAACGCTATAGACGTAAGGACTCATTCTCTTACCACAAGATAAACGACTCAAATGGTGCAGAGAAGATGCTCAAGGAGTTTAACTCCCTGCTCAACAACGATCTCAACGTGGTGGTGATAAACTTTGTGGATATGCTGTCACACGCCAGGACGGAGTCGAAGATGGTGCGCGAACTTGCCAACAACGAGGCGGCTTATCGCAGCATCACCCTTTCGTGGTTTAAGCATGGAGTGCTTGGCGAACTCTTTGAACTCCTTGCCCAGACCGACTATAAGGTGATTGTTACCACAGACCATGGTTCCATACGTTGCGACAAACCAGTAAAGATAATCGGCGACAAGAATACCAACACCAACCTCAGGTATAAGTTGGGCAAGAACCTCAACTGCCAGTCAAAAGACGTTTTCGTGATATCCAATCCGCGAGCAGTGCAGTTGCCTGCGCCTAACATCTCCACCACTTACGTGTTTGCCACAGGTAATGACTTTTTTGCCTATCCCAACAACTATAGCTATTACGTGCAGTATTTCAAGGACACCTTCCAACACGGAGGCATTTCTATGGAAGAGATGATTATCCCACTGATAACAATGAAGGGAAGGAAGAAATAGTTCAAGAGTTCAAAGGTTCAAGAGTTCAATGGTAATAAGATTTACACTCGACAATATACACGAGGCAGCGAGAGAGTTTCTTGCAGCCACTAAGGATATGGGCACCTGTTTTGCCTTCTATGCCCCTATGGGAGCAGGCAAGACCACATTCATCAAGACTCTGTGTGAAGAGCTCGGGGTGGAAGATGTCATCACCTCGCCTACGTTTGCAATTGTAAACGAATATACCGATGGCGAAGGACAGCCCGTTTACCATTTCGACTTCTATCGTATAAAGAAGATGGAAGAACTCTATGATATGGGTGCCGACGAGTATTTCTATTCAGGCAACCTCTGCCTCATGGAGTGGCCAGAGATAGTGGAAGATGCTCTGCCAGAGGAAACAAAAAAAATTACCATCACTCCGCAGAGCGATGGTAGTAGGGTAATTGAATTTTAGTCAGCCTTACACTTACAGTACAGACTCAAACTTAGCCTGCAAGGTAGCCTTGTTGGCAGCTCCTACGAACTTGTCAACGATGACACCGTTCTTGAAGAAGAGAATGGTTGGGATGTTGCGTATGCCGAACTCAGCAGCTATATCCTCGCACTCCTCTACGTTACACTTGCCGACAACCAGTTTGCCGTCGTATTCCTCTGCCAGTTGGCTGATGATAGGACCAATCATCTTACATGGTCCGCACCACTCTGCCCAGAAATCAACTGCTACTGGCAACTCACCGTTCTTCAGAGACTCAAAGTTCTCGTTTGTTACTACTACTTCCATAGTCTTTTTGTTTTTGGGGTTTGTTATTACTTTATTACTTACTATAATTTATTACTTCTTCTTACTTTTTCTTGCGCTTCTTATTTTTTTACTTTTTAATTTTTACTTTCTTCCGTAGGAAGATCAGAAGCCCTCCAACTCGTAGTATTCATCCTCAAGAGCCTTCATCGACTTTTTGTCTTCCTCGAGAATGAAGGTGTCATTACTGTCGTTATTCTTCTTGGCTGGGGCATCTTCGATGATTATTATCTCGTCGTTGCCTGTATTGCCCTTCTTCGGAGCATCCTCAAAGATGATTATCTCTTCCTCCACCTTCTTTTCAGGTTCGGTAGGAATGATTATCTCTTCTTCCACCTTATTATTATTAGTGGCTGGCTCCTGTATGATTATCTCCTCCCGAGGTGTGGTAACTTCCTCTTTTGGAATGATTATCTCCTCCTCAGGTACGGTAATCGTTTCCTGTGGTACGGTAATAGTCTCTTCTGGTATTACAACTTCCGTGCCATTTGGTTCTTTGACATTCGTTTCAGGGATTGTTATCATCTGCTCTGGCACAGTTATCGTCTGCTCTGGCACAGTTATCGTCTGCTCTGGCACAGTTATGGTCTGCTCTGGCACGACAATAGTCTCTTCAGGTACAGTTATAATCTCTTCAGGAGTCTTTATCTCGGTACCTTCAGGAACAACCACTTCTGTTTCCTCAGGAACTATGATAGTCTCCTCTGGTATAGCGATGGCATTACCGTCCTCCAACTCCTTTTCAGCATTAGGATCAACAGGCTTAGCACCACCAGGAGCCACCTCTTCTGTTGGCAGAATTGGTTTGACTGGGTCAGTGTCGATAGGCACACCATTCTCGTCCAGTCTCTCGCGCTTAGGCATGTCGCTCTTTATGTCTGACGCGCCCTCTGTCTTCACCGTCACAGGCTCATACAACTGCTCTGGTCTTGCTATTGGCAGCGAAGCGAAGTTCTTTACATAGAACGTGTCATAGTCGTTGTAGCTATAGCGCTGTCCTATGAGGTCGAGGTTCTCCTTAGATATAATAAGAGGTCTTGCCTTCTGTGCTGTCTTGCGTATGCCCTCCTGCTGCATGAGAATCTTGGCATATTGGTTTGCCTCGTCGAAATTACGGAAACCGCTTACCGTCATGTGGTGCATACCCTGTGCATCGTCTATGGTTATGTCGAAATTGCGTACCATGAACGATGTGAAGTTGTAGCGTGCCAACTGGAACAGCAACTGGTTCTCCTTGAGTGAGTCAGGAGCATAAGCAAAGACGAAAGCAAAGTCGGTATTGCGTTCCTTGCTGAATGTCTTGGCTGCTATACTGTCAGCTTCTGTCATCACGTCAGAACGGCGGTTCCATACGTCACCCAGGTCAAACTTGGCACCATAGAGCCTCTTGCCAGCCTTCACGCCGTTGATTATCATACCAGCCATCTCGCTCACAGCACTCTTAGGGTAATCCTTCACTATGGTCTCCATGCTCTCTCGGCACGCCTTCAGGTCGCCCTCGTTGAGCTTAGCCATACCATAGAGGAATATGAACCTGTCACGGTTGTCGCCCAGTGAGAAACGCTTCTCAGACACTTTCACGTTGTCATACAGTTCCTTAAACCTGTCAGCCTTGAATGCCTCATATGTGGCACCATAGAGCGAGTCCTCTATGTGTTTGCCATATCGGGCATTCTCATAAAAGTAAGGGTCTGTGACGGTAAGCGTCCACTTCGATTCTGGGCAGTCAGCCTTCAGTTTGTCAACGTAGGTCTTAGCCTTGTCGTGCTCATCTTTCCTTGAGTAGAGCAGGAAGAGATGGTAGTATGCCTCATCCTTTGGTTCAAAAGTAGGGTATTGTTCTTCGAGTCTGCGGAAAGCCTTCTCACTCAGCGGCAGGTTGTTGAGTTTGTCTTTGAAGATTATTGCCGACTTCAAGAGACTCTCCATTATAATCTTGTCGCTCTCAGCCTTCTGTTCGTCAGTAAAAGGAATCTGTGCCAGATAGTATTCGCGCTTATGCGGATTGTTGACGGCAGAGTCCATCTTAGCCGCTAACATCTCCTGGCGTTCCTCTTCTTTTGCTATAGAGTCACGCTGTTCGTCAGTCAGACTGTCCCAGTCCAGTTCAGGCTTTTCGCCGTTCGAACCTATGTCGCCCACCACGGTCTTATTCGTGCGTTGCCAGTCGTCCACGTTCTCACGCTTTCCCCACAGTCTTTCGAATGCCTGCTTACCCTGTTGCACAGCCATCGGACTATAGAAATACCACGGAGCGTTGTCTGAGCTGCCGCTCATCGTTGGGGTAGCAGGTCTGTTGGTATTGGTGTTAGTATTTGATGATGGCAGGTTGCTGCCTCCACCCTGTGCCTGACGCTTCTCCAACTCAGCCTGAGCAGCCTCTCGTGCCTCTTCTTTCTCTTTCTTCTTCAGTTCCTCGATGATGTTGTCTATCTTCTCCATCAGTTCTCTCTCTGGCAGTCGTGACAGTTCCTGCAGAGAGTCTTGCAGGTGTATGGCATCGGTGTAAGGCACCAGTTCGTCGAGCACCTTCGAACGCTCCGACAACTGAGGGTAGTCAGGTCTGTCCTTGTCCAGCAATCCTATAGCTTCGCCATAACAACGCTTGGCGTCGCTGTATCGTTCTGTTTCCCAATACAGGTCGCCAAGGTGTAGCAGCAGCACGCCCTTCTCTATGCCCGAACGTGTGGCACCCTTGTTACCTTTCTCGTATGCCCAGATAGCGTTCAGGGTGTCGTTCTCTGCCAGGTATATGTTACCTATGGCATAGTATATCTGGTCGAGGTACTCCTTATTGTTGTCGTTGCGAGCCATTCTGCGCAACCTGCTGATCATCTTCTTCGACTGTCCCTTAGCCATCACCTCAGTCATGGCGATGTTGGCGTTAAATCGCAGT
>JAEEGL015770450.1_pt1 | contig 11628 bp, 8 predicted proteins | sample 9134231 | NCBI WGS metagenome assembly JAEEGL01 (sample SAMN16246548, study PRJNA631951) | gut metagenome | biome: gut microbiome; feature: rumen; material: fiber-attached | host: Bos | place: Iran: Karaj | collected 2018-10 | reverse complement strand
TCAAAGGATCATTTTGAGAATGTGGTAAAGACACAACTCGCAAAGCTCAATTCAATGGATGCCAATGCGCGTAAGATCAAGAGAGCGATCGTTGGTGAGGCTTGTGAAGTCAGCGTTGATTCACAGGGCCGTATTTCCGTTAACAGCGAGCTTTGGGACAGGATCGGCGCTAAGCCCGGCGACGAGATCTGCGTATTTAACGACGACGGTAAATTGGATATTTGTACAAAGAATTTCTATGACAACGAAGATCACGACTTAAGCGGCATAGAAGGATTGGAGACGAAGTATTATGTTGAAGGTCTCTGATTTTGACCACATCCCGGTATTGCTCTATCCCACGGTTGACTCACTGAACGTCAGACCGGGCGGAGTCTACGTCGATTGTACGGCAGGCGGCGGAAGCCACAGTGCCGAGATCGCACGCAGGATGAAAGGGCAGGGCATCCTTGTATCCATCGATAAGGATGACGCAGCGCTTGCAGCTTGCATGGAAAGAAGAGAGGCATTTGCCGGCATCGACTGGATGCCTGTTAAATCCGATTACAAAGATATCGATGATATCATCCGCAGCCTTAAGATCGGCAAGGTCGACGGCATCATGGCTGATCTTGGTGTCTCCTCATATCAGCTCGATACGGCTGAGAGAGGTTTCTCATATATGAAAAACGGTCCTTTGGATATGAGAATGGATCCTAATGAATGGCTCACTGCTGCTGAAGTAGTTAACAGATATTCCAGAGACGATCTCGAGAGGATCTTCAGAGAATACGGAGAAGAGCATCACGCCGGCAGAATTGCAGACGGCATCGTTGAGAGAAGAAGAACAAAGCCTTTCTCAAGAACGACGGAACTCGCTGCAGCTATCAAGGAATATATGCCGGGTCACGGCAGAGGCGAGGACCAGCATCCCGCAAAGAGATGCTTCCAGGCTATAAGAATCGAAGTAAACCACGAGCTTGACGGCCTTGAAACACTTCTTCAGGACGGAATAAGAAGACTTAAACCGGGCGGAAGAATGTCGATAATCACATTCCATTCGCTCGAAGACAGAATAGTAAAAGAAGCGTTCAGAACGGCAGAGAGCCCGTGCACATGTCCGAGAGATTTCCCTGTATGTGTCTGCGGCAAGAAGTCACTCGGAACGGTAATAACAAAGAAACCGATCGAACCGACGCAGGAAGAGATCGACATTAATCCGAGATCCCGCAGTTCAAAACTCAGGGTTTTCGAGAGAAACGATAACGAACAGTACAACTGATAAGAATAAACAAGGGTAAATAAAGGTAATGGCAGTTAAGTTAACATCGAAAAGAAAAATAAAAAGCTTCGATGTGGGCGCTGAAGATGAGGCGCTTAATGAGGTACTGTCTGCCGGAAAGACCAATCTTGTTTACAAGAACGGCGAAGTATTACCAGACGTTACACCACTCATCGAAGACGAACCTCTGATCATTGAGGAAAATCCTGTTGTTTCTTATGAAGCAGTTCAGGAAAGATCAGTCCAGTATGCAAAAGATCATGAGGATCCCAAGGTGAGACTTGAGAATAAGAAGAAGTCCAGAAGATTAACCGGAAGAAGACTTTTCGAAACCATCGTATCGATCGGACTCGTTATCCTTTTGGGATTCTTTGTAATGCTCCTTCTCTATCCTCAGACAGAACTTTCCGAGCTTGCAAGAGACAACTCAAATCTCAAGGACCAGATCAATACGATCAAGAGAGAAATCGTTAATGCGGAAGAGAACGCAAACGGTATCGCCGACATGGATGTTATCCGTGCCCAGGCTATTGCGCTCGGAATGCAGGATCCTAACCAGAATCAGGTAATCAATCTTCCTGTTCCTAATACAGATTCGCTCCGTACAAGAGCAAACTATAACTCCGACGGAATCAATGATGATGAAGTCAATGATTCCAAGGATGCATTGGCTGATTACTATGCAGCGCACCCCGAGAAGTAATGACAAAAAGCCCGTAAAGGGTAAGTCCATAATTCCTACCGAAGCAGAGGTAAGGGCACGTGCAGAGGTCAAACCCGAACCCCAGAAGGAAGTACAGCAAAAGCCTGTAAAGCCCAGAAAATCAACAGCCTGGGCAAAGGGCTGGATCGTTGCTGTAACAGGAGTCGTATTCATCTTTTCGGCATATCTGATCTATGTTTTATACCGCACTACCGTAACTGATTACGACAAGTACGCAAGAGCTGCCGCTGATGAACAGTGGACGCTCATGACATACAGTGCGAGCAGAGGAATGATCTACGATGCAAATCTCGTTCCTCTCGCATCCAACACATACGACTACACGGTTATCTGCTCACCTAAGATGGTTACTTCGACCATCCTTACGAGAGAACAGATCATTGAGAACACCGTTGCGATGCTCGGCGTATCTTATGAGAAGCTCGATTCGATAATTCCTGTTGATCCCACAGACAAGAACGATCCGAGAAATGACGTTGCAGGATGCGACATCATTAAGAACGTTCCCCAGGAGAAAAAGGATCAGTTCGATGAATTCCTGAAAGAGAATAAGGTCAAGGGATTCGGATTCGTTGCCGTTCCGCAGAGATACTATAACTACGGTTCACTTGCTTCGCAGGTAATCGGCTATGCGAGAAACGACGGTGTCAGCCTTAACGGTCTTTACGGCCTTGAGGCTTATTACAACGATACTTTGTCAGGTGAAGACGGATACAGATATTCAGAAACAGATGAAATCACGGGCGGTGTTTTGCCTTATTCTGATGCTACGACGATAGCTGTTTCAGACGGCAACAACATCGTAACCAACATCGACATAAGTATCCAGAGAATCGCAGAAGAAGCTGCGAAGGAAGCATATGACAAATTTGATCCTATCGACGGTGTCTGCGCAATCGTAATGAACCCTTATACCGGCGCAGTTTATGCAATGGTATCTATTCCTAACTACGACTGTAACGATCCTTATGCGATGCCTTACGGAATGGATCTCGGCACATGGAATGTCATGAGCGACGACGACCGCGTTCAGTATGTAATGGCAAATGCATGGCGTAACAGATGCGTATCCGATACTTACGAGCCCGGTTCAACATTTAAGTCGCTTACGACATGTATGGCATTTGAGGAGAACCTCTCGACTGAGAGCGAGGTTTTCAACGATGCTCCTATCGCGATCTCCTCAACGCACACGATCTCCTGCTGGCTCCAGAAGTCAGGCGGTTACAACCACGGCATGGAGACGCTCGAAGATGCATTCCACAACTCATGCAACCCTGTCTTCACGCAGCTTGCATACAGAATCGGAATCACCAAGTATTATTCATACGTTAGAATGCTCGGTTTCTACGATCACACGGGAATCGATCTTCCTGCTGAAGGTAAGGGAATCTTCCATAAGGATCCGACCACGGTCGATATGGCCGTTCTCGCATACGGCGAGTCTTCGACGGTTACGCCTATCCAGCTGATCACTTCATACTGCGCCATCATCAACGGCGGCGACCTCCTCGTTCCGCATATCGTTAAATACATCACTGAACCTGAAGGCAACATCATAGACGAGATCGAGCCTGAGGTAGTACGTACGGTGTTCTCTGAAGACACATGTAAGCGAGTAAGAGTCCTGATGGAAGGCGTTGTCTCCGACGGTACCGGTTCTGCAGGTAAGGTTGCAGGTTATTCCGTTGCAGGTAAGACCTCAACATCCACAATCGACGTTGGTGAATTGAAGGGTGCTCACGTTCTTTCATTCTCATGCTATGCACCTTCATACGATCCTAAGATCGCTGTTCTCGTAGTCATCAACAAGCCGAGAGACCATACGGTCGGTTCATCCTCTGCCGCTTCAACAGCTGCAAAGATCGTTGAAGGAACGCTTGCTTATATGGGCGTTGAGAGAAGATTTACCGAAGAGGAATACACCGAACTCATGAAGGAATGGTATGTCCAGAAGGTTGACGGCATGCCCGCTTCACAGGCTGCATCAAGGATTTCCGTTAACGGTCTTTCAACTCTTTACGGAACCATGGACATGACGCCTGAAACGATCGTTGCAAGAACATATCCTGACTACTATCACACGCTTTATAAGACGGGCGTAGTCGTGCTCTATCCTGAAGGAATCTCAGATGAGCAGATGCTCACGACGAGAGTTCCAAACATGATAGGTATGTCCGCCATCGAGTGTATCGAAGCGTGCCTTAAGATGAACCTCAACTGTAAGATCGACAAGGACAGCGATATCGAAGGCATCTGCACAGCGCAGAGCGTAACATCAGGCTCCACGGTTTATGCCGGAGATATTATCTACGTAACTTTGACCAGCACGGGATCAAACAGCCAGCCGACTCCCACACCGCCTGACGCGCTTCCTCCCGAAAACCATGATGACGATGATACTTAATGGAGTGACGCACAAACATAGGTGCGCCACTTCCGCTAATTTCATTCTTTTTGCCACATAAGAGTTTGAACTTTTTGATTTAATATAGTTGTCGGCATAAACGCGAAAAACATAAGCGTTAGTAAACAGAAAAGGACTTAAGTGATGCAGCTTCGGAACGTTCTGAGCGGAATCGAATATAATCTTATTTCCGGTGATCTTGATAAAGAGATCACTTCTGTTGAATTTGACTCCCGCAAAGTTATCTCAGGTTCTCTTTTTGTCTGCGTAAAGGGCTTTACCGTAGACGGTCATACGTTTGCAGCTAAGGCAGCTGAACAGGGTGCTTCTGCAATTGTTGTGGACAGCAGAAGAGAAGGCTTTTCTGAAGACGAATTAAAGGCTTTATCAGATACAAACAAGGTAAGCATTGTTGAGATCGAAGATACGCATAAGAATCTTGCTGATCTCAGCGCGAATTTCTACGGCCATCCCGAAAAGGAATTGGCCGTATTCGGTATCACCGGAACAAAGGGAAAGACCACCACGGCTTTCATGTTAAGAGAGATACTCGAAAGAAGCGGAAAGAATACCGGCCTCATCGGAACCGTATGCAACATCATCGCAGGTGAGAAGACTCATTCATCACACACCACACCTGAATCAAGAGAACTCTATGAGATGATGGATAAGCTCGTTAAGAACGGTTCAAATGACCTTGTTATGGAAGTATCTTCACAGGCTCTCAAACTCGATAGAGTAAGAGGCATCAGATACCGTACTGCTGCATTTACGAACCTTTACGAAGATCACATTGCTCCCAATGAGCATCCCGACATGGAAAATTATATTTCCTGCAAGCTTAAGATCTTTGACAGCTGCAATAACGGTATCCTCAATGCCGACTGCGATGCTGCAGAAAGAGTTGCGGAATACTGCAAGGGCAAAGTAAGTCTTCTTACATATTCAGTCGAAGGCAAAGCTGATTTTACTGCAAGGAATTTAAGGCCTGAAAGAAGAGGTCATGTAACGGGAACGGTTTTCGAACTCGATTCCGAATATTATAAGGGCGATATCTTTGTAGCGCTCCCCGGCAAGTTCAATGTTTATAATGCGCTCTGCGCAATCTGTTCGGCATATATCGAAGGCATCGGCATCGATGCCGTTAAGGACGCTTTGGAAAATATCAGCGTACCCGGAAGAATGCAGCCTGTGGAGAACAACTTCGGAGTAAACATCCTGGTTGATTATGCACATAATGCGGCTGCTCTTGAGAGCGTTCTTGAAACGCTTAAGGAATATACCGAAGGCAGGATAATCACTGTTTTCGGATGCGGCGGAAACCGCGCGAAAACAAGACGTTTTGAGATGGGCGAAGTATCAGGCAATCTGTCTGATTACACGGTCATCACATCAGATAATCCCAGAAACGAAGAACCTGATGCGATCATTCAGGATATCGTTACGGGAATTTCAAAAACAGAGGGAAAATATGAGATAGAGTCTGACAGGACCAAAGCCATCAGGCTCGCGGTCAACTTGGCCGGAGCAGGTGATACTGTTCTTATAGCGGGCAAGGGCCACGAAGACTATCAGATCTTTGCAGATAAGACCATCCATTTCGATGACTGCGAGCAGGCAAGAAATGCTGTAATAGAGCGAGAAGGAAATATATGATGTTTACCCTTGAAGAAGTTAAGAAAGCTGTCGGAGGCAGACTTGTATCGAAGACCGATGCAATCGTTTTTGCAACGGCCATTGATGTAACAGGTGTATCGACAGATACGAGGACGATCGGCAAGGGTGAGCTTTTCATCGCATTGCAGGGCGAGAATTTTGACGGCAACAAGTTCCTCGCAAAAGCAATAGAATTAGGCGCCTGCGCGGTTGTTACAAACGATGAGGAAGCAGTACCCGAAGGCGCTGTTGCTATCGTTGTGGAAGATACTGTGCGTGCATTGGGACTCCTTGCAAATCACTACAGATTCAAGCTCGGATGCAAGGTAATTGCGATAACGGGTTCCGTCGGAAAGACATCCACAAGGACCATGATCACCGAAGTTTTGAAAACAGGTCTTAAAGTTCATTCGACAGTTGCAAATAACAACAACGAGATCGGTATGAGCAAGACGATTCTCTCCGCTCCCGAAGACAGTGAAGTTATCGTTGTCGAGATGGGAATGAGAGGCGAAGGACAGATCTCATACCTTACCAAGATTGCAAGACCTGACATCGCGATAATCACGAATGTCGGTTATTCACATATCGGAATTTTAGGAAGCAAAGAGGCTATCTTAAAGGCCAAGATGGAGATCTGCGAAGGCCTTACGGACGGCGGCATCATTGCCGTTAATGCAGACGACAGAAGACTTTTCGACCACTGCGTAAAAGAACTTCCGATCAATAATTTCATTGCAGGCATCATGGCAGGATCAGATGACGATCTGCCTTGTCCGCTTATCGTATCCGCAACTGATGTTGAGGAAACGGAAACAGGAATGTCTTTCCGTGCTGTACTTAAGAGAATGGATGAAAGATCAGAATTCACTGTCCCTCTTAACGTCGGAATGTACGGCCAGAGCGCGATAAGAAATGCTCTCTTTGCGATCTTCTGCGCATACATGACAGGCATCACAAGTTCAGCTGAAACGCAGAAAAAGATCGCTGAAGTTATCAGCAGCAGAAGTGCGATGGACGGCAGGGGAGCGATCACGGAGACTGCGAAATACATCATCATGAATGATGCATATAATGCATCTCCCGAATCAATGGAAAATGCATTCCTGAATTTTTCAAAGAAGGCTAAAGGACACCGCAAAGTACTGGCTTTGGGCGGTATGCTCGAGCTCGGTGATTTTGCATCCGGCCTTCATGAATTAACCGGAAAAGACTGCGCTTCATATGATTTTGACAGAGTATTTGTAACAGGTGAGAACGCCGATGATTTTATCAGAGGAGCTCACATGATAAATATGAAGCTCGAAATAGTAAAATGTAAAGATACGGAAGATGTCAGCAGACGTCTCGAGGATTATGTAAGAGACGGAGATGCAATACTCTTCAAGGCTTCTCACAGTTTCGGCTTTGAGAAAGTTGCAAAGAGCTTTATCGAGAAGGGAAATGCCTGACGGATGGCAGAGAAGAAAAGAAAATCGATAATTCCGGACATGCCGGGGAGTGAGAAAGTTCATGCTCCCGAGCCGAAGCATGACCAGGTAACCGATATCGACAAACTTATCGAACCGCCTTCAAAGAATGTGATGGAAGGCATTAACGCCGCTTCCATCGAAAAGGCCGTTAAGTCTTCAAACATTCCGATGATCATCATGATCTTCGTCATGCTCGTTTTCGGACTCATCATCCTTTATTCAGTATCCGGTCCTGACGCATACGGCCAGTTCCAGGACTCATCCTGGTTCCTTACCAGACAGATAAGATTTACCGTTGCGGGAATCGTCATGATGTTCATCATTGCGTTCATCCCGATCGATTTCTTCAGACAGAAATGGATCTGTATTTCAGCATATGTATTGAGCCTCGGTCTTGCATTCATGACGCTTGCTCTCGGCGTAGGACGTGAGCACGGTGCGAGCCGCTGGATCAACATCGGACCTATCCAGCTCCAAAGTTCGGAGATCATCAAGGTCGCTCTTATCGTTGCGTTTGCGGGATACCGTTCATTGATCGCAAGACTCAGAAGCGAAGGTAAGATCAAACCGGGAAAAACACGCCGCGCAAGACTCATTATCAATACTGCGGTTGAGTTCATCATTCCTGTCGTCTTCTGTATCCTGGTCGATGTCATCATCCTTTTGCAGCCGCATCTTTCATGCTTCATCATCGTTGCCGCAGTCGTATTCATGTGCGCATTGGTTTCTGAGATCTCATTGAAGTCATGGCTTACCGGATTGGGTGTCCTTGCAGTTCTCGGAGGCATTTTAGGAGCACTTGTATTTGCCGTAATGCCTGCAGCAAAGCGCGAAAGCTTTATGAAGAACTACGCGCACGTGTTCAAGCGAATCGCTATCTTTACGGCGGACGAGGAAGAACTCGACAACGAGGAAGAGGGTCTTACACGAGACGATACAAGACAGGTTGATAACGCCCACAATGCATTAGGTTCCGGCGGCATGTGGGGTGTCGGTCTCGGCAATTCCAGATCTAAATATAATTACGTATCAGAGGCTCAGAACGACTACATTTTCTCTATCTATGTAGAGGAAACGGGCTTTGTCGGAGGGGTACTGCTGATACTTATGTATATGGTTATGTTCGCCATGTGCGTCATTGTGTGCTGGCGGGCCAAAGACGTGTTCTCGAGGACTATTGCGACCGGATGTACGGCGCTGATATTCGTCGAAGTTCTGATGAATATCTCCGTTGAGCTGCAGGTCATTCCTGCTACGGGCGTAACGCTTCCGTTCGTAAGTTACGGCGGTACGGCGCAGGTCACGCTCCTTATCGCTTACGGACTTATCCTTTCAGTATCCAGAAGCGGAACATTAAGCCTTGAAAGAAAGAAGAGACAGGCCGCACAGAGATTGATGAAACCGGGAGCAAGAACCTGATGGAAAGACGCTTCATGATTACAGGCGGAGGCACTTCAGGACATATCAATCCTGCTCTTGCCATTGCAGATCTTCTTGAAGAAGAAGCCGAAGTAAACGGCGATGACTGCAAGATAATATTTACCGGAAGAAAGATCGGTCTTGAAGGCGAACTTGTGCCCAAGGCCGGTTATGAATTTAGAAACGTTGAAGCTCTTCCGATGCCGTATAAGCCCACGCCCAAAGCGTTTAAGGCCCTTATGGCAAATAACAGAGGAAAGAAGCAGTGCCTTGATCTCATTAGGGAATTTAAGCCTGATGCCGTAATCAGCACCGGCGGATATGTAAGTGCTCCTCTTATCATGGCGGCAAAGAAATGCAAGGTTCCCGTAATGATCCACGAAGCAAACGCTTTTCCCGGAAGAGCAAATAAACTCTTTGCCAAGGGAAGTGCCCTTGTAATGACGGGGTTCCCGGGTCAGGAATCGATATTTTCAAAAGCTCAGAGAGTCGTATATACGGGCAATCCCGTAAGAAGCAACATGTTCGGAAGAACAAAGGAAAAATCCCGTAAGGAACTCGGCATTGAACCTGATGCAAAATTCGTGTTTATCATGGGCGGATCACTGGGATCTGCGACACTTACAAACTTCGTTTTCGACACAGCGAAAAAGGAAGCTTTCAAGGATGTTCACTTCGTGATTTCAGTCGGAAAACACAACTCCGTTGAGATCAAAGATGATGTCTTAAATCTTCCCAATCTTGAGATAAAAGAATACATCGACAGGCCCGATCTTTATATGTCTGCGGCTGACTGCTCGATCCTCAGAGCAGGTGCTGTTACATGCGCTGAGATCACTGCCACTGGAGCCTGTGCGATCATGGTTCCTTATCCTTATGCGGCACACGACCACCAGACCTATAACGCGCATTCCCTTGCGGATAAAGGCGCCGGAATCGTGGTTAGTGACAATGACGTTAAAGAGGGAAAACTGGAAGGCGTTCTTACTGATCTTCTGAATGATCCCGAAAAGCAGGAACAGATAAGGAAAGCAAGCTCCGGACTTGCGATAAAAGATACCGGAAAACGTATAACGGATGCGATCAAAGAGGCACTTGGGAATGATCAGTAAACTGATACAATAGTACCTATGGATGATAAAGAATTAGACAGTTTGTTCGGCAGCGACAGCGAGAATTTCAAGAAGGCCATCGAAGAAGAGGAAAAGGCCTTAAAAAAGCCTGTGGTAAAGAAGGCTGTTAAGAAAGAGCCCGCTGAGAAGAAAGCCGATAAAAGAAAAGAACAGGCTGCCGAAAGATCCGCTGAAGAAAAACACGCAAAACCCACTGACAAAAAGGAAGCCGGGAAAGAGCCTGAAGAGAAGGTTTCTACTGATAAAAAAGACGAGGACAGGCCCAAGGAAAAGCCTGAAGATAAGGAAAAGGAACCGGAAGAAATAAAGGCTTCCGGCGAGCCTGAAAAGGACGAATCTGATGAGGACAAGTCTGATAAGGAAGGCTCTGACGAAAGAGAATCAGATAAAGTCGAAGACGGTGAAGAAGGCGAAGAGGATAAGGAAGACGAAGAAGAGTCTTCTGAAGAGGAATCCAAGAAGCCTGAAGATAAGCCTTCCGCGCCCGCAAAGGCCCGGAGGCAAAGGGTCAGACGCGAACCTGAACCCGAGCCTGCTAAGAGCCTGGGCGAGATGATCCCGCTGTCCGGCAAGAGCATATTTGCGATCGTACTGGCTCTTGCAGTCGTCGTAATGGTCATTCTTGTTATGTTCCTGCCTGCTTTCAGGGTTAGAAACGCCACGGTTGAAGGAAATGTCGCGCTGAGCGACCAGGAGATCCTTGCGGCAGCAGGACTTGAATATAATGCTCATCTCATGAGCGGTATCAGCGGAAATATCTTTGATGTCCTGAGGCTTAATTACGGTAAGACCGAAGAACGCATAATGAAGGAAAACCCTTACATTGAGGACATCAGAATAACCATCAAGCTGCCGTCTACCGTCGAGATAAAGGTCAAGGAGAGAAGCAAGATCTGCTATATCAGAACTCCTGACGGCTATGCGGCTCTCGATAAGGACGGAATAGTCCTTGAGCTCTCGTCTTTTGATTCGGGAAAAGACGTAAGACCAGTTATCTGCGGGCTTGACGTCAAATACTGCGAGCTCGGAAAACCCGTCAGGATCGATAACATGAACGACTATAAGAAAGCGATCATCGTTCTCGGAGCCATTCTGGCAGCGGATAATGCGAGCATCGGCGATGAATACCAGATGTTCGAAAATACCGCAGAAGTAAGGATCCTTCCGAGCGGCTATATCTTTCTGACCATTTATTCGCCGTCAGGCCACCTGATCCAGATAAAACTTAACGGTACTGAGTTGATCGGAGACAAGATGGCGTGGCTTTTGTACGTGTTTAACGGCGACGGATTCGATAAGATCACCGTTGACGGCGCCCTCGATATGACCGGAGACGAGTATATTTTCGACGAATACGACTGAAAATACTTGCTTTCAGCCATTTAGTGCTAATATAAATATGAAAGTTTCTTTACATTCACACAGTATTTCGTGCTGTGCGTATTGATTGAAACTGGTGTTTAGGTTAAAATTTTGAATGGTTAATAATATTTATTTAATCAAGAATTCTTTCAATTATCGGTTGGAACTATAAAAGGATACGGAGGAACAAAAGG
>JAEEGL015315062.1_pt1 | contig 11628 bp, 14 predicted proteins | sample 9134231 | NCBI WGS metagenome assembly JAEEGL01 (sample SAMN16246548, study PRJNA631951) | gut metagenome | biome: gut microbiome; feature: rumen; material: fiber-attached | host: Bos | place: Iran: Karaj | collected 2018-10 | reverse complement strand
CATCTTTCCAGTTCGAAACATTCTTCAGAATATTTCCGGCACTTGCGATGATCTGTTCTTTCTTTTCCTTCGCAGCTGCACGGTTGGCTTCGATGTTGTCATAGAATTCTCTGCGGCGGCGTTCAATATCCTTCTCAAGATCGCTGAGCGTCTTCGAGAACTCACGGTCATTTTCTTCGCCGGCACTGCCGATTTCAAACAGTTCATCCTTCAGACCGCGGACAGCGTTGAGTGCTTCCTTGAAGTTGACCATCTTAACGATCTCTTCTGTCTTGGCAAGCACGGCAAGCTTCGCTGCCTTATTTGTTTTGATTGCCTCAGCACGCGGTGCATATTCCTCAGCTGCGCGGTTGAACCGCTTTGTGAGTTCGGCATCCTTCGGAGTGCCCCAGTCCTTCAGCGCATCCCATTTTGCCTTGACCTCATCCAGTTTTTCCTGGCCGTCATCGCCCTCATAATTACGGGCGATTTCCTCCGCCTCACGGCAGAGTTCCGCTTTCTGCCTCAGCTGGCTTTCCATGACTTCTACCGCATCATCCTTGAATTCGGTTCCGTACTCTGTTTCGCCGCCTTCTGCTCTGGAGTGCTTCCAGGAGAACATTGTATATTCTCCGTTGCAGTCGATACCGTGCCAGACTCCGTGACCGTCGTCAGCGTCTTCACGCGGATCAACCGGATTTCCTTCGGCGTCTGTTGCGCCATATAAGTAATCGACGACATAGCCGCCGAATGCTTTGTGTTCTCTCCGTTTGTCTTTTACTGTCCCATTGAATTCAGGTTTCTTCATAATTTCTGCCCCCTTGACTTCATAACAATAATTATTTCACAATTTTAGGCTCACCGAACAAGAAATTTCACATGCATTCTCAGTTCACAGAGTAGGTGAACAGCACGGTTTCATGTTCAACGCCTTCCGCATCTTTTTCATAGACCGAAACGATACGCGGTGACGTTTCCGCAGTTTCACTGTACCTCGTATAGTAGTTCTCCTCAATCCCGTCAGCTGTGCGCACTGCCGTGCGGTAATACGCTTCCTGCGTATTATCACCGGCCTGCTGGATCTCCGGTTCCTCAAGAAGCTGGATATCGATCAGCGTGACCTCACCGTTTTCCACGATCATCGTCCTCAGGATCGAGAACACTCCCTGTTTCACCAGTCTGGAGAAGTCATTGTAGATACCGGGATTGAGCGCTTTCCCGTCTACAATCACAAACCACTGCAGGTCTTCCGCCGCCTTCATGGGATCGATTTTCATATCGGCATCTTTAAGGGCGCCGACCTCCCATGCGACTTCATCGTCAAGTGTCCAGCCCTTACATGCGTTTCCTTTTATGTAATGATACGTCACGGAGGACGGGAATCCCTGATTCACCGTATATCCGATCACGGAAACATCATTGTCTTCCAGATAGTAATAGGTTTTGCCGTAGCACTTGGTTTCTTCACCCGAACGGATCGCGTTATCACTGTCTCTCGCAAGGGAGTATGCGCTGCGGTATCCGCTGAACGTCACGCTGTCATCGGTGCTGTTTGAGAAGCCTGTACCGAACGGCACGCGCCAGCTTCTTCCGGCATTATCCGTACATTCCAGCGTAACAAACGGCATGAAGTACAATGCGGCAAGCACCGCTGCCGCGGCAGCCGCTGCTTTCAGCCGCTTCATTGCGTATTCCTGTTCCTGCGCTCAATATCTGTAATCAGATCAACTCTGCGCGCATGCCGGCCGCCTTCGAATTCCGTATCCAGGAATTCATCGATCAGCATCTTCGCGGTCTCCGGTCCGATGACTCTTGCGCCGAAGCAGAGAATATTGCAGTTATTGTGCAGACGCGAGTATTTTGCGGTGTAGGCATCCGAGCAGACACATGCCCGGATTCCGTTCACCTTGTTGCAGGCAAGGCTGATGCCGAGTCCGGTTCCGCATACCGCAATGCCAAGATCCGCGCTTCCGTCTGCCACCATATTCGCAACTTTTTCGCCGATGACGGGATAATCCACGGATTCCGGGGTATCCGTACCGACGTTGACGACCTTGTATCCCTTGGCTTCGATATAGGGAATCAGTTCCTTTTTCAGTTCCACACCGGTATGGTCATTTCCGTATACAATCGTTTTCATCATTATGCCTCCGCTGTTTTCGCATGAACCCGGTTTTTCCGGCGTAAGATCAGCAGCAGCACACCGCCGAGAAACATGAACACCGATATAAACTGGGAAGTCGAAAGTCCCATGATCGTTCCGCGGATCTCATCGCCGCGGAGAAACTCCACAAGAAAGCGGCCGACGCTGTAAAGGATCAGATACCACGCGGCAGTCTCATCTCTGTGCTCCGCATCACTGTAGATGCGGTACAGAATGAAGAAAAGCAGGAAATCCCCGAAAGAGGAAATCAGCTGCGTCGGAATCAGCTTGACGCCGGAAGGCGCAAGCGAGCCGGCCGGAAATACGATGCCGGGACCGGTCGTTTCTTTTCCGTAGCAGCATCCCGCAAAGAAGCAGCCGATGCGTCCGAACCCCTGTGCAAGGGCAACCACCGGGATCATGAGATCAAAGTAAGCCATGAAATTCAGCTTCCGGATTTTGCACCAGATCCAGCCGCCGAGAATGCCGCCGATGATGCCGCCCCATACGACCCAGCCGTCCGGGCTGAGGAATGCGCCGGGATTCTGCAGAAACGCCTGCAGGTTTGTCAGTATATATGTGATCTTCGAACCGAGGAATCCGGTGATCAGGCAGAAAAAGATCAGATTGCTTGCCTCATCCGGACTCATTCCGTATTTTTTCGCCTGACGCTCGCTGACATAAAACGCCGCCAGGATGCCGAGTCCGATCATCACGCCGTATCCGTGGATCGTCACAGGGCCGATCGTTAACCAGTCATTAAACATATCTTCAAATGACCTCCGCTGTATATTCTAATAGTTATTTATATTATTGAAAAGTTCTGCGCATATCCCGGCTTCAGCCGGCAGATTCCCTGTTTCGCAAAAAAATGCGGGAGTCCCGCATTTTCTGTTATTCCTTTTCCTTCGGAGCATCCGGCAGATCTGCCAGTGAGATTACTTTTTCTTCCTCTTCTTTTACCGGCGGCAGCTCCGGTGTTTTCGGAGCCCCCAGCGGAATCGGCGGTTCTTCCGGTTCCTCACGGATCACCTCCATGCCCTCTGCACTGGTATTCCAGTTGACATACTGTGCGGTGCTTGACGGTTCATCCGGTTCCTTTGCGGGGGCAGGCGCCGGTTTCGGCTGCACCGTCCCGCCGTTTTTAAGGAATTTGTTGATCTTTCCGGTCAGATAGAGCGTTGCGTAAAGATCCGTAAGGCCGCTGTACAGAAGCGAGGCGCCAGCCACCTGCAGCATCAGAGCCTGTTCCTTGAACACTCCGATCATCGGCAGAATACCGCAGACGATGGAAATCACTGCCAGGATGACAAACTGCCATCCGTTCGGGAAACCGATGCGGGCGGAATCCACACCGTCCTGCAGTTTGGAAAAACCGCTGGAGATGACCGCAATTCCGAGCAGGAACGGAATCATATCCTGAAATGTAGCCTTGTGATAGATCACCATCACGCCCAGCAGGATCTTGATGATGCCGGAAGAGAAGTCGTTGCGGAACAGCGACTCCCGGATGTCGATCAGAAAATAGACAACGATATTGATGATGCCGTAGATGATGAGCGCAATTCCGAACAGATCGCAGAACATGGTGCTGATCTGTCCCGGATACAGCAGCAGCGCGATTCCTGCCGCAATATAAACAGCAGCGGATGCGATGGAAGACCATTTGATTTTATTCTGCATAACTTTCCCCCAAAACCTGTTTTAAATAATTATAACGCTTTCCCCGCGGACAGCGGAACAACTCCTCAGTCCAGTATTTCAATTCGTCCCTCCACCCTCGCATCCAGTCCATGATGCGTAGTGAAGTATTCCTCAATGATGTTGTTCACCGATGTCGCGATGACGCGCGGCTTCCGGTTGAGTTTCACCTCCGAAAGAGGCACATTGAAGAATTCATCAAAGTTGTTGTAGTGATAGCTCTGTATCGCGATCGTGATCCGGTCGTCATTCTGAATGTCTTTTCCGCGAAAGCGGAACTCCTCGAGACTGTGCGTTGATTTGCGGTAGAGAATGCGCATGCCTTTGGAAAACTGGTAAAACTCGGTATGTCCTTCCCACGCCTCATCACGCAGAATGTGCAGCACCATCCGCCGCAGCTGTTCTCCGGTCACCTCCAGCATCCAGAGCTGATCATCAAACGGGGTGTTCTCGATCATGTCCTGATATTCAATGATCGGTCCGAACTCCGTTTTCCGGATCGCACCGGATCCCATCATCATGAGGTCAAAACTGCTTTCATCCTGCAGCATATCCGCATACAGATTGCCGAGCTCTGTTTCCTGATTCCGCGCCGGATGCGTCAGTTTTCGGGCCAGCCGCGAGATCACCCGCCGGTATTTCTGATCCGTCTTGGTGCGGTAGGAATCCAGCAGTTCTGCCATCACCGGATCGGGCTCTGCCGTCTCTGATGTGATCGGAACGCATTTCCACTGCAGGCTTGTGATGCGTTTCCACCATGTGTCATAGATGATGTCGAACCGGCCGATCTGCGAGGTGCCCATATATGCCTGAACGACCGGAATCCCGTTGATGATCTCCGGCTCCTCCATTCTGGTATGTGAATGACCGCCGATGATCAGATCCACGCCCCATTCCGGATCAAGGCGTTCCGCAAGCTTCCGGTCTTCCTCGATTCCGATATGCGTGAGAAGCACGGTCATGGAGGTATCCTTGGTCCGGTAGTTGTCGCAGATCACGCCGACCTCGCGGACCGCTTCATCGATATCGATGAAGCTGCCGATGACCTTTTCACTCTTTGTGGAGCTGATCACTTCCTCGGTCAGTATTCCGATGAACAGGATCCGCATGCCGCCGATTTCAACATTGTAATGGGAACGGAACAGCCGGGTATTGTTCAGTGTCACGTACAGATTGGCATTGATCAGCGGAAAGCGCGCGCATTTTTCAAGAAACATCAGGTGTGCAACACCGTAATCCACCTCATGGTTGCCGAGCGTTGCCACATCCGGTTCAAGCAGGTTGACCATATCGATCGTGGAAAGTCCGAGATATTCCGAATCGATGACCGATCCCCGGAACATATCTCCGGCGATCGCATATACCACATTGTCATCCGTCTTTCTGGTCTGCCGGATATAACCGCAGAGCAGCGGCAGACCGCCGCGGAGGATGCCGTCTTCCTCCTTCGGCAAAAAATCTCCGTGCATGTCATTGGAATGCAGGAGCGTCAGTTTCTTCTTCGCCATGATGTTTTCCTTTTCCTTATATTCATCATGCCATATAAAAAAATGACTGTCATTACTGTCCGGAAAAGGAAAAGGAGCACCCTTCGGCGCTCCCGCTGCACTGTGATTCAGTTATCGACCCGCTGCAGGTCATTGTAGCTGATGTCGGTCGGTGTTTCACGTCCGAACAGCATGGTCAGCACGCTCGCGGTCTGTGTCTGATCGTTCATCGCGTTGACACGTCCTTCCATGCCGGAGAACGGTCCGGTAAGAATTCTTACCGTATCGCCGACTGCGAAGTCGACAACGACCTTCTTCTCGCTCTGTCCCATACGGCGGAGAATGGATTCCATCTCGACCGGGGAAACAGGGAACGGCTTGGCGCCGCCGCCGGAGGAACCGATAAATCCGGTGACACCCGGTGTATTACGTACAACATACCATGCGTCATCCGTCATGATCATCTCAACAAACACATATCCCGGGAACATGTTCTGCATCTTCTCGACCTGCTTGTTGTTCTTGACATCGATCACAGGCTCTTCCGCGACAAGAATACGGAACAGGGAATCCTGAATGCCCATGGATTCCACACGCTTTTCAAGATTTTCCTTGACCCGGTTCTCATGTCCGGAATAGGTATTGACGACATACCAGCGCTTTTCATGCTCGTCATCAATGACCGGTTTGACGTTCTTGTTCTCGTTATCGCTCATAATCCGTTACGCTCCGATTCCGATGAGGCGAAGGATACCGGTGACAATGAATTCGCACAGCACAAAGTAAAGTGCGAAAAATGCCGTGAATGTAAGCACTTCTCCGGTATTGTTGGCAACGTCCTTGCGTCCCGGCCAGCGAACACGCTTCGCTTCCTTTTTTATACCGCTCCAGGTAAATGTCTTGTCCATAGAAAACTCTCCTATCTGGTTTCTTTATGAAGCGTTTTTCTGCCGCACTTCGGGCAGTATTTATTCAGCTCCAGTCGTCCTGCACTGTTTTTTCTGCGGTTTGTTGTGTAGTTCCGCGACAGGCATTCGGAGCACGCCAGAATAACCTTACCGTCCTTTGCCATAATGAAAAAACTCCTCAAATGCCTAATTAATTTAACACAACCCATTCTGCTGCGTCAATCGGTTCCTTTTTATATATGCGGATAGTCCGCAGGTTCTTCGCTGTCCGTAAAGCGCTCCGGTTCGCAAGGGAGCTCAAGCAGTTCCCAGACACCGTTGTTCCGGCGGAATTTCATGATGCCGCAGTTGGGAAACATGAACTGGTTCGGATCGATCTTCCTGCGGATCTTCGCGAACTCCGCGGTATCCATGCCGAACAGGATCTGAAGCGTGTGCATGCCGAACGAACCGTGGGAAACAACCAGGACCCTGTCCTTGTCCCGGCAGGAATCCGCAATCATATTGAACACGGAGGTGATCCGGTTCCGGATGCTTTCGGCGGTATCACCGCCGATGTCGCCGAAGGAATCCGTCGCCTTACGGCGGTCATACTCCTCCTGGATCTCATCGATCAGATGTCCGTCGAGCTCACCGAAGTCGATTTCCTTTAACCGCTTCACCGGCACCGCTTTTACATTGTGGCGCTCAAGAACGATCGCGGCAGTATCAATGCAGCGCTCGCTGCTCGAACACCATGCCCGGTCAAACGGAATTTCACGCAGGGCGCGTTCCGCCCGGTGCGCATCCGCGATTCCTTTTTCCGTCAGGGGGCTGTCGCACATTCCCTGAAGCCGGCGGTGCAGATTGAACATCGTCTGCCCGTGCCGTACATAATAGATCGTTACTGCCATTTTCCGCATCCCTCCGTCCAGTCTTCAATCCGGTCTTTCCCGGATGCTATTTCCGCAAGCGCCTCTTCCACGGTATGAACCGTCACATCCGCACAGGCCAGAATCTCCGGCACCGCACTGTCCACGGCTGCCCCGCATCCCGCATATTCCAGCATCTCAAGATCGTTGAGATTATCGCCGAACACCATTACTTCCTGCGGCCTGATGTTCAGCTGCGCAAGCATCTGCTTCAAAGCGGTCTGCTTGTTTACGCCCTTTGGCATGAAGTCGAGCCACTGAGGGCCTCCGGTCACGACCGTCAGACGGTCCCCGTAGCGTTTCTGCCAGTATTCCATGCGGTGTATGCCGGCTTCCTCGTAGATGGAGATCTTTGCACATCCTTCCGTCTTCGAAAGAATATCCCCGCTTTCTTCGGTATTGATCTTTACCGTATCCCGCACAAGACGGAGAAACGCATCGTGCCCTGTTTCCACATAACTGCATTCAAAATCCGAAACAAACAGTTCAAGACCGGGAACTGTTCGGATCTCGGACGCAAGATCATATGCCGCCTGCGCGTCCATCGGCTCGTAAAGGATCCGTCTGCCGGAAACGATTGCCGAAGCACCGTTCTGGCATACGTAATCGATACGGTCCTTTACCGGTTCAAACAGCCGGAACAGATTGTCGGGCTGCCGTCCGGAAGCGGCCGCAAACCGGATGCCGCGGTCCAGAAGCCGTTCGATCAGACTGCAGGTATCCTGGCGCAGCGACTGCGCACCGTCTTTCAGAAGCGTGCCGTCAAGATCGGACGCAACCAGCCGTATTTTTGTCATGTTCTTCATTCTATCAAAAAATCCGGAAGGTTTGCCTCCCGGATCATGAATTCTCAGTTTTCAGTCAGATCAGCACCGAAGTACTTCACGGAAAGCTCTGCGAGTTTTCCGCTTTCGCGCATCTGCTTCAGCGCATCATTAATCGCAGCGCGCAGGCTGTCATTATCGGCACCCTTTACAAGCGGGATTGCATAAGCGGTCGCTTCATCAAGCTGTGCGATTACTTCGATCCGGGTCTCGCCGGTGGTATGCAGGTAATCCTGCACGGAAGTCGCCGCATTGATCGTCGCGTCCACCTGGTCGTTGATCACCATCGACATCGTTTCCGCAAGCGTATCAACACCCTTTACTTCCGCGCCGTAGGACTCACCGATCTCCATATAGGTGGAACCGATCGAGTTGGCGGTCGTCTTTCCCGAAAGATCCTCAAAGGAAGTGATCTCCGCATTGCCTGTTTTAGCGACAAGCACCGTATGGTCATACGCATACGGATCCGAGAAGTCATAGGTCTTCTGCCGTTCTTCCGTCACGTCGACGCCGTTGACGACGATGTCATATGTGCCGGCGCTCATTCCGGCAAACAGGCCGTCCCACGGTGCTTCGATAATGTCTGCCTCCACGCCGAGGATCTCCGCAACATTCTGTGCAACCTCAACATCGAATCCGACAAGCGCATCGCTGTCGTCATGGAATGAGAACGGCTGCCAGTCGCCTTCAAGACCGATCGTGATCTTTCCGGCTTTCTTAATTCTGGCAAGGTGGTCATCGCCGGATGCAGCGTTTCCTGCAGAGGAACCGCATCCGCCGAGGACAAGCGCGCTGACAAGGAGCGCTGCTGCTGTATACTTTTTCATTTCTTTACCCCTCTCTGATAGTTCATCATTGGATGATCTGAATTATATATGCCATATATCAGAAAGAAAAATCATTTGCCCGAAACTTTTTTCCCGCTCCGCACTTCCGGTATCGCGGAGAGATCATACGGCGTGGACTGATACACAAAGTAATTCAGCCAGTTCGAATAGATCAGGTTCGCGCTGCTGCGCCAGGTATTGAGCGGGCGCTTCGTGTCATCATCATCGGGATAATAGTTTTCCGGCACATGGATCGGAAGACCCGCGTTTTTATCGCGGAGATATTCCTTTTCCAGTGTCTCCGTATCGTATTCGGAGTGTCCGGTGATAAAGATCTGCGTTCCGCCGTTGGTGGAAACCGCGTACACCCCTGCCTGTTCACTCTCGGCAAGAATCTTCAGTTCCTCCACTGCGGCAATGTCTTTGCGCCGGACGGTCGTATGCCGGGAGTGCGGCACAAGGAACACATCATCAAATCCGCGGAACAGGATCGAACTCTTGTGTGTGATCGTATGCGGATATACACCGAACAGTTTCTCGGGGAGCGGATATTTCTTCACGCCGTAGTGATAGTACAGCGCGGCCTGTGCACCCCAGCAGATATGAAAGGTGCTGTAGACATGCGTTTTGGTCCACTCCATGATCATGCAGAGCTCATCCCAGTATTCCACTTCTTCAAACGGCATCTGCTCCACCGGTGCGCCGGTGATCACCATTCCGTCATAGTAGCGGTCCTTCACCTCATCAAACGTCTGGTAATACGTGATCATATGTTCTGCAGCGGTATTCTTCGGCGTATGTGTGCTGACCCGCAGAAGTTCCATCTCGACCTGGATCGGCGTATTCCCGAGCAGGCGGGCAAGCTGTGTTTCGGTAACGATCTTCGTGGGCATCAGATTCAGAATCAGAATATGAAGCGGACGGATATCCTGGGCGGTCGCCCGTTCATTATCCATGACGAAGATGTTTTCGGATTCAAGTACCTGTCTTGCGGGCAGGCCGGCTGGTATTTTGATCGGCATAGTTCCGTCACCTCTCTTTTTTTACTGCGACACAAGCATTGTAGCACCGTACGCCTGTTTTTTCCCCGCAGGTGTTCTTTTGTTTCTGCCGGTTCGTCATGTCCGCATAACACAGAAAGCATTCATGCATGGTTTTTGGAAGACTATTTCAAAACCTCGCTTTTCATGCGCATTTCTGTATGTTCATGCGTGCATGTTTTGAAAGCGTTTTCGGATGAAACCGCTTAATTTTGTGACTTTTTTCTCTTTGTTGACGAGGGGATTTTGAGGGATTAAACTGGGCGAGTTGTTTGAGAAAAACACACGAAAGGAGCTTCATTATGAAGAAATCAGTAATCACAAAACTGATGAGCGCAATTCTTTCAGTCGGCATTCTTGCAGGGAGCACCGCTGCCGTAAAGGCAGAGGGCTGGGAGGAATATCCTGCAGAAACATGGACTGATGAATATAACAACTGGCAGGGTTACCAGGCATATAACCCTTACTTCGGAGGCTACTCCAACTGCACATGGTCTGCATGGCAGATCGTATATGAAACAACCGGCATTGCACTGCCTAACTTCGGTGTCGCAGGCAACTGGATGAACGCGGCAGCGCGTATGGGCTACACCGTTTCCTCGGTGCCTGCCGTCAACAGCATTGTCTGCTGGAGTCATCATGTCGGAGTCGTCACCGCAATCAGCGAAGACGGTTCCATGGTTTACATTAAAGAAGGCGGCTACTGCGGCGGATACCACGAAGGCTGGTTCCCTGCATATTATTCCCGTTCGCGCCAGGCGCTTTACGGATACATCTGGCTCTGGTAAGAATCCGGGCTTACAGAATTGCGTGAATCAAAGAACACGGCAGAGGCCGTGTTTTTTTACACAAACTGCGTTTCAAAAAGAAAAACAGGCATTCGCCCGTCTCATCTCAGATGATTTCAAGTTTCAGGAAGGCATTGCGGATGCCGTCCTCAAGGATCGGTGTCGTGACCCAGTCCGCCTTTTCCTTCACTTCTTCCATTGCATTTCCCATCGCAATGCCGGTTCCGCAGTAGCTGATCATCGGAATGTCGTTCTCGCTGTCGCCGATCCCGACCGAATCCTCCACCGCTGCGCCGTAGAAGTTCAGGACCTTTTCAATGCCGGTCGCTTTGGTGTTTCTCGCATCGGTGATCTCCGCGCAGTCATCAAAATCCGGATCGCGGACAGTGACCGTCAGATTGAGTTCTTCCGGAAGACGGCGGCGAAGCGTGTCAAAATCCCGTCCGTGCAGAACATAGGTACAAACTTTATAGATCTTTTCATCGGGATGTTCGTAGTATTCCGGATAGAAGCCGTTCTCACTGATCTTCTGCCGCTGCACGTTTTCATCCGCATCAATTCCGCCGAAGTAGCGAAGCAGAACCTCATACGCGAAGGAATCACAGTAGCCGCCGGCCTGCCCTTCCGCCGCATAGCCCATGCCCTCTTCGTGAGCAATATGCTTGATCAGCTGCTCATTCTCCTTGGAGAGCGGGGAGTCATAGATCCGCTGATGCTCGGCATAGACCATGGCGCCTGCCGCAAACACAAAGCCGTCCACATCCATCCGCAGATATTTGCTGCAGCCGGCAAGCGAGCGGCCGGTGCAGAGAAACACCTTGGATCCGTTCGCGCGAGCCTGCCGGATCGCGTCCATCGCGCTGTCGGGAATCTTTCCGGTCTGCGGGCTGTACAATGTACCGTCAATATCTAGGAACACATACTTCTTTACTGTCATATTCTGATTCCTTTCTCACGTGTTTATATATACCTATGCTGTTATTGTACAAAAAAATCACCCCGTCTGCGGGGTGATCCTTT
>JAEEGL015280691.1_pt1 | contig 11628 bp, 22 predicted proteins | sample 9134231 | NCBI WGS metagenome assembly JAEEGL01 (sample SAMN16246548, study PRJNA631951) | gut metagenome | biome: gut microbiome; feature: rumen; material: fiber-attached | host: Bos | place: Iran: Karaj | collected 2018-10 | reverse complement strand
GAGGGTCTGTTTTATCTGTAAAGAAATCGGCTATTAATTCAGCTTGGGCGGGATTCTCCAAAAGAAATCGGTTGGCTTTACCAATCCAGTGGTTATCATAGTCGTCCTGTATTTCTAATAGTTTTTTCTGTTTCAGCAATTCTTCTCTTTTTATTTGCAGATATTTTTTATACATCAGTTGCTTTGCCAGCGGCAGCTCCTGCTGATTGTAAAAATGCGGCTTCCCATTTAGGATCCCTTTGATCCGTCGCCGTCCGGAGCATAGGACCGTCGATGCACTACCTTCGGGCATTATTGCCAGAAGCCGGTCAACCTCCCTGAGTTCATTGTTGACATTAGTTAATGGGTCCTGTTTTTGTGATTTCGGTAAATACATGAGCTCTCCTTCTATATATAATAAAGAAACAATACATTAAATAGGATGAAAGAGACAGTCGGTTTTAATTCGATACTTTTCGATACTTATCGACAGTTTGTGGTGATGGTAGCTGGCTACGATTGTTTACTAATAATTAGAAAAGGAGCCGCCAGTTGGCTACTAATCAGATGGATTCGGAAAGATAGTAGCCGGTTTTCTGGAAAAACTGGCTACTAAAATATGATATCAACAATAAAAGGTGCCACTTGGTGGCTACTTTTTATGAGAAAAGATAGCAATAGTAGCCAATCAGTTTTCCGCAGATTGTCGCACCACATCATGTGCCTGAAAACACGCGTTTTTTCCACATCTAGACAGGCCTGAAAATTTCTTAAAATTTCTCTTGATTTCCCCCTAAAATAGGCGTATACTATCAAATGCTGTGACATTGATAGCGTTGATCTGTGAGGTTGCTGTCCATCGCGGCAGGTAATTTACAGGGAGCGAATGTCAAGTTAGAAGCTGGCGACAAGTCACTGTAACACATGTCCACCGAGACCAGTTAAGAGGGTGGAAACAACGTGTGGAAAGGCTCAAAAGAGGACACACACGGAAGAGTGTACAGTCACCGCTTGTCGTACTGAGATATAAAAAGTACGAAAAGGAGGCGACTTTATTTATGTCTAACGTAATGAGAATCACATTGAAAGCGTACGATCACGAGCTTATTGATCAGTCGGCGAAGAAGATCATCGACACCGTCAGAAAGAGCGGTGCTGAGGTCAGCGGTCCCGTGCCGCTTCCGACTAAGAAAGAGGTCGTGACGATTCTGCGCGCTGTTCACAAATATAAGGACAGCCGTGAGCAGTTCGAGCAGAGAACGCACAAAAGACTGATTGATATCCTGGCACCGACACAGAAGACCGTGGATGCGCTTACGAATCTCACGATGCCGGCCGGCGTCAGCGTCAATATCAGGATGGTCAACAGAAAGTAAGGACCATCGCTTAAACCTAGTATGAATACCCGCCGGAGCGGACCGAACGGATCGTTTCCTTATATAAAAGGGTATTCCGCTGTAGTAGAGGAGGAAGATATATGAAGAAAGCTATACTGGCAACCAAGGTTGGGATGACCCAGGTCTTCTCGGAAGACGGGACTCTCACACCGGTCACGGTTCTTTCAGCCGGTCCCTGTGTCGTCACACAGGTCAAGACGGTTGAGACTGACGGATACGATGCTATCCAGGTCGGTTTCATGGATAAGAAGAACAGAACCGCGACAAAGGACAAAGCAGGTCACAAGACAATCGCACACCGCCACGGTGTAAAGAAGGCTCAGCAGGGCCATTTCGAAAAGGCCGGCGTAGAGAGCAAAGCTGTTCTGCGCGAGTTCAGAGTCGATAACGCGAGCGAGTACGCACCGGCTCAGGAGATCAAGGTTGATATCTTTGAGGCGGGCGAGAAAGTTGACGCGACAGCCATTTCAAAGGGCAAGGGCTTCCAGGGAGCCATCAAGCGTCACAATCAGCACAGGGGACCGATGACCCACGGTTCCAAGTACCACCGCCATGCGGGATCCAATGGATCCGCTTCCGATCCCAGCAAGGTTTTCAAGGGAAAAGGAATGCCCGGACAGATGGGCGGCGAACAGGTCACTGTTCAGAATCTGGAAGTGGTTCGCGTGGATGCCGAAAACAATCTGCTTCTCGTTAAGGGAGCGGTTCCGGGTCCGAAGAAATGCTTAGTGACGATCAGGGACGCTGTCAAGAGCGAATAAGACAGGTTGTGAGAAAGGAGGATAACAGATGAGTCGTATATCTGTTTACAATATGGAAGGTGAGAAGGTCGGCACCGTCACCCTCAAGGATGAGATCTTCGGAGTCGACGTCAACGAGCACCTCGTACATATGGCGGTTGTGGCGCAGCTGGCCAACAAACGTCAGGGAACACAGAAAGCTAAGACCCGTTCAGAAGTTTCCGGCGGCGGACGTAAGCCCTGGAGACAGAAGGGAACAGGCCATGCGCGTCAGGGTTCGATCCGCGCACCGCAGTGGACAGGCGGCGGTGTTGTGTTTGCCCCGGTACCGCGTGACTACACAATGAAGTTAAACCGCAAGGAGAAGAAAGCTGCCTTAAAGAGTGCGCTGACCTCCCGCGTTCAGGAAAAGAAATTTGTCGTCGTCGACGAGATCAAGGCAGAAGAGATCAAGACCAAGACCATGGCCAAGATGTTCGAGAACCTGAAGGTCGACAAGGCGCTCCTGGTTCTGGAAGAGGGCAATGACAATGCCCGCATTTCCGCAAGGAACTTAAAGGACGTCAAGTGTGCGGCTCCGAATACGATCAATGTCTATGACATTCTGAAGTATGACACAGTCGTGGCTTCAAAGGCGGCTCTCAAAAAGATCGAGGAGGTATATGCATAATGGCTGATATCAAATATTATGACGTGATCTTAAAGCCGGTCGTTACTGAGAAGAGTATGAATGACATGGCTGACAAGAAATATACATTTCTCGTTCATCCGGAAGTGACAAAGACACAGGTCAAGGAAGCCGTTGAGAAGATGTTTGACGGCGTCAAGGTCAAGAAAGTCAACACGATGAACGTGAACGGCAAGACGAAGAGACGTGGTTTGGTATACGGAAAGACAGCTAAGAAAAAGAAGGCGATCGTACAGCTGACTGAGGATTCAGCCGACATCGAGATCTTCACAGGGCTGTAAAGAAAGGAGTAAATCGTTATGGGTATTAAAACATATCGTCCGTACACACCTTCAAGAAGGCAGATGAGCGGCTCCGATTTTTCCGAGATCACCAAGACCACTCCGGAGAAATCACTTCTCTCAGTCCAGAAGAAGGAATCAGGACGCAACAACCAGGGCAAGATCACAGTCCGCCACAGAGGCGGCGGTGTTCGCAGAAAATACCGCAAGGTAGATTTCAGAAGAAAGAAAGACGGAATCCCGGCAAAGGTTATCGGTATCGAGTATGATCCGAACCGCGCAGCCAACATCGCACTGATCTGCTACGCAGACGGCGAGAAGAGCTACATCCTGGCGCCGGAAGGTCTGACAGACGGCATGACCGTCATGAACGGACCGGACGCTGAGATCCATGTCGGCAACTGCCTGCCGCTTTCGATGATCCCGAACGGCACCCAGGTCCACAACATTGAGATGTACCCGGGCCGCGGCGGACAGATCGTCCGCTCAGCCGGTGTCTCCGCTCAGGTTATGGCGAAGGAAGGCAAGTATGTCACCCTGAGACTTCCGTCAGGCGAAATGAGAATGGTATCGAGCCTGTGCCGCGCAACGATCGGCGTCGTCGGAAACGGCGATCACAACCTGATCAACATCGGCAAGGCCGGCCGCAAACGTCACATGGGCATCCGTCCGACAGTCCGCGGTTCCGTTATGAACCCGAACGACCATCCGCACGGTGGTGGCGAGGGTAAGGCACCGATCGGCCGCCCGGGTCCGAGTACTCCGTGGGGCAAGCCGGCTCTGGGTCTTAAGACGAGAAAGAAGCACAAGAAGTCGAACAAGATGATCGTAAGACGCAGAGATGGTCGTCAGATTAAGTAGGAGGTAGAAAATGGGACGTTCATTAAAAAAAGGACCGTTCGCAGATGCAAGTCTGCTTAAGAAAGTAGAAGCGATGAATGCATCGGGTGACAAATCCGTGATCAAAACATGGTCCCGCCGTTCCACCATCTTCCCGATGATGGTAGGCCACACCATCGCGGTACACGACGGCCGTCGTCACGTACCGGTCTATATCACAGAGGATATGGTCGGTCACAAACTCGGCGAGTTTGTTTCAACCCGTACATTCCGCGGTCATACGAAATCAGATAAGAAGTCAGGCGTAAAGTAAGCAGTGCAGAAAGGAGGATCGCTCTATGGCTAAAGGACATCGTTCACAGATCAAGAGACAGAGAAATGAGCAGCGTGACACCAGACCGTCAGCCAAGCTTTCATATGCGAGAATTTCTGCACAGAAGGCAGGTTTTGTACTGGATGCCATCCGAGGAAAGGATGTGCAGTCAGCGCTCGGTATTCTGACATACAACCCGCGTTATGCTTCACGCGTTATCAAGAAGCTTGTGGAATCGGCAGCGGCCAACGCTGAGAACAACAACGGCATGAACCGCAGCAACCTGTACATCGAAGAGTGCTATGCAGGCAAAGGCCCCACACTCAAGAGAATCAGACCGAGAGCACAGGGAAGAGCTTACCGCATCGAGAAGCGGACAAGTCACATCACTGTCGTGCTTAATGAAAGGCAAGGAGGTAAGTAATGGGACAGAAAGTTAATCCTCATGGACTCAGGGTCGGTATCATCAAGAAGTGGGATTCCACATGGTATGCTGACAAGAAGGATTTTGCTGATCTTCTTGCGGAAGATCACAAGATCAGAGAATTTTTGATGAAGAGACTGGCAGGCGCAGGCGTCTCCCGCATCGAGATCGAGCGCGACGCTTCCGACCGTGTCAAGATCGCCATCCGTACCGCTAAGCCCGGTATCGTGATCGGCAAGGGCGGCGCAGAGATCGAGAAGGTCAAGAAAGACCTCGCCAAGGTTACGGACAAGAAGGTTGTCCTGGATATCCGCGAGATCAAGAGACCGGACCGCGACGCGCAGCTGGTTGCAGAGAACATCGCACAGCAGCTTGAGAACCGTATCTCTTTCCGCCGTGCTATGAAGTCCTGCATGAACAGAACAATGAAGGCCGGTGCTCTCGGCGTTAAGACGAGCGTTTCCGGACGACTTGGCGGAGCCGACATGGCACGTACAGAGTTCTACAGCGAAGGTACTATTCCGCTTCAGACACTGCGTGCTGACATTGATTACGGCTTTGCAGAGGCCAACACGACCTACGGAAAAGTCGGCGTTAAGTGCTGGATCTACCTCGGTGAGGTTCTTCCGGCGAAGACTAAAGAAGAAGGGGGTGCTCGCTAATGCTGATGCCTAAGAGAGTTAAACACCGTAAGCAGTTCCGCGGTACCATGAAGGGCAAAGCCAATCGCGGCAACAAGATTTCTTACGGCGAGTATGGAATCGTAGCAACAGAACCCTGCTGGATCAAATCCAATCAGATCGAGGCAGCCCGTGTCGCCATGACCCGTTATGTGCGCCGTGGCGGACAGGTCTGGATCAAGATTTTCCCGGACAAGCCGGTTACAGCTCAGCCTGCTGAAACCCGAATGGGTAAAGGTAAAGGTACACCGGAGTACTGGGTAGCAGTTGTCAAACCCGGCCGCGTGATGTTCGAGATCGGCGGTGTAGCGGAGGAGATGGCAAGAGAAGCGCTTCGTCTGGCAACCCACAAGCTGCCGTGCAAGTGCAAGATCGTTTCCAAAGCGGATTTGGAAGGCGGTGACGCATAATGAAAAGTAAAGCATATATGGATGAGCTGCGCATGAAAGACGCGCAGGAATTAGAAAACGAACTGATGGCTGCAAAGAAGGAACTGTTCAATTTGCGTTTCCAGAACGCAACCAATCAGCTCGACAACACAAGCCGTATTAAAGAAGTCAGGAGAAACATTGCCCGGATCCAGACCGTGCGCACTCTCCTTACAGCAAAGGAGGGAAAGTAAATGGAAAGGAATCTGAGAAAGACAAGGGTCGGCAAAGTCATCAGCGATAAGATGGACAAGACCATCACAGTCGCAGTCGAGGATCACGTCAAGCATCCTCTGTACGGCAAGATTGTAAAGAGAACCTACAAACTGAAGGCGCATGACGAGAACAATGAGTGCCGCGAGGGCGATACAGTCAGAGTCATGGAAACCCGTCCGCTGTCCAAGGACAAAAGATGGCGCCTCGTTGAGGTAATGGAGAAAGCGAAGTAAAGGAGGCACCTGAGCATGATACAGCAAGAAAGCAGATTAAAAGTTGCGGACAATACGGGCGCAAAAGAACTGCTCACCATTCGTGTGCTGGGTGGTTCCGTTCGCCGTTACGCACGCATCGGTGACATCATCGTGGCAACTGTCAAGGATTCCACACCGGGCGGCGTCGTCAGCAAGGGCGATGTCGTGCGCGCAGTTGTGGTCCGCACAGTGAACAAAACACGCCGTAAGGACGGTTCTTATATCCGTTTCGATGAGAACGCCGCCGTCATCATTAAAGATGATATGCAGCCGCAGGGAACACGTATATTCGGACCGGTAGCAAGGGAGCTTCGTGATAAGAAGTTCATGAAGATCGTTTCACTTGCTCCAGAAGTACTGTAAGGAGGATTGTGAAATGAAAACCAAGATCAAAGTAAATGATATGGTTCGCGTGATCGCCGGTAAAGATAAAGACAAAGAGGGCAAGGTCCTCGCGATCGACCACAAGAACGGTCGTGTCAAGGTCGAGGGCGCCGGTCTCGTCACAAAGCACGAGAAGCCCAATCAGAACAATCAGACCGGTGGTATCACGAACAAAGAAGCATACATTGATATTTCAAATGTCATGTATCTGCATAAAGGCGAGCCCACTCGTATCGGTTACAAGATGGACGGGGACAAGAAAGTCCGGATCGCCAAGAAAACCGGCGATGTGATCGATTAAGAAGGGAGGACATAAGCTGTGAGCAGATTAAGAGAACAATACGAAAATGAGATCGTCGACGCGATGATCAAAAAGTTCGGCTACAAGAACAGAATGCAGGTTCCGAAGCTGGAGAAGATCGTAGTCAACATGGGCGTCGGTGAGGCGAAGGACAATGCGAAGGTTCTCGATTTCGCGCTGTCTGACATGGCGACTATCACAGGACAGAAGGGTGTCATCACCAAGGCCAGAAAGTCCATCGCGAACTTCAAGCTGCGCGAAGGCATGTCGATCGGCTGCAAGACCACACTGCGCGGCGAGCGTATGTATGAGTTTGCTGATCGTCTGATCAACCTGGCACTCCCGCGTGTCCGTGACTTCCGCGGTGTTAACCCGAACGCATTCGACGGACGCGGCAATTACTCCCTCGGCATCAAGGAACAGTTAATCTTCCCCGAGATCGAGTACGATAAGGTCGACAAGATCCGTGGTATGGACGTTGTCTTCGTGACGACAGCCAAGACGGACGAAGAGGCCCGGGAATTGCTCAGACTGTTTAACATGCCGTTCAAGAAGTAAGGAGGAAAACATTCATGGCTAAAACATCTATGAAGGTAAAGCAGCAGCGTCCTGCCAAATATTCGACCCGCGAGTACAGCCGTTGCAAGATCTGCGGCCGTCCGCACGGATATTTGAGAAAATACGGAATCTGCCGTGTATGCTTCAGAGAACTGGCATACAGGGGAGAGATTCCGGGAGTTAAAAAGGCAAGTTGGTAAAGGAGGGAAGACATCATGACTATGAGTGATCCGATTGCGGATATGCTGACAAGGATTCGCAACGCCAACACGGCGAAGCACGATACAGTCGACGTTCCGGCGTCTAAGATGAAGATCTCCATTGCCGATATTCTTGCTGATGAAGGATACATCGAGAAGTATGAGCTTCAGGATGACGGAAAGTTTAAGACGATCCACATTACGTTAAAGTACGGAGCAAACAAGAACGAGAAGGTCATTTCCGGACTTCAGAGAATTTCCAAGCCGGGTCTGCGTGTCTACGCATCCTGCGAAGATCTCCCGAAGGTTCTCGGAGGCCTTGGTACCGCGATCATCTCCACGAACCAGGGCGTGGTCACCGATAAGGAAGCACGCAAAAAGGGAGTCGGCGGCGAGGTTCTTTGCTTCGTTTGGTAAAACTGAAAACAGGGTTTGAGTGATCGGACTCTGACAATCTAAGTTAGGAGGAAATAATATGTCACGAGTAGGCAAAATGCCCGTCACCATTCCGGCAGGAGTGACAGTGGATGTGACAGATGCCAACTATATCACAGTCAAGGGACCGCTCGGCGAGCTTAAGCGCCAGCTTCCGACTGTTGTCGATATCAAAGTTGAAGGCAGCGAAATCATCGTCACACGGGCTAACGATACAAAGAGACTGAAGGAAATGCACGGACTGACACGTTCTCTGATCAACAACATGGTGGTCGGAGTTTCCCAGGGCTTCGAGAAGAAGCTGGAAGTGAACGGCGTCGGTTACCGTGTCCAGAAACAGGGCAAGAAGCTCGTCCTTAACCTTGGATATTCACACCCGGTCGAGATGGAAGATCCCGAAGGCGTCGAGACGATCGTCGAGGATCAGAACAAGATCACGGTCAAGGGTATCGAGAAGGAAAAGGTCGGACAGCTGGCTGCACAGATCCGCGCTAAGCGTCCGCCGGAGCCGTACAAGGGCAAGGGCATCAAGTACGCGGATGAACACATCAGAAGAAAAGTCGGCAAGACCGGTAAGTAATCAAAGGAGAGTGAGAAAATGATTAAGAAAAAATCAAGAGCGCAGGTTCGCGCAAAGAAGCATATGCGTATGCGTGCTCATCTCAAGGGAACTGCCGAGAAGCCGCGTTTAGCTGTATTCAGAAGCGACAAGCATATGTATGCTCAGATCATCGATGATACAGAAGGTAAGACTCTGGCTTCCGCATCAACGCTTTCCAAGGATATCAAAGCTGATCTTGAAAAGACCGGTGATGTGCAGGCAGCGCAGGCAGTTGGCAAAGCAATTGCGGCCAAGGCCCAGGAAGCAGGAATCACAGAAGTTGTTTTCGATCGCGGTGGATTCATTTATCAGGGCCGCGTGAAAGCGCTTGCAGAGGCGGCCAGAGAAGCCGGACTCAAGTTCTGAGCAGCATAGGAGGTCAAAGAATGGACAATACGAACATTACAGATGCGAGCCAGCTTGAGCTGGAAGAAAAAGTTGTATCGATCAAGCGCGTCACGAAGGTCGTTAAGGGCGGTCGTAACATGCGCTTTACAGCCCTCGTCGTAGTCGGTGATCAGAACGGACACGTCGGAGCAGGCCTGGGAAAAGCAACTGAAATCCCGGAAGCTATCCGCAAGGGCAAAGAAGATGCAATGAAGAAGATGGTCACTATCGCGATGGATGACAACGGAAGTATCACGCACGACATGATCGGCAAGTTCGGTGGTGCGAGCGTGCTTCTCAAGAAGGCTTCTGAAGGTACCGGTATCATCGCCGGCGGCCCGGCACGTGCCGTGGTTGAGATGGCGGGTATCCGCAACATCCGTACGAAGTCACTTGGCTCCAACAACAAGCAGAACGTCGTTCTGGCAACCGTCGAGGGACTGCGCCAGATCAAGACACCTGCCGAGGTTGCAGCACTTCGCGGTAAGTCCGTCGAAGAGATCTTAGGTTAAAGGGGGGACACCGTTATGGCAAATTTGAAAGTGACATTAGTCAAGTCGACGATCGGTGCGATTCCGAAGCACCGCAAGACGGTGGAAGCTCTCGGGCTGAGAAAGATTGGTAAGACAGTTGAGCTGCCGGACAATGCGGCGACACGCGGCATGGTGCAGCAGGTCAGACATTTAGTGAAAGTGGAGGAGGCTTAATATGAATTTATCGAATTTGGCAGGGGCTGAGGGCTCCAAGACCAGCAATAACTTCAGAAGAGGCCGCGGCCACGGTTCAGGAAACGGAAAGACAGCCGGTAAAGGCCATAAGGGCCAGAAGGCACGTTCAGGCGCGCCGCGTATCGGCTTCGAAGGCGGCCAGATGCCTCTGTACAGACGTCTTCCGAAGAAGGGCTTTAAGTGCCCGTCTCACAAGGAGATCGTTGAGGTACATTTAAGTGAGCTGGAACGTTTTGAAGATGGTAGCGAAGTAACGATTGAGACTCTGCGTGAAGCAGGGATCATCAAGAATCCGCGCGATGGCGTCAAGGTTCTCTCCGGTGGTGAGTTAACCAAGAAGCTGACCGTTAAGGTCAATGCTTTCTCTGCTTCCGCGAAGGAGAAAATCGAAGCCCTGGGTGGCAATGCAGAGGTGATCTGATGCTGGAAACAGTCAAAAAAGCGTTTAAGATACCGGACATCAGAAAAAGGCTGTTCTACACCTTTATGATGCTGGTTCTGATCCGGCTCGGCTCACAGCTGCCGACGCCGGGCGTCAATTCCGCTTACATCAAACAATTCTTTGAGAGTATCGGAGGCGATGCATCGAACTTTATGAACGCCTTCACCGGCGGATCGTTCGAGACGATGGCGGTATTTGCTCTGAGCATCACACCGTACATCACCGCGTCGATCATCATTCAGCTGCTCACGATCGCGATCCCGAAACTGGAAGAGATGCAGCGTGAGGGAGCTGAGGGGCGCAAGAAGATGGTCACGATCACACGTTACGTGACAGTCGCGCTCTCATTGATCGAGTCATCGGCGATGGCAATCGGATTCGGACGTCAGGGTCTGCTGGTTAAATACAACTTTGTAAACTGCCTGGTCGTCATTCTGACACTGACAGCCGGCTCAGCCTTCCTGATGTGGATCGGCGAGCGAATCACCGAGCACGGTGTCGGAAACGGTATTTCGATCGTCCTTTTGATCAATATCGTCTCCCGTATGCCCGCTGATTTCATGTCGCTGTACAAGCAGTTCGTCAAGGGTGAGAAGCTGGCGAGAGCAGGGCTGATCGCACTGGTCATCCTGGCGATCGTTCTGGCAGTCGTTGTGTTTGTCATCATTCTGCAGGATGCGGAGAGAAGGATCGCGGTACAGTACTCACAGAAGATGCAGGGCCGCAGGACTTACGGGGGACAGTCGTCCTTTATCCCGTTAAAAGTCAACACGGCCGGCGTCATCCCGATCATCTTCGCTTCATCGATCATGCAGTTCCCGGTCGTCATCGCGTCGTTCTTCGGACACCGCGATTCGGCGATCCTGAAAGGATTCTCTTCGGGCAACTGGCTTGATCCGAGCGATATGAAGTATTCCTGGGGTCTGTTGGTGTACATCATCCTGACGGTGTTCTTCGCGTATTTCTACACAGCGATTACATTTAATCCGCTTGAGATCGCGAACAACATGAAAAAGAGCGGCGGCTTTATCCCCGGCATCCGTCCGGGCAAACCGACCAGCGACTATCTGACCAGAATCTTAAACTACATCATCTTTATCGGTGCATGCGGTCTGGTCATCGTCCAGGTGATCCCGTTCTTCTTCAACGGCGTCTTCGGCGCGAACGTTTCCTTCGGAGGCACATCACTGATCATCGTGGTCGGTGTCGTTCTCGAGACGCTGAAGCAGATCGAATCAAGGATGCTGGTGCGCAACTACAAAGGATTTCTTAACAACTGATATTTGATACCCTATTGAGAAAGGAGAAAACGATGAACATTATTATGCTTGGAGCCCCCGGAGCGGGCAAAG
>JAEEGL015221630.1_pt1 | contig 11628 bp, 13 predicted proteins | sample 9134231 | NCBI WGS metagenome assembly JAEEGL01 (sample SAMN16246548, study PRJNA631951) | gut metagenome | biome: gut microbiome; feature: rumen; material: fiber-attached | host: Bos | place: Iran: Karaj | collected 2018-10 | reverse complement strand
GTTGCTGGCGGCGTCGATTTCGATAATATCGAGACTTTCCTCCCGATCCATTCTCTGGCAGTTTGCGCATCTGCCGCACGGATCCCCGTTGTCGGGGTGTTCACAGTTAATCGCTTTGGCAAGGATTTTTGCAGTTGACGTTTTTCCTGTTCCCCTGCTGCCGCAGAACAGATATGCGTGCGCGATCCGGTCATGAACCACCTGGTTTCTCAGCGTTTCAATGATCGGCTTCTGCCCGACCATATGGGAAAAATCCCTGGGTCTCCATTGACGGTACAGAGCGCGGTACGGCATTCTTTCCAGCCTCCATATTGGTAATTAAATTCAGTCCAGGTCGATGGCGTCTATGAATCCCTGCAGCTTCCTGATTCCGATGCCTTTGACGGCTGTCAGATCCTCCGGATAGAAAAACGGTCCGTTCTGCTCGCGTTCATCGATGATCAGGCCTGCCAGCGTTTCGCCGATGCCGTACAGCGAGGTCAGTTCCTCAGCGTCTGCGTCATTGATGCTGACCGTTCCGTCCGGCATATGGATCTCCGTTCCTTCGGGTTTTCGTCCGGATGCCGGGTATGACGTATGTCCGTCGCCGGCAGTCCGAAGGCCGAAAATAAGGATGACAGCCGTACTGACCGTCAGCAGGATGGCGGCGGTTATACGACGTTTGCGGTCAGACATCTTTCCGGACCTTCTGTCCCTGTTTCGTGTCTTCCAGGATGTATCCCATTGCCTGAATGGCAGCCCGCAGTTCATCGCTTCGCGCCCAGTCTTTGTTCTTTCTGGCTTCCTGCCTTTCTCTCACCATCGCGGCGACTTCCTCCGGCAGATCTTCGTTCCCCCTGCCGAGGAATCCGAGTACGCTGCAGAGCGCGTTTAGGCTGTTCAATGCGGCTTCCGCGGCGGCGGATGAAGCATCGTCCTTCAGGGATACGTTGGCGTCCCTGACCAGTTCAAATATGGCCCCCAGCGCGTCGGCTGTGTTCAGGTCGTCGTCCATAGCGTCATCGAAGCGCTTTTCGTAATCCTTCAGCCGGGAAACGAAAGCGGCTTCATCGTCATTCAGCGGACGCTTCTGTCCGTTTTCTGTCAGGAATTTCAGGTGATCCCTTGCCGTATAAAGGCGGTTCAGGCTTGCGTTCGCAGCTTCGATCTGTTCGCGGCTGAAATTGATCGGACTGCGGTAATGCGCGCTCAGCATAAACAGGCGGACGGCCTCCAGGTCGAAATCTTTGGCAATATCCCGGATCGTAAAAAAGTTTCCGAGGCTTTTGCTCATTTTCTGATTGTCGATATTGATAAATCCGTTATGCATCCAGTAACGCACATACGGTTTTCCCGTGGCGCCTTCGCTCTGTGCAATTTCGTTTTCATGATGCGGGAAAAGCAGGTCCTTTCCGCCGCAGTGGATATCAAAAGTTTCCCCGAGGTACTTCATGCTCATGGCGCTGCATTCGATATGCCATCCCGGACGGCCCATTCCCCAGGGGCTTTCCCAGGCGGGCTCTCCGGGCTTCTGCGCTTTCCACAGGGTGAAATCTTCCGGATTTTCCTTATCCGTTTCGACGTTGAGCCTCTCGCTGGCGCCTGTTTCACGGTCTTCTGTCCGCTGTCCGGAGAGCTTGCCGTATCCGGGGAATGCGGATACGCGATAATACACGTCTCCGCCGGGAACTGCGTATGCGTGGCCGTTTTCGATCAGGCGGCTGATCAGTGCGATGATCTCCGGAATATGATCCGTTGCCTTGGGATGAACGGTTGCGGGACGGATTCCGAGCGCTTTGGCGTCCGTCCAGTATTCTCCGATAAACCGGTCTGCAAGTTCCCGGACCGTAATCCCCTCTTCATTGGCCCGGCGAATCATCTTGTCATCGATATCGGTAAAATTCTGAACAAAGGTGACCTCATAGCCTTCCCGCTCCAGCTGGCGGCGCAGCACGTCAAACGTGATGAACGGGCGGGCGTTTCCGATATGGAAAAAATCATACACGGTGGGCCCGCAGGCATAGATACCGGCTTTCCCTTCTTGAATCGGCCGGAATTCTTCTTTTTTCCTTGTCAGGCTGTTATAAATATACATGATTATTGTCTCCTCTTTCTGTTGATGAAAATGCGGATCACTGCAAAAATCCATATTGCGCCCGCGGCGATCAGGATGTACAGGATCGGTTTACTGAGCTCCGGAAAACGGTATCCGGATCCGCCGGCGACCACATGATCATTTTTCATCCGCAGCTCAGATTCAGCCAGTAATTCCTCCTGCTGATTGTAAATTTTCAGATGTATGGTTGCTTCATCAATCCGAACGTCTTTCGGAAGTTCCCAGCCGCCGGAAAACCGGATCGCCTGATTGGAAGTCGATACAGTCACTTCACTCTTGGGATGCCTGTTTGACTGCTTTTTGCCGTTCACATACCGGAAAACAGGCGCTGATACTTCTGCTTCATCGGAAGCGACATCGGCGGAAAGCGAAATGATCAGCGGATTGTCTTCATTCACATGATCGCAGATGATATTTCCCTCAAATTCCGCCGTTTCTCCCGGATTCCATCGCCAGTCTGTTTTATATATGCTGGATGACATAACGGAGGGAACGTTGTCTGCGCCTGCATATGGGAAAGCGAAAACCGCAATCAGGATCCAAAGACAAAGACGCTTTGATATCCGGCTTTTTCCGTTTGTTTCCGGAGCCCGTTTATTCATCTTTTCCACCGCTGCCATTCATCATTTGTTCGGCCATGTCGGACAGTTCTTTTCCGAAATCATTCGAAAATTTCAGCAGGCTCTTTCCCATCTCATCAAGCGAAAGATTGATTTTATCCGCCATCTGATCCATCTTGGGCGGATCGCTGAACAGATTGTCGATCGCGTCGCTGAGCGGAATATCTTTTGAGGCGGGTTCTTCTCTCCGGGGAATATCGATGACAGGTATTTCGGCGTTTTTCGTTTCGGCGCTGTCACCGGTTGCTTCTGTTCCCGTGATATTTTCCGGATCCGTGCCGCTCACCGCTTCTTCGGTTTCGCTGCCGTTGTTCTGCATCTGGTTCAGTTCGGCGTCGATAGCCATCACTTCGCGAAGGTCGGATACCAGGTTTTCCGGCAGTTCAGCGCCGTTTTTCCATGCCTCGTATGCTTTTTCACCGAAGGCTTCCATGATCTCGCTCCGTTTTCCTTTAAGGGCGATCTCGTTGACCTTGTTTCTTGTGCTTGAAGCAAGGCTGGATGCCTTGTTTTCAATGGCGTCTATTCCTTTGATAACCAGTTCCTTCAGGTTTTGCCCGATTTCAGACATTTTCCGTTTACTCCTTCCAGGGTATATTTTCAGGCTGCTGTTCAGCGCATACCGCTATGCGTTCAGCAGATCAGCATCAGCGATCCGGGCTGAATCGTAAAGTGCGCGGAATTCATTCTCCGGATTTCACCGTCAATATTGAATTTCAATCCCTGCCCGCTGATCGTGATTTCTTTTGTCAGGATATGATCCGTGATTTTAAAATTCAGGTCTTTCGACATCATCAGCCCCGGCAGGTAAAAAGGAATTTTCCATCGGGGAACATTGCGGACCATCACCACGTCGAGCAGCCCGTCATGTACATCTGCGGCCGGACAAATCGGAATGCCGCCTCCGATGATTTTTCCGTTCGCAATGGAGCAGACAAGGTATTCCCCTGTATAGCTGCGTTGATTAACTGTAATATCCAGCGCGGACGGCGCGTACACCCGGATTGCCTGCAGCAGTCCGAGAAAATAAGGCATCAGCCCCCGATGCTTTTGCTTTTTCTCTTCCGCGCATTCAAGCACGGTCACATCGAACCCGGTTCCGCATACATTCAGGAAAAAACGGTCGTTGATCGTTCCGGTATCCACCGGCCTGGGCGGTCGGTCGAAAATGAATTTCATGGCAGCGGCCGGATCTTTCGGGATGCGGACTGTTTTGATAAAATCGTTGCCAGTACCGGCCGGAATGATCCCCATCGCTTTTTCTGTTCCGGCCAGTCCGGCGGCGACCTCGGAAGCTGTTCCGTCCCCTCCGACCGCGATTATGGCGGTGATATCCGGCCTGTACGCCAGACCTCTTGCAATTTCAGTTGCGTCTCCGGGACCGCTGGTTTCGAGAATCGTGTATTCTTTTTTCCATTCATCCAGTATACCGGCGACCTGATTCATCGCCTGTTTCGCAAATCCTGTTCCGGCAGCCGGATTCAGTATGAAAGCATACGGCATGAACGTTTCATCATCCTTCTGTCAAAATACACACCGACCCCTTCCGCAGCATTACGGAAAGGGTCGGTCTCTATCTTACAGGGCGCTCGCAATCCGGTCTGCGATCTGCGGGCCGGTCAGTCCGTATTCCCTGAGCAGATCGGCAGGCTTGCCGCTCTGGCCGAATACATCGTTGATACCGATTTTCTCAAAGTACTCGACGCCTTTTCCGATAACGGCGGACGCCACTGCGTCGCCAAGTCCTCCGATAACGGAGTGCTCTTCAACTGTAAAGACTTTCCTGCATTTTGCGGTATATTCCCTCGCCAGATCTTCGTCAAACGGTTTCAGCGTATGGAAGGAAACAAGCGCAGCGTCAATTCCTTTTTCCGCCAGGATGTCGACGGCCTCCAGCGTGTGCTCCATCATAATGCCGCAAGTAAATATGACACAATCCTTACCGTCTTTGATCACGTTTCCCTTTCCGACCGTAAACGGCCGCGGATCATAAACGGGAGTAGCCAGCCGGGCGGTACGGATATATACGGGTCCTTCGATTTTGGCGGCTGCTTCCACGCACTGATAGCACTCATTGGCGTCGGAAGGGACAAACACAGTCATATTGGGCAGCACGCGCATCAGGGCAAGATCCTCGATGGCCTGATGGCTTCCCCCGTCCTCGCCCAGGGTAATACCGGCATGGCTGAATCCGAATTTGACGTTGAATTTGGGATAACATACGCTGTTCCGGATCTGATCGTAGCTTCTTCCGGCAAAAACAGCGAAGGTGGAACAGAAAGGAATCAAGCCCATCGTGCTCATTCCGGCAGACATATCCACCATGTTGGCTTCGGCGATTCCGCAATCGTAGAATCGATCGGGAAACGCTTTTTTGAATGCGCCGGTCATCGTTGCCGCAGCCAGATCTGCATCCAGAACGACAACTTTGTCATTGTGCTCGCCCAGTTTGACGAGCGCCTCGCCGTAAGCGACGCGAACCGCTTTCTTTTCCATATATTCAGTCCTCCAAATCTTTCAGCGCCTGTGCGGTCTGTTCTGCGTTCGGGGCTTTGCCGTGCCATCCGACCTGGCCTTCCATAAAACTCACGCCCTTGCCTTTCAGGGTGTTGAGAATAATATAACGGGGCTTTCCGGGACACGGAGGGGTATGAAGCGCGTCAAGGACCTGTTTCATATCGTTTCCGTCCGCCACTTCGATTACGTCATAGCCGAAAGCGAGCGCTTTCGCCTTGATGTCGCCCAGGCTCATCACTTCGTCGTTCGTTCCGTCAATCTGCATCCCGTTGTGATCCAGTATGACGGTCAGATTATCAAGCTTGTAGTGCGCGGCGGCCATGCTGGCTTCCCAGACCAGGCCCTCCTGGCTTTCTCCGTCGCCGATCATGGTGTATACATGGCAGGGGTTTCCGGTATGCTTGGCGCCAAGCGCCATGCCCACAGCGATGGAGATTCCCTGCCCGAGGGATCCGGTGCTTGCGTCAACGCCGGGGCACTTTTTAATGTCCGGATGGCCCTGCAGGATCCCGTGCAGCTGGCGGAAATGGTCGAATTCCTCGGGCCCGAAATAACCGCGCTCGCACAGGGTACCGTACAGAGCCGGGGCGGCATGGCCCTTGGAAAGAACAAAACGATCCCGGTTCGGATTCTTGTCATCCTTCGGATCCACGTTCTTCATGACGTCAAAATACAGTGCTGTCAGGGCGTCCGTACAGCTCAGGGAGCCGCCCGGATGCCCGGCGCCAGCCTTGCTCACCATTGTAATAATATTGCGGCGAACCTGACGGGCATGCTTTTCCAATGACTGAATATCCATTCCATTACCTCCCGTGGAAAAAATAAGTCCGAACAAGTGGAATTATATGTTTCGAACCGCCAAATGTCAATAAAACCGATTGCTCAATAATTCTCTTCCCGGATCTCGAAATAGCTCTGCGGATGGGCGCAGACAGGGCACACCTCGGGCGCCGCCGTGCCCACGACAATGTGGCCGCAGTTCCGGCATTCCCAGACTTTGACCTCGCTTTTCTCAAACACCTGCTGCGCTTCGACGTTCCTCAGCAGCGCGCGGTACCGTTCTTCATGGGCTTTTTCAATAGCGGCGACGCCGCGGAACTGTTCCGCCAGTTCCGGAAAGCCTTCTTCTTTAGCGGTTTTTGCAAAGCCTTCGTACATGTCGGTCCATTCATAGTTCTCCCCGTCCGCAGCCGCGGCCAGGTTTTCGGCGGTGCTTCCGATGCCCTCCAGCGCCTTGAACCAAAGCTTCGCGTGTTCTTTTTCATTTTCAGCGGTTTTCAGGAAAAGCGCGGCGATTTGTTCATAGCCTTCCTTTTTGGCCTTGGATGCAAAATAGGTATACTTGTTTCGGGCCTGGGACTCACCGGCGAAGGCTGCCAGCAGGTTTTTCTCCGTCTGCGTCCCGGCATATCTGTTCTGGCTCATATGATTCCCTCCTGAATGATGAATTCTTATTGGATATTATACCGTCATATCCTTTACAAATCAACATGAATGTCATTCTTGCTTTCATGCTTTATCTGTTGTAAAATTGCGGTGTATTTATTTAATTTAAAGGGAGTGCGGATAATGACGAAACTGGAAACTTCCCTGCTTGACCTGCTGAAGGAGGACTGCCGTCTTTCCCTCGAAAAGCTCTCTGTGATGACAGGTGCATCTCTGGAAGAAGTCGCGTCTACCATCGACAGCCTCGAAAAGCGGCGCGTTATACTTCGTTATGCCCCGATGATTAACTGGGACCTGACGGACCGCGAACGCGTTGAAGCGATGATCGAAGTACGCGTTACCCCGCAGCGGGATATGGGTTTTGACGCAATTGCCCGGAGGATTTACTGCTTTGACGAAGTTAAAAGCGTTTTTCTGATGTCCGGATCCTATGATCTGCTGGTCCTTGTGGAAGCGCGGACGCTGAAGGAACTTGCGGCTTTCGTTTCCGGAAAGCTCTCCCCGCTGGAGACTGTTACGGGTACCGCAACCAGTTTTGTGCTGAAACGCTATAAAGAGGAAGGCGTCATTTTTGACTCCGGCGAATCTGACCGCAGGCTGGTGATCTCACCGTGAATTATGACCGTTTTCTGAATCCCCGGATCACAGCGGTGCCTCCCAGCGGCATACGTCGCTTTTTCGATCTTGCCGCAACCATGAAGGATACGATTTCCCTGGGCGTCGGCGAACCGGATTTCAAAACCCCCTACGCGATCCGGAACGCCGCGATCAATTCGCTCGTGGACGGGGAAACACAATATACCGCCAATCGCGGCCTGCCGGAACTTCTTGCGGAGATTTCGCTGTATATGTCGGGCCGGTACGGACTCAGCTACCGTCCGGACAGCGATATTCTGGTGACGATCGGCGCTTCGGAAGCGATCGATCTTGCACTTCGGGCGCTGACGTCCCCCGGTGACGAAATCCTCGTTCCGGAGCCTTCCTATGTATCCTATTCTCCCGGCGTTATTTTCGCCGGAGGCACGCCTGTCGGCGTCCGGACCCTGGAAGAGGACGATTTCCGTCTGAAGCCGGAATACCTGGAACAGGCGGTTACGGCGAGGACAAAAGCGCTGATTCTGCCCTATCCGAACAATCCGACAGGCGCGGTCATGGGGCGTGCTGATCTGGAAGCGGTTGCGGCTGTCGTAGAAAAGCACGATCTGTTTGTTATTTCGGATGAAATCTATTCCGAACTGATGTACGACGGCCGGGAACATATCTCATTCGCGTCCGTCCCCGGCATGTATGAACGCACGTTGACCGTGAACGGGTTTTCCAAGTCATTTGCGATGACGGGCTGGCGCGTCGGATACGCGTGCGGCGCGCCGGAAGTGATTGCTGTGATGAACAAAATCCATCAGTATGCCATCATGTGCGCCCCGCGGCAGGGACAGGTCGCTGCAGCGGCCGCGCTGCGTTCCGGCAGGGAAAACAATTATGAGGAAGTCGTCCGGATGCGGGACAGCTATGACCGCCGCCGCCGGCTGATGGTCGCCGCTTTCCGCGATATGGGGCTTCACTGCTTTGAGCCATATGGCGCATTCTACGCTTTCCCATCCGTTCGCTCGACAGGCCTGAACAGCGAAGAATTCTGCGCGCGTCTCCTGAGGGAGAAAAACGTAGCGGCTGTACCCGGTACCGCCTTCGGCCCCAGCGGAGAAGGAAACATCCGCTGCTGCTATGCCACATCCCTGGATAAACTGACGGTTGCGCTGGAGCGCATGGCCGATTTTGTCCGGTCCTGCTGAAATATGGTTTACGGAGGATCATCTGTATGTCCCGGAAGCTGTTTGCCTGCCTGTTGTCTGTTATAATGCTGATTTCCTGTGCCATCGCTGAGAAAGACGGGGACGTGGACATTATGGATCTGATTGAATTTGTCCCCGAAGAAGCAACGGAAAAACTGGTATATGATGATGACAGCGCGGTCATTATGACCATCACATGTACCGGCGATTTTACCATCGGCGGAGATAATTACCATAAGAAAAACATCTTTGCAAAAGAGCTGGAGAACCATGACGGCGACATTAATTTTGTCATGCAGAACGTACGGGATATCTTCCTTGCCGACAATCTGACCATCGTCAATTTTGAGGGAACGTTTACCGATACGACCTATGTGCCGAACAACAAAAAGGAAAACGAATTCCTTTTCAACATTTCTCCTTCCTGTGTTTCCGTTCTGACGGATAACGGAATCGAAGCGGTTTCGCTTGAAAACAACCATGTGATGGATCATGGCGAGGAGGGATATGAGGATACCAAATCGACGCTGCGTGAAGCGGGTGTAATCTATTCAAATTCGGAAGAAATCGGCGTTTTTGAATATCAGGGGATTCAGATTGCAATGCTGTCGTACCTCTGCATTGATCGTTACGGAAAACCGTTCGGCGGCTATCCGACGTTTGAGGAAAAAGTGGCAGCGGACATCGCTGATGCCAAACAGTATTATCCGCTCGTAATCGTTTCGTTCCACTGGGGAATTGAGACCAAATATGTCCCGACGAAGAACCAGATTCGTCTCGGCCGCCTGGCTGTGGACAGCGGTGCAGACCTGGTCATCGGCCATCATCCTCACAGGATTCAGCCCATTGAGTTTTACAACGGTTCGTTTATCTGTTATTCGCTGGGAAACTTTTGCTTTGCGGGGCATAATAAACCCAGGGATATGACGTCCATTATGTTCCAGATACGATATCGGATCAAGGACCATAAGATTTCATACAAGGATTTTCGGATCATTCCGATCCGGATCTCCTCGAGAAAAGACAGGAACGATTTTATTCCGTATGTATTTTCACCCGGCGCGGAAACCGATTCCATCCTGTCCGTTCTTCGGAACCGTGACAACACAAAAGATCTGGAATACGCGATCAGGGATTTTCCGCTCACTTTTGATTGATACGATCCTTTCAGCGTTGATTCACGGAGGGTCTGACGATGCTTGCTTCTGTTCTGCTGGATGAATGCCTTAAAGCCGGTATTGATTTTTTCACCGGCGTACCCGACTCTTTTCTGAAAGGGCTGTGTGATGAACTGTACAGCCGTTTCGGTGTCGATTCCCTCTCGCATATCGTCGCACACAACGAAGGCGGTGCCGTCGGTCTTTGCGCCGGGCATTATATCGCGACGGGGAGTCCTTCGCTGTGCTATATGCAGAACAGCGGCCTCGGCAACGCCGTCAACCCCCTGACGTCCCTGACTGATGCGCAGGTGTACGGGATTCCGTGCCTGCTGGTGATCGGCTGGAGAGGAGAACCCGGAACAAAAGATGAACCCCAGCATGTTACACAGGGCAGAATTACGCTCCGGCAGCTGGATCTTCTTGATATCCCGTACCGGATTCTGTCCGCCGATACCACGCAGGATGATTTTATCAGCGCTTTTACCGATCTGCTTTCCGTGCTTCAGGAGCGCCGGCCTGCAGCGCTCGTTGTCCGGAAAAACGCGCTTACTTCTTCCGCAAGTCCGTTGTACTGCAATCAATATGCCATGACCCGTGAAAAAGCCGCGGAAATCATTCTTTCCTGCGTAAAAAGGGACGATCTGATTGTTTCCACAACCGGAAAGCTATCACGTGAAATCTTTGAAATCAGGGAGCGAAACGGTCAGCCCCATCACCATGATTTCCTGACGGTCGGTTCCATGGGACATGCGGCAATGATTGCCCTCGGGATAGCTGAGCGCCTGCCGGGCCGCCGGATCTGGTGCCTTGACGGCGACGGAGCCGTAATGATGCATCTTGGTTCGCTTGCGCTGATCGGCCGGCGGGGCCCTGACAATCTGGTTCATGTCGTCATCAATAACGGAGCCCACGAAACGGTCGGCGGAATGCCTGTATGTTCCGGAGCCCTGAATCTGCGCGCCCTGGCGGAAGCCGCTTGTTATAAGAAAGTCTTATCCGCCGACTCGGAAGCTTCGCTTCAGGAAGCCCTTTCCTCCCCGGACGATTTAGCCGGGCCGGTTTTAGTGGAAGTGAAATGTGCCTGCGGCTCCAGGCATGATCTGGGGCGTCCCACAGTTTCACCGCGGGAGAATCTGGATGCGATGATGAAATATATTACAAAAAGTTCACAATTTTGACCACAAGATGTAGTGGAATCCCGTTGACTTGAATCGCATATTTAGTTATTATAAACGAGATATGTGATCAGATGTTACGGGGGTGGTTCTATGATTGCCGGTTATCACAGCAAGCCGGTTTTTCAATACCAGTTCCGTCCTCTCGCGAATGACCGCAGGGCCCGTGACGGCGGTTTCTGCGTCATTCTGTACGAGAATAACGTGCTTTCCTTCAGCACGTATGATATTAACGGCGCTTTTATTGATGAATGGTGTTTCGCTCTTCCGGCCAGGGTGATGCCCTGCTTCTACAGTCTCCTTCGGAACGCCGCGAGCTGGCTTGCCGCCTGTCCATGTGATCTGCGCGCCGCGATTCTGTCTCCGTATGCTTCCTCGTTTGCGTTTGACGGTTTCGATCCCATCCGGATCTGGGGCATCAATGAACTGCTGGTCGAACCGGCAGGGTCTGAAGAAGGGTTCTTCGCCAGGCACCTGTACGTTCTTTTTGAGGATATCGGGAATTTGCTTGCCGAGAACGGCATCCGCCTTATGCTGGACGGCTTTACTTGGGATGCCCAGAAGGTTCGTCCCTTCCATAAAAACCAGCTGTATTTCTCCGGCAGGCAGGGAGTTGTCTGAAACACAGATCAGAATCGGCGCCGAATGGCGCTTTTTCTTTAAGGAGGGACCATATGACGATTCAGGAAAAATATAAAATGTGGCTTGACTGCCCTGCAATGACGGAAGAGCTTCTTTCCGATTTGCGGTCGATGGATGATGAACGGATCAGCGACAGCTTCTACCGCGATCTTGCTTTCGGGACCGGCGGGCTTCGCGGGGTCC
>JAEEGL011864878.1_pt1 | contig 11628 bp, 12 predicted proteins | sample 9134231 | NCBI WGS metagenome assembly JAEEGL01 (sample SAMN16246548, study PRJNA631951) | gut metagenome | biome: gut microbiome; feature: rumen; material: fiber-attached | host: Bos | place: Iran: Karaj | collected 2018-10 | reverse complement strand
TAAAGCTACAAATTAATTATATGTGTTCTTTGAACGTTATTCAATATATTTATCCACTGTAAATAGACCATTACGATTTCAACAGACCTGCGACTATACATCCATTATTGATGATCATAGGCTGATTCGTATATAATTTATTTCATGATCTAAAAACAGCAGTAAGTTGTATTTCAAACATTTTAGGAGGCTGATATGCTGTACAATCTTTCTAATGAAGAATTAACCGTATCTATTGATAGCTTGGGCGCTGAAATACGCTCAGTCAAAAACAATTCAGGCCATGAATTCATGTGGCAGGCTGATCCTGCATATTGGAAGCGTACTTCACCGGTTCTTTTCCCACTGGTTGGTAATTATAAGGATAAAGAGTCTTTATATGATGGCAAAACTTACGAAATGTCCCAGCACGGATTTGCAAGAGATATGGAGTTCTCTCTTGTAGACAGCTCAAGTGACAGGATCGTATTCCGCCTTGAAGATAACGAAGATACTCTTAAAAAGTACCCTTTCAGATTTATGCTTGAGATTGAATATGTCCTTTCAGGAAGAAGCGTAGAAGTTATTTGGCGCGTATCCGGCAAGGATCAGGAAGTTATCTACTTCTCAATCGGCGCTCACCCTGCATTTAGCTGCAAACTCCAAGATTCCTACCTGACATTCTCTAAGGAAAAAGGTGCATCAGCAAGCGCTCCTTCCAAGGAAAAACTCACTTCATATGTACTTAATTCAGAAGGCCTCATAACTTCTAAGACAAATGAATATACACTTGATGACGGAAAGCTTCATCTGTCTGATGAGCTCTTCGCTGGAGATGCTCTCGTAGTTGAGGAAGTTCAGGCAAAAAGCGTTTCCTTATTTGAAAATGATAAGAGAATCGTTACTGTCGACTTCGATACTCCTCTCTTTGGTCTGTGGTCCCCTGCCGGCAAAGGCGCTCCGTTCATGTGTATTGAGCCTTGGTATGGCAGAGCTGATGGGGATGACTTTGATAAGAAGCTTGAGAATAGAAAGTATGGTAATACACTCAAAAAGGATGAGGTATTTGAAGAAAGCTATACAATGACTTTCTAATATAACTTCAAAAAATAAGGCCCTGGCTGCAGCTTCATAGTGCAGACGGGGCCTATATCATTTATATATTTTTATTTCTTACCTCTAAGTCGCTTGGTTACAGCTATAGCAGACGGTGTTATTGCAAGTCCTTCTCTGGAAGTTTCTCTTAAGCACTCCGGTATCTGCTTACCGATGCGGCGCATAGAATCTATAACTTCATCAGGCTCTATCGCACTTCTGATACCTGCGATAGCCATCTGCGATGATACTACTGCGTTAACTGCACCTGAAACATTTCTCTTGATGCAGGGCACTTCTACAAGTCCTGCTACAGGATCGCAGGTAAGTCCCAGCATATTTTTAAGAGAAAGAGCTGCTGCGTGAACTATCTCTTCGTTATTGCCACCTTCAAGATATGTAAGAGCCCCTGCTGCCATAGCACTTGCTGAGCCAATCTCAGCCTGGCATCCGCCGCCAGCTCCTGCTATGCATGCACTTGCAGCGATAACTTCACCGATACCTGCTGCTACGTAAAGTGCCTGAGCTATCTTTTCCTCATCGACATTCTTCTGCTCTTCATATGTCAGAAGAACTGCAGGTATTACGCCACAGGAACCAGCTGTAGGTGCTGCTACTATTCTTTTCATACAGGCATTGGATTCGCCCATCTTGATCGCTTTTTCCATAACTTCAACAAGATAGTCGCCGATGAGCCTATTTTCTTTCATTCTGTACTGATGGAGCTTCTCTCCGTCTCCTCCTGCAAGGCCGCTTGCAGAACGAAGTGTGGGATCATATTCCTGGTCGGCTGTTCTCATGGCACGAAGCATAACGAGCATTTCATTAAAGCTCTCTTCTCTTGATACGTTACGCTCCTTCATGTCATCGAGCATAACAACTTCCCAGAAACTGATATTATGCTCATTGGACTGTTTAATTATATCTGTTAATTTTGCAAAACTCATAGGCTCATCCTTCATCCAAACTATAGTAGATAACTTTAGTAATACCCTCAAGGTGGGCAAGCCACTTGACTGACTCAAGCGGAACTTCCTTATCACACTCGATTACCATAGCTGCCTCACCGCCTCTGCTGGATCTGTAAAGCTGCATGGTTGCGATATTGATAGCCTTGTGAGCGAGCATGCTGGTAACTTCTGCAACATGGCCTGGCTGATCCACATTGTGTACGATCAGTGTCGGATAGTCTCCTGAGAAGTTAGCCTTGATTCCGTCTATCTGGGCTATGTTGATAAGAGATCCCCCGATAGACTCTCCTATTACTTCCAGCTTTCTTCCGGATACGCCTGTCAAAATAAGCTGCGCTGAATTAGGATGTGCTTCTGCAAGCTCTGCTTCTCCAAAGCTCAGTTTCATTCCGGCTTCTTCGGCATACTTAAAGCTCTCCGGGATTCTTTTATCATCAGGTTTCATTCCAAGAAGGCCTGCCACTATAGCGAATCTGGTGCCGTGGCCCATTCCGGTTGCAAGAAAAGAGCCATACAGGTTAATTATCGCTTCCGCAATTGACTCACCCATGAGCTTTCTTGAAACATATCCTATTTTTACCGCTCCTGCAGTGTGGGAGCTTGATGGGCCAACCATTATGGGGCCTATTATGTCAAAAAGATTCAATTTGCGTCTCCTCAAAATATAGAAATCATCATTAGGACTCACCTATATTATCACATAAAATGGCTGGCGGATTAATAAACTTCAATCTTTTATGTGGTTTTTTCACTTGATATCAAAATAAAAAGGCATGTGCCTGTTATTAGAGTGCACATGCCGTATTTCTTATTTGATCACAAAAGTTGTAACTGAGCTGCCTTTAAGTGTAGCGGTGAATGACTGCTCGTTAGAGGCTGAAGTCAAGTCAACGCAGTCTGAAACTTCTGCCCAGTTTTCGCCATCTGCCATGGTTCCGCTGGTTCTTGTAACTGTGATAGTCTTATCAGACATTTTTCCCTCAAAGTCAGATAAGTCGAATTCCCACTTGACGTCATCCGGTCTTGTGTTAATAGCTACAATTACTATAGAACCGTCAGCAGGATTATAGGCTGCTACTGTATAATCGTCTGCGCCAATTATGCAGTAACCAGGCCTTATGTACCTAGTGAACTGACCAAAAGCATAATATTTTTTGCTAAGAAGGAGTTCTTCCGTATCATGGTCTGCGATCGCAATTCCCCAGAACGGAACGCCTGTTGCGATTATCTCATCCGCCTGCGCTCTTGTGCAGGTGTCGAACTTGTTATTAGAATCCACATGAACATCTACTGCATCCCACATGATCCATGCTGTTGGCATCATGCCATTTAAGTCTCTTATGATCTCATCGGAAAAGCCAAGAGCCGCCTGCATTCCTGTCTCTTCCATACCAATTGAATAGGTCCCGTCAACTTCGCTCATCCAAAGATTTACGCCCTCAGTCTCTGCAAGGGTCTTAAGGGTGCTTCGCTGTGTTCCCTGATAAGCGTGAGTATCGATCCTTGTAACTACGTCTTTGGCTTCATCTGTAAGGGTTATGTATGACTGATATGCAGAATCAATGCTGGTTTCATCTGTTCCGCAGATCACAATGTCTATGCCTTTTTCTTGCAACTGGTTATTAAGTTCAACCAATATCCTAGATTGAGACTCACCTGGTGAAAAATGGCATCCTTCCTGCTTGGGACTTAAGTACTCCCAGTAGCTTGTTGCGGGCTCGTTCATTGGAGATACGCTCTGGAAAGTGATCACACCCTCTTTTGTCCAATGCTCGATTACATCAGCCATATAGCAGGCAAAAGCTGTGTAAGAATCCTCGCGAAGGTTGTCGGCTGAAGGGTCCTCTCCTCCTGAACTGCAACCGCTAACTGTCATGAAATATGGCGGTGAATTCGAAAATGCTTCAGCGATAAATTCTTCTCCGGCTGCATCTGCAGCAGCTTTCAATATATTCATCTGATTCTTGTCAGCTTCCCAGTCATAGTTCCATGCAAAGCCGCACTCAAAATCTGCCCTGTCAAAATTCTCTTCGTAGTACTCCTTGGAATTAGCTTCAAGGTCGATCTTAGTCACATCAGTGCAATAGCCAGGGACTATAGAGTCAGAGCGCTCGATGTGAGATTTATGAAGGAAAGGATTTTCATCCTGCAAAGCTTCTATCTCTGAATCTGATAAATCGCATACGTTGTCACCGCCGCCAACATTGTATCTTCCGATAGTCATGCCAAGACCGTTCACCGGGTCAAAAAAGGCTGTGGCAGCCTGACTTGTAAGTGCTTCGCTATAGCCGAGCCTGTTAGCCCACCAGCAAAGAGAGGTTCCAAAGCCCTGGAATTCTCCATAGCCATCGCCATTAGTATCGTTAAAGGTCTGTGCCTTAGACAGATCAAGTTTGATAGTTTTAGTTACTTCCAGTTCCATGTTCCCATTCTCCACATTAGTATTATTTCCTTCACTACTTCCCACGCCTGACGTAGAAGTCCCGGCGCCGCATCCGATCTCGAATGCTGCAAGCATTCCTGTAAGCCCCAGGGTTGCAGCTTTCTTAATTCCTCTTTTCATAGTTAACCTCGCGTAGTTATTAGTACGAAAATACTATTTTCATACCCACTATTCCCATAAAAATTCTTTTGCCATTGCAGTGAACTTTTCCCCTCTTCACTGCAGGCTATAAGTACATTCTACACTTATGTTCCTAGATAAAGTATTAAAAAAAGATTATTTTTCAGGAAAAATTCGCCATGCGGATAGAACACAGTGAATCAAGACTGTTTATCCGCAAGTTTTTGGGAAAGGTCGCGATGCTTCAAGAAGATTTGCGGATAAAGCACTGTGATTCAACACCGTTTATCCGCAAGTATTACGGCAAGACTACGATGCTACTAAAAAACTTGCGGATAAGACGCTGTGATTCAGCATCTCTTATCCGCAAGTCATCATCTCCGTAACATTATATAACTAGACCTTATATTTATAATATTTCTGCATTCCGCAAAGTGCAGTATGTAAAGCCGTCTTCCTCGTATGTATCAAAGACTCCCACAACGCAGATATCCCCTCCATCTTCGGGGAAGTCGTCCGGGTAAGTGAATTCCTCTGATGGTTCAAATTCTATACCCTGTGAACAACATGCAGTTGCATCCATTATTATGCAGGCAAAATAATACTTATCATTAGCTTCATCATAATAGTAAGTAAACATTCCATCCATCTTCACAGTCTTACCAACATAATTCTCAGGATAAAACATCATGTCGTAAACTTCAGAATAGACAACTGTTGCAGAAAGAGTCGTAAGATCTATATCAATTCCATCAGTACTGCTCTGTGCAAGATCTTCTTCACTGATCGGATCAGGTGCTGGTGCACCATCATTAACGCCGCTCTGCCTTCCGCTTTCTGTGTTATCTGAGGCCTGAGCTGAATTGTCCTGACCAGCAGTGTTTTGACCAGAAAAATCCAGGCTTGACGCACCCTGGCTTGAAGAATTGTTCTGATCTTCGTTGGCCATTCCCTGCTGTAGTACATCATTAACTGTGGGGGCAAGTGTATTTTGTTTTGAGGGGCTTATGTCGCTGCAACCAGTTATAAGTATCATCGAGGTGCAGACAATAATAACAAAGCGCTTCTTCATATCCTTACACCTCCCCTTATACTTCCTGCGGCGCAGAATACTAAAAAGCCCACTACATCTACTGCCACAATAGTTGATCCAACAGGTGTTCCCGCAAGGATAGAGATTACCATTCCAAGGAAGGCGCATATTACAGAAAAAACTGCTGAGCAGATGGTAACTGACTTAAAGCTTCTGAATACTCTCATTGCTGAAAGCGCAGGGAATATGACAAGTGCTGATATCAAGAGGGAACCAACAAGATTCATTGCAAGGACGATGATGACTGCTATGACTATCGCAATAAGGAGGTTGTAGGCACCGGCATTAGTGCCTGTTGCTTTTGAAAAGTTCTCATCAAAGGTCACTGCAAATATCTTGTTATAAAATAGGATAAAGATAACCACAACCGCTACGGACAAAGCTATGCAGGCCCACACTTCTTTTCTCGTAAGGGTCAGTATGGAAGTTGATCCAAACAAGGTACTGCAAACATCACCTGACAGGTTGGATGATGTGGAGAAAATATTCATAAGAAGGTAACCAAAGGCAAGGGCTCCAACAGAGATCATGGCTATTGCTGCGTCTCCCTTGATCTTGGCATTCTGGCCTGTGCGAAGTAAAAGTACTGCACTTAATACGGTTATGGGAAGTATTAAAATCATTTTATTGGTAAAGTTAAGTACTGATGCTATCGCCAAAGCTCCAAATGCAACATGGGACAAGCCATCACCTATGTAGGAGAAACGCTTTAATACAAGAGTTACACCAAGAAGTGATGAGCACAAAGCTATCAGCACGCCAACTATAAGTGCGTACCTTACAAATGGATATTGAAGATACAGAAAAAACTCATCTATCATTTCTTATCACCTCTTGCTCTCTTAAAAACATTTTTCCTATTTCACTTTCCATATACTCTTCTTTGGTGCCGTAAAAGATCTTTTCCCCAATATGAAGGATATGGCTGGCATAGCGGACTGCTGCCCTGATATCATGGGATATCATGATTATAGTTATGCCTTCTTGATTAAGCTTTGATATTGTTTCATACATCTGGGATGTGACCTTGGGATCAAGTCCTGATACGGGTTCGTCAAGGAGCAGGATTTTCCTTGTAGCACACAAAGCTCTTGCAAGGAGTACTCTTTGCTGCTGGCCTCCGGACAATTCTCTATAGCACCTGTTTTTGAGATTTAAAATGCCCATGCGGTCCATGTTGGTATCAGCAAGCTTTTTTTCCTCCTTGTTATAGTAGGGTCTAAACACAGATCGGCCCTGGCATCCGGAGAGAACTATCTCTCTCACAGATGCAGGAAAATCTTTTTGAACCAGTGTCTGCTGGGGAAGATAACCGATCTCATTTTTCTTAAGGCCGTCACCTATGAGAATCTGGCCGGCTACCTTTTCCTGAAGGTGCAACAGCGTTTTCATAAGTGTGGTCTTGCCGCAGCCATTCTCCCCGACTATGCACAGATAGTCACCTGTGTTAACCGTGAAATCAAGGTTTTCTATTATTGTTCGCCCGTCGTAGCCAAGCGACAGATTCTTAATTGTGATCAAAGCCATGTTTTTTCCTCTTTTCCCTTTTGCAAAAAACTGATGCTGGAACTTTTTTAGTTCAAAGCCTGAGTCAAAACCTCAAGATTTTTTTCCATAATAGAAAGGTATGAAGCGCCGGCTGCGACATCCTTGGAAGTTGTTGACTGCATTGAGTCCATTGTAAGGATCTGCTGGTTGCCATCCTTGGTGTTTGAAACGATTGTTTCTGCGATCTTGTGCTCGGCACCTTCGATTGTCATAACAGCAGGAAGTGAAAGCTCATCTACTTTCTCAGAAAGGAATTTGATGGTCTCGAAGCTTGCCTCAGTCTCAGCTGAGCATCCAACGAAAGCTGCATAATAGTCAAGGTTGTAATCGTCAACAAGATATCTGAATGGGAAGCGGTCACCAAATAAAAGAGTATTATATGTAGCGCTCTCTACTGCTGACTGATACTTCTCGTCGAGAGTTTTGAGCTCTTCAATATATGCTGCAGTGTTGTCTGCGTAAGAGCTGGCATTATCAGGATCTATCTTCTGAAGAGAATCTGAGATGTTCTGAACGAGGACCTGCGCATTTTTAAGAGAGAGCCATACATGCTCATCGTACTCGACTTCCTCTTCTTCACCTTCTTCGGCCTCTTCCTCTTCTTCCTCTTCAGCTTCCATACCTTCGACTACTTCTTCCTCTTTGACAGAATCTCCAAGAACGTCGAGAAGATCGATAACTACCATATCCTTGTTTGTAGCTTCCTTGAGAGCATCCTCAACCCATTCATCAGACTCGCCGCCTACATATATGAACAGATCACAGGTTGCGACTTTAAGAATGTCATCTGCTGTAGGCTGGTAGCTGTGAAGATCTACGCCATTATCAAGAAGCATTGTTACTTCCGCATCGGAAGCCTTGTCACCAAGTACGTTCATAACCCAGTCATATTCAGGGAAAATAGTTGTTACGATCTGGAGCTTGTCTGTGCCAGCTGCAGATACTGTGTTTTCAGAAGGTGCTGTGCTCTTATTGCCACATGCACAAAGAAGGACCGCTGTCATAACAGCGACCATAATGATAGATATGTATTTTTTCATATAAAACCTCCAAGCATAATAAGCTTTCAAGTCAATAATTATTGAATGTTCCTGTCGTGAATTAAAAGGCTATACCAAAACACACGCCTAAGTTATATATCAAAAAGCGTGTACAACAATAAAAGGTATAGTTATCCCTTGGAGGTCTTTTTAATTATTCATACGGATTTTTCTAGAAATAAGAGTCTGTTTCTGAATATCAGAAACGAAAAGAATCGCGCAGATTATAGCGCAAATAACAGGAGCGATGACAGAAATAATAAATGCAAGGCCACCGCCTATTTTATGAAGCACATTCTCACACTGCTGAACGCAGGCACAGATTGGACAGTCTTCTCCTATACAATCATGGCCTGTTTCAGTAGAAATATAAAAGGCAGAAAACAGCATAACAATGATCATTAACATACCAATGATACCTGCCGCAATTCTTTTCTGCTTAGATACATCTGAATTTGGCATTGCTGTTTCCTCCCTTCTTAAATTTATTTTGAGAACCGTTCCCAACTACTATACAACCAACGTTTTGATTTAGCAACCATAAAAATATCCCCTCATATTGAGGGGATAAATATTGATCGACTTTTTTAGCTATTAGCCTTATCAAATGCGATCTGCTTAAACAGGTTGAACAGTCCGCTCTTGATAGCTGTATTATCATGATCTGCGCCAGTGATCTCGTACCAGATATGATCAGCTCCGTTAGTTTCTAAAAGCTCATGATACTGCTCCGGATATGTTCCAACTACTGAATCCCTGCTGCCGCAGCAGATAATGAATACATCAGGCTCTACTGCGCCATCTGCAAATTTCATCTCGCTCTCTTCTATCATTCCTTCGTGAGTCATGAATTTGTCTGTTGTAGGAACGATTCCCGGTGCTGCAGATATCGCACAGACATAGCCAAAAAGCTCAGGTCTTTGAAGTGTGATATAGATTGTCTCTCTGCCGCCCATTGAAAAGCCTGCAAGATAAGTATTTTCTCTACCTGTAAGAACTGAATATTCGCTCTCAATGTGAGGCATCAGGTCATTAACAAGATCGTTGATGAAATTGTCGTAAGGAAGAACGCTCTCGCTATCAAAGCCAGGCTGCTGGTTCGGATCAGATGTTGCGTACATGTTAGGACATACAACGATTGTCTCTTCGATGAGCTCATCTGCCGCCATATTGCCTACGATCTCTTTGATCCTGTTCTCTCCATCTGATGAAAAAGAATACTCGTTTCCAAAGATACCATGTAAAAGGTATAAAACCGGATACTGCTTATCTTCACTATAATCTGCAGGAAGAAGGATGCTGTAGCCCCTCTCCAGTCCGCAGGTTTCAGAATAATAAGTTGCATGAGTAAATTCGCCGTATTCTACATCACCACGCTTTGACTCGATCATTAATGGACATCTTTCATCAATCTCATCATTAAGAACGAACTCTGTGTCAGCGCCTTCCGAGTCATCCTCAGTCTTTATTCCTGAAGCAAAAGAGCTTAAGTCTTCACTGCTGTTATCTGTAGCTACGCTACTCTCCCCAGTGCTATTTGCTACTTCCATGCTTATTTCTTCGTTACTGTTTTCTGCTCCCATACCTTTGTCCTCCTGTGAATTTGCACCACATGCGCACAATGCGGTCATAACTGCTGCCAATAAAATCGAAATGCTTTTCTTTCTCATAACCAGCCCCTTTGAACTGCATTTTTCATATTCTAATATCATCATAATCATGTAAAAAGCCGCTCACAAGCCATATATTGCTATAATCATGCTATTGGCATTCATTAATTCGAGTTATTTCTTTCACGCTATTTTTTATGTTCCAAATACTCCTCAACTAGTTTTTTCATCTCTTCCTCATCAAAATGCGTATAGGAATGTGTTTGGGGAGCAGTAGTTTCAATACTTGATCGTAAAGACCAACTTATCAAAAACACTACCGTCATTAGTAAACTAAACCCAGCAGAAAATTTAAATTTTCTCCAGGCAATATCTGATTGTATTTCATGAACTCCTTCCGGATCATATATATATACAAAGATATCATCTCCAGGTTCTAGACCTTTTTCACTGGTGCATACTTCTCCTTCCAGCGTCTTGCCTTTATAATCATAGCTAACAGTATATGTCTCATATATCTCACCACGCCTACTATTTACTACAACAATCTTTGTCCCTCTACTATAAATGACCTTTCCTCTAAAATATTTGGATTTCTTATATCTTATTCCTTTAATCCAATTTACAATTGTCAAAAACCAACATATCGGTATAATACAACCAGTTGCAAAACAAACTGCTTCCACATCCACTTCCACTGTAATCCAAAACCTTTCTACCTAAAAAGCGATCAATCTATATGGTCTACATAGTAGCACAACTATAAATAACTTACCATCTAATGGCGCTCATTATTCACTTGCTTTAAGCTCATTCTCAGTAACTATTATTCCGCTGTTTTATATTCAATACCATATTTGTCATGTAAATACTCAAGTGACTCTTCATTGTTCTCAATAAACTCTTCAGAAAGCTCATATGTATGGTTTTGATTTCCAAAAGTTACTGTATTCTTATAATTACTATCGTTATCGATATGTTCCATTCCCCATGCTATAAGCCCAAATATTAAAAACATTATAACCATCACCGAACCAGTCATAGCATAAAGTTTAAAATGTTTCCAGTCGATATCTGATTGTATTTCATGAACTCCTTCCGGATCATATACATAAACATCTATTTTGGCTCCGGGTCTTAGCCCTGTTTCAGTCGTACGGACTTCTCCTTTTAGTATCTTACCTCTAAAAGCATAGCTGACATAATATGTCTCATATATCTCACCACCGTCACGACCAAAGTGAACAATCTCTACTTCTTTACTATCAATAACTCTTCCTCTAAACTTTTTGGACTTCTTATATCTGATTCCAGAGACCAAATATACAATTCCTAAAAAAACAAAAATTTGCAAAAAAACCAATCCAAAAATACCTGAACCTGTCCTCATATAACCCTTTCCATATAAAAAATAATACAATTGATATATGTGGCCTGCATATATCATAACGATACATAGCTTACCATATAGTATCTTTGTAAATAAATAATAATCGCAGCAAAAAAAGACGTATAATTCCTGTACTCACAGGCTATACGTCTTTTTAATACTGCTGTTATTCTATTACTGGCTCATTCATTTCAAACGAATTCTATATCTTTCCAGATCTACCTGATCACATTCTAAAAATACTGTCTCGATGTATTCTCCGCCATTTGCAAGAATTGTCTTTTTACTTGCTTCATTTGTAGGAATACAGCTTACACCTATTTCATCAAATCCAAAGCT